>Ga0208974_1000830_pt1 | contig 12405 bp, 19 predicted proteins | sample GreLakmeER15MSRF_FD_187699 | JGI IMG/M metagenome (GOLD analysis project Ga0208974, IMG submission 187699) | Freshwater lentic microbial communities from great Laurentian Lakes, MI, USA - Great Lakes metaG ER15MSRF (SPAdes) | ecosystem: Environmental > Aquatic > Freshwater > Lake | place: Great...
TGGGCTTCCTGTAATTTCCGATTTGTGTCTAGCCATGCCCATACCTTAACAATCAATTTAATGTTTGACAATAAGGGTATGTCCTAATGTACGACAGAATATAGTGTCGTACAGTATCCACTCCATCAACAGAAAGGCGTGTATGAAATTCGATGTGTGTTTAGATGAACTTAGAGACTTACAGCTTCCTGAGTCTGAATGGGACTTGAGGGTCAAATGGTCATACGACCCAGATTACAGCCCTAAAGAGGGACTCTACAAAAAATATGAGTTTGAACTGCAAAAGTTTGCTGATGGCAAATGGGTTGACATTACTGACGAACTCTCCAGTTTTGACTTTGCCAAAATTGTGCGCTTGATTGAGGAGAATGACAATGATGACATTCTCTGAAGCCTTTGTGCGCATAGCATTCATTGTTGCCTTGCTGGTGGGCATAAACCATGTCTTAACGCCATCGCCACAATCACAGAGCATCCAAGTCATCAGCAAGAAGAAAAGTCTCTTAAAGGCTTGTATCAGGCTTCACAAAAGAAAGGCAAAAAACTATGCAACCGTCTGTGAAAAGCGAGGAATCTATGTCTGAATGGAAGACACAACAACAAGTCTATGACGAACTCAGAAACGACATTCTTGAAGAAGTAGCAGTCGAGATTGAGAAGATGCAAGGGTTTGGTAATGACACACTGAGTTCGTTTGGGATTTTTATCAGAGGAATGAAGAAATGACACAAGATGAAATCAACCAAATGGTTAAACAGGCTGGTATTCATGGGATGCTTTCCATTGGGGTGGTTATGGATTCAAAACAACTTGAAGCCTTTGCCCTCCTTGTAGCCGCCAAGGAAAGAGAAGCATTGGCACAGCGCACATGGGTAGGGCTGACGGATGAGGAGATTGCACAAGGCTATAAAGAGTCTTGGGTAGCTGAACAGGCTTTTCAATCAGCAGTGTGGTGGGCAGAGGAAAAGCTGAAGGAGAAGAACACTTGATTAACTGCCAAAAGTGTCAAAAAACCAGTTGCGCTAAACAAGTAGCAAAACAAAAACTAACTGTTCTTACTTGTACCGCATATAAAGCAAAGAAAACAAACATGAAAACTTGTCCAAACTGCGGAAAGGTAGAGGGTGGTCACTCAAGCATATTGCAAGGGTGTGTATGTCAATACTCTATGCAAGCACCACCACAACGCACATGGCAGGGACTGACGGATGAGGATATTTCAGAAATTGTTAGGGGTACACATAACACAGTAAGTTTTGTTAGAGCCATTGAATCCAAACTCAAGGAGAAAAATACTTGACAAACGCATTCAACTACAAGGGTCAACCATCTGTTTGGCTGAGTGACGAGAAGATGAAACGCTTCAAACAGGGTGAGGAGTTTGCCAAACGCAAGCAGGACAAGCGAGGAATCCATGAGCAAAACCAAGTCTTTATCTACTCCAAAGCCTTATCCAACAAAAAATGATTCAGCAAATCAGGACATTCTTTGGTAGACAAAGAGGTGAAAGCGGTAAGCGCAGAACCGAAGTCAAGATGGGAATTGCTTGGATTTGCTTGGGTTGCGGCAAAGTGTTCACTAACAAGTCTCTTGCAGACCTTCATAAGTGCATTAGGGAAATTCCCTATATCAATTATGATAATGTCTGACAGAATACACACATTGATAGGTTTTTAACAGGAGTGAATTATGGATTTTGAGAGAGAAAAATGGATGGCACTGCAAGACCTGAACCCCTCAGATGTTGCAGATGCGATATGCGATAGTCAAGCTATCGTTGAAGCAATCCAATCAAACGCATGGGCTGATGTTGCAGACATGGTTCGGTCAAGAGTTGAACTCAAAGCAGAACGACTTGCACAAACAGCATTAGAAATTCCATTGACTCGTTGGGTTGATAGTGAAGAAGAACTTAATCTCTGGCGTTATTACCGAGCAGAATTGGCTCGTGAGGCTATTGAACAGAACAAGCCTAAATTGCCTAAAATCAACCCTTACACCAGCGAGGCCAGCAATGAAAACTAAGCTGAATTTAGAGAGAATCATTGAGGAGCATTCCAATGAGTATTACTGTGCGTTCTGCATTAAACCTCGCAATCCAACAGATCAATGTTGCGATGACTCGGTTTTTATCTTATTTTCAGATTTGGACACCTACACTCAGTTTGAAAGAGCGGCAGAGATTGCTCAAAAGGGCGGCTAGGCGAGTGAAAGAACAACCTAAGACGCAACGGGTGGTTATGCCATCCAAACTCATCACCGACCCAACATTCGGGTATGTGAACTCAGCCCTGACAAATGTTCAGGATACATGGAAGAAGCATTCAACAGGAGTAAACAATGCTGGATTATTCAACAATCCTAATGCGGATAGAACGAACGACAAAGAGTCTGGAGGACAAGTGCCTACACAAAAAATTCGTAGGGTTCAATAACGATATTGCTCAGATACACAGCGATTTGACGCTGTTGGCAATGTGGTCAGTTAATCAAGAGGCGATAGATATTTTTAACGATGTGATGGGAGTCAAGGAATGAATCAAGAAAAGGTGTTAACAGTGGGTAATTTGGTTGACAGAAAAGAAGCAATCAACAAGATGCTGTCAGCAAATGTTAATAATCACACTGAGAAAAAAGGCAATTTGACATATCTTTCATGGGCGTGGGCATGGGCAGAAGCACTCAAAGCTGATGAAGATGCCACTTTCAGAGTTGAAATGTTTGGTGACAAGTGTTACATGGATATAAACGGCACTGCAATGGTGTTCGTCACAGTCACAATGTTTCGCAAACCAGTGACTTGCCAACTTCCAGTAATGGACTTCCGCAACAAAGCAATTCTCAATCCTGACGCATTTGCAGTCAACACCGCCATCATGCGTTGCATGACCAAAGCACTGTCATTACATGGTTTGGGTCTGTATATCTATGCTGGAGAAGACTTGCCTGAAGGTGAGGGTTCAGACATAGATGTCAACAGCATGATTGACCATTTAGCGGCTATTGAAGCGGCATCCACCATTGAGGAGTTGAAAGATGTTTACACCACTGCTTACAGTGCTTGCGGTTCTGATAAGACTTGGCAGAAAAAAGTGATTGATGCAAAAGAAAAGCGTAAAGGAGCATTGAAATGAACAACCCACCAGCATTTCCAGTTTTGATTGTTGACCGACCAGAAGAACTAACCCACTTCAACGGCATGACATTGCGTGACTACTTTGCGGCAAAGGCTATGCCAATTTATTTGCAGCGATTTGGCTCAAGTGAGGGATTTTCACAATTGGAAACTTGTATTTTAGTTGCTGATTGGTCTTACGAAATGGCAGACGCAATGCTTGCCGCAAGGGAGGAAGCATGAGCGATATTGTTCAACAATCGCCTGAATGGTTTGCACAGCGTTGTGGGAAAGCCACTGCTTCTCGTATCTCTGACATTGTTGCCAAGACTAAGACGGGTTACAGCACAAGCAGAGCAAACTACATGGCACAGTTGGTAGTCGAGCGCATGACTAACCAAGTCGGAGAGTCTTACTCAAATGCCGCTATGGAGTGGGGTGTCGAGAACGAACCCTTTGCTAGAGCCGCATACGAGGTTAAAACAGGCAATACAGTCGATCAGGTAGGTGCTATTGACCATCCAAGTATTGCCATGTCTGCCGCCTCTCCTGATGGGCTTATTAGTGACGATGGATGCTTAGAAATCAAGTGTCCGAACACCGCCACACACATTGAAACTATTCTTGGTAACGAGCCAGCAAAGAAGTATTACGACCAAATGCAGTGGCAAATGGCGTGTGCAAAGAGAAGTTGGTGTGACTTTGTGAGTTTCGACCCACGAATGCCAGCACACTTACAACTGTTTGTCCAAAGAATCCAGCGCAATGATGTTTACATTGCAGAACTGGAAAGTGAGGTTGTCCAGTTTCTCAAAGAAGTGGATGACAAAGTGAAAAAACTCAATGAAATTAAGGTGTAAATATGGAACAGCGCGACAATAGTGGAGTACTTTTTGCTAATGACAAAAGGGAAAAAGAATCACATCCTAATTATAAAGGAAACATTAGGGTTGATGGGAAAGATTATTGGATTTCTGGATGGATTAAAGAGGGCAAGAACGGCAAGTTCATGGGACTAGCAGTCAGCCCTAAAGAAGACCAACCACAGCCTCAAAGCAAGCCTAAAGCCAAGATTGAGGACATGGATGACGATATTCCGTTTTGATAAAAAGGGGTAATCATCGACATCTTGTATATGTGTAATCTACAGCGACCCCTAAGAATTTGAGTTGTAGATTATCCAAGCCATCCAACCGCAGGGTGAATATACTGAGGCGGTGACAGTCGGAGAGACGACAATGTGAGTGAACACTAACTTTGATAGGAGTTAATATGACTTTGAGTTTTGAAGAACGCAAACAAATCTGGTGGGATTGGCATAAAGAGAATCCACAGGTTTGGCAGTATTTTGAGAAGTTTGCCCTAGAAGCAGTAGGACTAGGGCGCAAAAAGGTCAGTCACTGGCTGATAATCAATAGAATCAGGTGGGAAGTCACCATAGTCACAACAGGTTCAGACTTCAAAATCAGCAACGACTACATTGCTTTTTATGCCCGACTCTGGCAAGCTAAGTATCCTCAGTACAAGGACTTATTCAACACAAAACAGATGATTGGAGAGCCAAGATGATTGAAAATGTACTTAACATAATCACACTTTTGGCAATTGGTGGAGGAGTACTCATACTTGGCGTATGGGTCTTCCTCCACTTCTTTGACGATTAAGCCATCAGAACATCAATGGCAGTCTGGGTTCGGGCAACCCTGTCATCCAAACCATGTGTACCGCCATTGATTCTCTTGGTCAAACCCGTCATATCGTTGGAATCGGCAAACTGATTCAGCTTATTCTTGTCCCAAAACCACCCTGCCGCCAAAGCCGCATATTGTGGCGATCTCGACACCAAGTCAGGGTCTTCCAACAAATCCACTCCCAAAGCCTCTCCACAAGCTCTGTAGTTGTCTTTGCCAGTCAACTGAATCAAACCCCTTCCACGGTACTTAAACCCTTCTCCAGAGGCTTCGTTTCCATTGCCCATACGATCAGCGTAGACCTTGTTGGCAATCTTCTCAGGATTGCGGTGATAAGGTTGCGCCACATCCAAAGATGGGAACCGCTTAGGCCAAACCTTAGTCAATCCTTCAGCAGAATAGTTCAGGTTTTCTTTGAGAGCAGTGAATCCACCGCTTTCATGAGCGCATTGCCCCAAGAAACAAGCCTGTCTCTCAGGTGTTGATATGTCGAAACGATCAAAAGTTTCATTGATTGCATCTATCCACTCCTCTGCCTTGATAGGCGTTATCTTTAATGCTTTGGCTAACTGTTCACTGTTCATTTGCTCTCCTTCTGGTTAATCATCTCTCTGACTTGGTTATAGGTTGCGATACAGGCGTTGAGCTTTCTGGCGGTGAGGTCGGCTTCGTCTGTGATGGCGAGAATATCTCTAGCAACCTCTGGCTGAAGTTCGGCTGTTGGGGGGTCAGATCGCTCGGCAACGGGGGCATCTGAGGCGGTTGGTAAGGTTGGGCAGGAGGGCGTTTTGACAGGAATCCGCAACCTGAGAGCACCAGAGTTAATGTCAGAATCACGCTTTTGAATAACAATTTTTGCATTCTTGTTTGCCTTTACCAGTTCAGTTGCTTGCTTTTGCACCGCTGTCACCAGTGCCTGTTCCTTTTGCCTAGCTTCTTGGTTCAGTCGGGCAATCTCCATCTGCTGTTTGGCAAACTCGTCTTGCCCACCCTTGTAATAACCACCGCCATAGGCACTCAGCATCGCCACTAAGATGCCAAGAAGCACATACGGGTTCAATATACTCATTCTTTGGCTTCTAACTTTGGGTCGCTGTCAGCGTCAGCATCAGCCTTGGCAATTGCCTTGGCACTGGCTGAAACAGCAGAACGACCAGCCACACCACCCAAAACACCAGTCACAAACACCATAATGGTGCTGATTTGCTGTGTATAAACCTTGTCAATCGGAGCCATGCCTGACATTGGCTGAGTCACATAGGTCACAGAGTACAAGAACATACCCATAGAACCCACCAAAATGATTAACAAGGCAAATATCACCATTGCCCAAATCCTTACCTCAATTTCTTCAGCAGTCATGCGAGTGCTAGGCTTGTATCCAACTGTAGGCATTATTTTTTCTCCGCTTCAGGTTTAACAAGTTGCTCTGGACAAGTGCCAGTCGCAACACAAACAGGGGGCTTGCACTCCAAATTATCCCAATTGCGAGGGTCTTGGCAAGGATACCTAAACTTGTCATCGCAACCTGTTAGCAAAACCAACAGTATTGACAAACCCCAAATGCAATAGATGTTCATTTCTCTTTCTCCCTATCTTTTTGTTCAACTTGTCTTCTCAACTTCTCAACCTTTTCAACCTGAGCCTTAGCCTCATTCTTAGTCTCCAAGATGTCAAGATAAAGAAATGCCATCAAAGGCAACAACAACGCAATCAGTACGCAAGCCGCAATCCAACCCATCACTTCTTCCCCCAATGGCTTACGAACACGAACCACATCCACAGGTAAAGGAGGAATATAAAAGTCACCACCACTGCCGCTAGCTTTGCTTGTAGGTTTCTTTCCTCCTCTTTGCGTAGCCATGCCTCTTGCCTCTTAGTCGCCTCTTGCTTCAACCTTGCCTGAGTTTGCTCCTCATCAATCTTGTCCTTCATGCTGAAGACCTCTGAGTACAGTGCGCCCATCTCAGGAGGGCTTTGATACACCATGCACTCACGAATCTGCACCACCAACGCATCCATCTCTTGCTGTGCCATCACCCTCTTTAAAGCCGCTTCCATGTGGTTTTGGTCAGGGTCATAGACTGTCAAACTTTTTTCTTCTTCTTCCCTTATGTGTGCCGCTAATTGCTCTTGAAGTCTGAAAAACTCGGTTAGATTCTTGACAATATCAACTTTGACTTGGGTTTCGTCAACAGCAACAAACTTTTCTTTCTTTTTCGCCACAGGCTTGGGCGTTGACTGTTTTGCCTTGGGTTTAAAGAAGTTACTAAAGTTATTCCAAAATCCAGTAACTTCCCTATAAACGCCAACAGCCTCGTCAACAGTGCTCTTGACCTCCATGAAAGACTCTTTGGCTTGCTTATACAGGTCACAGCCAGCTTGAATCTGTTTGACAAGTCCTGCGGCAAGGAGGCAAATGCTAATCGGGTCAATTTTGTGTCCTTATTCTTCTTCAACAACAGCTTCTTGGGGTCTAACCACTTCACTTGGGCTTGCTGTAGCAGAAACACCATAATAATTTTGTCGCAAAGCACCTAAGCCAACAGCCGTAGCAAATTTATTTACATCATCTGGAGTGACCATAGTCTTCAATTGGATTTCTTCGCCTTTTTTGGTAAAGAATTTTGTAGAAGCGTTGACAATTGCTTTTACACCATTCTCATCTAAGAACAATTTGCGTTGAGCATCTTTTGTTGCTTGGTCTATGTTTTGTTGTCCAATCAATGAAAGAATGCGAAAGCCTTTGTTGAAGACGCTTGCAATTTGATTTACCAAAATGCCAGTAATTCTTTGAGGTGCTACACCACCCATTGCTCGTTGCAAGGCAGATTCTTGTTCTGTAGCGGCTTTACTGAAATTCAATTTACTAATGTCAAGAGTTTTAGACAATCTTGAAACATCAGCAAGTGCATTTAGATTGTTGTATTCGTTTATTCCAAATACCTTAATGAAAGCACTTGAATTTTTATTCAGGTAATCCAAAGGACTAGGACTGTCTAGCATTTGAGTGACCAAGCCATTTTTTACAGCCAAGAGGCTATTTTTCTGGTCACTAGGCGATAGTTTTTTTAGATCAACAAAAAACCTATTCAAATAACCTTTACCAGCAGAATCCGTCATTTTTGATACGATTCCATCTACGCCTCTCACATCGTAATCTTTCAAAAAACTTTGTCCTGCCTTAGTCATTGCATCTTTTGCGGCATCATCAATGGCAACTTTTTCAGAAGCTAAGTATTGCGATTTGAGCGCAGTATTAGACAATCTTTGTTTTAACGCAGGAAGCTGGTCAACAATGTCACTGTAACCACCATTTGTACTTGTCTTGCTTAAAAGATTATCAAGTTTTACGGGGTCAATAAACCCATCTTTGTTTAGGGCTTGGTTGTATAACTTTGACATAACAGACTTCTCTGCCAATGAGACACCTTCATCTCCTGCAACATTTAGGAACTGTCGCATGGCAGTAGGACTAGAAGCAATCAAAGGAGAAATCTTTTCTGCATAGTCAGCGGAAGTGATTTTTTCAATTGATGCCGCATCTTTGAAAGGAATGCCAACTTTATTGAAATAATCTGTATCAAGTGCAGACATGGCTTGACCAAAAGGCAATTTTTCACCTCTAAAGTCAATTATGATGTCTCCACTAGAATTTTGCACTTTGTCTAATGCTTCATCAACTTTTGTTTGTAATTGACGCAATTTGTCTTGTCTATTTGCGTCACGAACTTCTCTAATGTCTTGAGCAACACGCCTTTTTAATGAATCAAGGCTTGTTATATCCATGCCCATCGTTAGGTCTGGTGCTGTAGTGGCTAATGCGCCAGCTTCACCAGCCATAGGTTGTCTACGCATAGCTTTAAATTTAAAGGATTGTTCACGCACCAATTTAAGCAATGGTGCTTCTTTTGCCCACGGGTCATCTTTAAATAGTTGTTGTGCTTTGTTGAGCAAATCTTGAGTATCTTGTGCTGGCAACAATGCACCTTGCTTGGATGCTTGACCTAAAACAGAATCGTACTCAGGACGCAAAGCATTTCTAGCCGCTTTTTCTTTAGCAACGACAAGGTTTTGTATAGCAGTGCCAATTTCTGCTGGCTTTGTACCACCAGCAATGTTTGCTTGTATTGTCAATTTGTTTAATTGATCGTCAATAAATTTTATTCTTTGGTCGAGATCAACTTGTTTTTCTGTTATTTTTACTGCTCCAGAAGGAATTTCCGCACTTGGTTTTGGATACAATTCTGCTGATTTTTTACGAACTGCCGATTTAAGGTCAGCATATAAATTATTCAACTCTGTTGCAAATTCAACATCATCTGTGGCTAATTTTTTTAGAGTGCTATTTAAAACAAGATTGTCTAATCCTGCAATAGCCGCACTACCTTTTGCACCAGTAACAAATTCAATTTTCTTTTGTACATTTTCTAGTCTTGTTTGAAGCAGAGGGTCTGTTTTGATTGCTTTTTCAATAATATCTTTTGCTCTTGAAACACCCTCAACATTTGCCAAATCCTCAACATCAATGTCTTTTAATGAAAGGCGATCACTTAGCATTTGACCTGCTTTGATAGTTCCTCCACCAGATGCCAATGAACCAATAACCGAACCAATTACTTGACCGGGGACTCCAAAATATTGTCCCCCTGCTTCGCCACCATATTCGCCACCTAAAGCACTGACTCCAGCAATGCCACTTTGTACTCCAACACCTTTTTCAAACAAACCCAAACCACGAGCCACATTGCTCAATCCTTGTCTAGCAAGACCAGCACCGCCAAAAAGATTTAATGGGTCTGCTACTGCTCCAAGAACTGTACCAACAGCCCTTTGCATTTGAGTTGCAGGACGCATCTCAGGCTTTAAACCTAATTCTCTTTGAAACTGAGTGTAGGCTTTCCCTGCTGTGCCTTGAGGTGGCAATTCAGATGGAAATTCACCACCACTCAAACCATAAAGAGCACTGCTTTCAGCCATGAGTGCAGGAATAGAAGATAAAGTTCTTCCAATGCTTTCTGTTGCAAACTCACCCATTGTTGGAGGTGGTGGCTGATCGCCAATCAATGTAAATGGTGATTGCTCTTGCCCTGCCTCTTGCTCCAAACGCAGACGAAACTCAAATTCTTCTTGCTCTGTCATGGCGTTGTCCTTTTTTGTTTGGCTTTCCATTCTTGATAGCGTTTTTCTTTTTCAGCATCAAAACTAGGTACAGCATCTGTTTGTGCTCTAGAAGGCGTTTTTCTAAATTCAGGAATATCTGATGCTAAATCAAAATCTTCATCTGTAAAATTAGATCGTTTTGCAAGAGTTCTTTGGGCTTCTATTTCTGCTCGACCTTTTTGTAAAGCCACCTTGCGGATAGCTTTAACAGTGGCTTCTATTTTTTTCTGGGTATCTACTGTTGGTGTGCCTGTAAAAGCCGTTGATGTCACATCAGCTAATTGACCAAGAATAGATGGGTCACCACCTGCCGCTTGAATTTCTTTTTGACTTAAATCTCCACCAGCTAATGCTTTTGCCAATTGCACACGAGCCGCATTAAATGCTGCAAAATTATTTTGCTTTATAGACAAATTAAGATTTTCAAGCGCAAAATCTGTTGAATTAACAGTATCTCTAAATGGTTTAACTGTAGAAATTATGTCTGATCGTAGTTTAGGAATGTCTTTAAATTCTTTAACTCCGGGAACAACAGTTGCACTCTCTCTTGCTTTTGCCCGTCCTTCTTCTTCAATTCGTTTGTTAACAATAGCTTTTTGTGCTGGTGTTATTTGTGCAAAAGGCTTGTCGTCAAACAGTTCGGCAGAAATTGCATCCCTGTCAGAAGTTAAAGATAGTTGTTTCTCAGGTCTTTCATATGTAGCAAGTTCTGCTTCAAGTGCGGCTCGTTCTGCTGGGCGCAACAATAACCCACCCGACTCAGGTCTTAACATTCGAGTAATTTCAGCAACTCTTGCGCCTTTTCTTTCAGCTTCTGATAAATTCTCAGGACTTTGTAAAAGTTCCGCTACTCTGCGTTTAAATGCTTCACCTGTTAAACCTTCATCAGTAGCAATTCTTTCAGCAATTTGAATCTTGGGTGTAACGCCTTGTTTTGTCACACTTTGAGCTTGTTTAATTCTTACCAATGCAGTTCTTGCTTCATTGGCAATTCTCATTGCTAACTCTGGAGCACTTCTGGCATATTTCTGAGCAACTCTCAATTGTTGTTCAGGGTCACTTGGGTCAAGCTCACTCAAGATTTGCTGTTGCAAACCAATCATCTGCAACTGAGGGTCTTTGCCACCCAAAGCACCACCAACCACATCACCTAACTGTTGACCACCACGATAGAAACCATAGTCTGCTTGTTGCATAGGTGATAACTGTGCAAATGCTAATGCACGATCACGCATTTCTTTTTGACGACCTTGAAGATATTGCATCTCTGCCGCACGGGAGATTTCAGGACTAAACATTCCACCCACAACAGATGGAGGTGCTTGTCTTACTGACAGTGCTGAGTATGGTTCAGCATCTGGTATGAGTTGAGTATTGTCTAATACTGCTGGCTCAAAAGTAGATAGATCACTGCTTCTACCCATAATTTCGTCAAACCTTTGTCTTGCCAAATCAGCTTGAGTAATTCTGTTTTGTCCTGCTTGCAATGCTAAATCGTCAAGAGTTTCACTTGCACTTAAAGGAGACGCAAAAAGTCTATCCATTGGAATGGTGTAACCGTTTGTCATGATTTACAACTCCCCATAATTTCTATAATAGCCAGAAGATAAATTATTCACAGGAATAGACGCTTGATAAGCATCTGAAAAAGCCTGTTGTTGCGGAGGATTAAAGTATTTCTCTAACCCTTGTTGCACATAAGGATTGTCAGCAAGCCCCATCAATGCTTTACCAAAACCACTACCAGCCGTACTTTGAAGGGTTCTTGCCGCACCAAGTCCACCAGTCAACAATGCTTCTCCAACATTAGCACCAGCAGTAGCCGCACGACCGCCTAGCTGTGCGCCTATATCTAATGGCTGTTGACCAAGAGACTCAATGGTAGAACCAGCACCCAAGTAAGCACTGAATGGACTCAAAGCACCAACCTGACCAGCTTGGTACTGACCCATTAAGCCAGCACCAGAACCTAGCAATCCTGCACCAAAAGCCACATTCTGCTGACCAGCTTGTTGAGCCTGAGAAGCCAATTGCAAGTCTTGTTGCGCCAATGCGTTGTAATACGCTTCCATCTCAGGACTAGTAGCACCCAAGCCACCAGCACCACTTGGACGCAATCCTGTAGCACCTACAGATAAGCCACCACGACCTGTTTGGAACAGCTGGTTTTGCAACTGAGCATATTGACGCTCACGGCTAGGTGCAAGCAAATCTTGTTGTTGTTGAATGTACTGAGCCGCTACTTGCTGTGGAGACTGCTGTAGGTACTGCTGACCCAATCCAAACAATCCTTGAGCACCTTGCTGAAGTGGCGCATACTGTTGACCAGCCATCTCAGCTTGAGTTAAAGCACCACCTGTCAAAGCCTGTAATCGGTCTTGATAGGCTTTGAGTTCAGGAGAAACTGTGTAGCCAGCACCAGTTAGATAACCGCTT
>Ga0208974_1000834_pt1 | contig 12363 bp, 17 predicted proteins | sample GreLakmeER15MSRF_FD_187699 | JGI IMG/M metagenome (GOLD analysis project Ga0208974, IMG submission 187699) | Freshwater lentic microbial communities from great Laurentian Lakes, MI, USA - Great Lakes metaG ER15MSRF (SPAdes) | ecosystem: Environmental > Aquatic > Freshwater > Lake | place: Great...
CATTCTACGAAGCATTTGGAACAACCGCGGCATTAACAACCACACAGTATGTGAGTGGTAATAAGATTTATGTGTATGCATCAACATTTGATGTACCTGAATATCAGAATAGCAGAGTAGTTGTAAACGACATTGAACTATTGAATATTGGCGATAGAGGCCATAATATGGTGGTGTTGGATTCTTATGGTGATTTAGTTAGTACAGCAAATTATGACACATATGGAGTTGCTGGTGATTTAACTTTGTTGGCAAACGCATTAAACGGAGTTGCCAGTGGTAACATTGTGGTACTTACTGTTTGGGATGCCTCTGCATTAAATGCCACCGTAAGAACAGCAATCAATAATGGGTATGGTTCTACTAACAGCAACACATGGGTGGCTAGTCGTACTAGTCAACTCTTTATTGGTATTAAAGCATAATGGGTGTACAAAATCCTAACTCGACCAACCTACATTTGACCTGTTGGATTATAATCTAACACTAGCACCTGGCGAAACAATCAGTGTGTTTGTCAGCAGTGGTGGCTCCTTAACAAGGTCTGCTATTGGTTTAACCTGGTTAGTAGATTAACCATAATCATTGACAACTCCCATTTATCTGCGTATACTATAGGACTAAAACCTATAAATATACGACTATGATATTTGGATACTTCACTCTAATCGTTGCACTGATCATCAGTGCCATTGCGGCCTACTATAGTATTATAGGTTTGGCCGCTATCTTCTCAGCCGCGGTCATACCAATCATGATCATGGGTGCCAGCCTAGAAGTTGGCAAGGTCACTGCGGCTGTTTGGCTAAAGATGTATTGGGAACGAGCCAGCCTGCTGTACAAGTTTTATCTTGTTCCGGCTGTGGCATTCTTAATGTTATTAACAAGCATGGGCATCTTTGGATTCTTGAGTAAAGCACACAGTGATCAAAGTTTAGTATCAGGTGACAGCATGGCAAAAGTGGCCATATACGATGAAAAAATCAAAATAGCACGGGAGAATATCGATGCTAACCGCAAGGTTCTTAAACAGTATGATGAGGCAGTGGATCAAGTCATGGGCCGAAGCTCAGATGAAAAGGGTGCCGATAAAGCAGTCTCTATACGCAGATCTCAGCAAAAAGAGCGGGGCCGTTTACAGGCCGAGATCGAGACCGAGCAGAAAAGGATTAGTCAACTTAATGAAGACCGGGCACCTCTCGCGGCAGAGAACAGGAAGATCGAATCAGAAGTCGGTCCTATAAAATACATAGCGGCCCTGGTGTATGGCGACAACCCTGATCAGAATGTATTAGAACGAGCTGTCAGGCTAGTGATCATTATTATTGTGCTGGTGTTTGATCCCCTGGCCTTGGTATTAATACTAGCCGCACAACAAAGCATCAAGTGGGCCCAAGAAGAACGAGACAAGAAAGAATCGGGATCAATTTTAGATGAACCAACGGTAGAGGCACCAACAGCGCCGGAAGTCGCTGAGCCCATAGCTCAGAACGAGCCCGATGAACCTCAAACTAAGTTTGACCCTTTGGCATATTTAAAACGGCCATTTGAACATTTTAAGAATCTTATGCCCATGGTGGCGCCACCCCCACCCAGCACACATGCCATACACGAAGATGCGGCCGCAATGGCTATACTCGCCCCTGGGGAGATTTCCGCTGTTGAAACTAGACCTTTTACACAAGCGGAAGTTGCGGCATTAGATGAACCGCTACCACCCGACGATAACTTGGTATTTTTAACAAACAGCGATCATTTAATGCATAACGGCCGTAGTTATAGCATTGACTCGTTTAAACAACAGTTTCCAGAATTAAGTGCCCTAGCAGATAATCATCCCAGTTTAGGCAACGCATCAAATGCTGACTTCGGAACATCGTTTCCGTTGAAGCCAAACAAGGGTGACATGTTTTTGCGTACAGATTATCTACCCAGTAAATTGTTCAAATGGAATGGGTCCAAGTGGGTTGAAAGTGATAAATCACTAACAGATAACTACGTATTTAATGAAGCATATATCAAACATCTGGTAGATAAAATTGCTTCGGGCGAGTACGATCCAGACGAGCTCAGTGAAACAGAACAAACCCAAATAGCTGAATATTTAAAAAATCAACAACAAGGTAAAATTTAAGTAAATAGTACATGTCATATTACAAACCAAAACCAATTCGCGGATGTAGCGTAATTGTTCAAAATGATCAAGTGGATAAAGCTCTACGCAAATTCAAGAAAAAAATCCAAGAATCAGGATTACTTGAAGAAATAAAAGAACGCCAACATTTTGAAAAACCCACAACCGAACGCAAACGCAAACGAGGTGCGGCACAGGCCCGTTGGCGTAAAAAGTTGCGCGATCAAGAATTACCAAAAAAAATGTATTAATGTATATTGAATTTAAATTCCGCGAAGACTCGGGACCTGATTTATTATTAATTCGATATCGTTTAGTTAAATGGGCAATCCAATTCGATATCAACTATAAAGAACATACAACAACTGGCACTCATTGCGTAACATTTAATAAAAAAAGTCAATATACTATATTCATTCTAACTTGGCCAATTCGGGATAATTATCGAATTATATATAACCAAAATAGTAAAATATAATTATATTTTCATGTATAATAAATAAACATGTAGTGCCCATAATGGGGCTACATTACAAAAGTCATAACTTGCTTATTAAAGGAGAAACAACATGACACAATTCACACTTCACGCCCTTGATCTACCAAACCTACACCGTCACGCCATTGGCTTTGACCGTATGTTTGATGAACTAAATCGTACTTTCGCCAACAGTCGCGGTGATGGTAACTATCCGCCACATAACGTTGTCCAAGTTGACGATACACACTATATTGTGGAAGTTGCTGTAGCTGGGTTTGCTGACAGCGAAATTGATGTAGAACTCAAGGAAAATGTTTTGACAGTTCGTGGTGAACAAGTTAAACAAGAAGATGCCAAGGAAATCAAATACCTTCACAAAGGTATTAGTACCCGTAACTTTGTTCGTACATTTAACTTGGCTGAAAACGTAGAAGTAAGTGCCGCAACTGTTCAGAACGGTATCTTGGCTGTGACACTGGAACTAATTATTCCGGAAGAAAAGAAAGCCAAGAAGATTGCAATTTCCTTCACAAGGTAATATAATCTAAGCAAGGGCGGGATCATCCGCTCTTGTGTTAAATACTATACTATGGCAGAACCCGAAACTAAAAACAAACCAAAGATTGCTCCTAATATTAAACTTAAAGAACCTAGTCAATTTAGAGTTATCTACATAAATGATGAAGTAACCACTATGGAATTTGTAGTTGAAACATTAAAGATAATGTTTTACTATGATGAATCGGCCGCTGTGGCAATCACAGAAAAGATTCACGAAGCAGGCTCGGCAGTGGTAGCAGTATTGCCTTATGAGATTGCAGAACAAAAAGGTGTTGAAGTCACCTTACTTGCTCGCAGTCACGGATTTCCATTAAGTGTTAAACTCGAAAAAGAAACATGATTTTCAATCACATTAGAGAACTCAAAGACGCAGGTAAAAAAATTGGTATAACATTCAGCACATTTGATATGCTCCATGCCGGACATATTGCCATGTTGAGTGAAGCCAAGAATCATTGCGATTATCTAATTGCTGGTTTGCAAACAGATCCCACAATCGATCGCCCGGATACCAAAAACAAACCTGTACAAAGTATTGTGGAACGACAAATACAATTGGCGGCATGCCGTTATGTGGACGAAGTTGTTGTGTATCAAACTGAACAGGACCTTAGGGACCTGTTGTTGATCTTGCCTGTAGATATGCGTATCTTGGGTGTAGAATATCAACATATAAATTTCTCTGGCATGGAGGAATGTGGAATGCGCGGGATTGAACTAGTGTTCAACGGCAGAGATCATTCGTTCTCCAGTTCGGGCCTGCGTAGCCGTGTGGTGGCTGCCGAAAGCCAAAAGCTCTTGACACAAAGTAAATAATAGTATATAATAACATTATGGCAGATATAATGTTAGATTTAGAGACTTTAGGAACTCGACCAGGGTGCGTTATATTAACTTTGGGTGCAGTCAAATTTGACCCTTATAGTCTTCAAGAACCTGGTCCGGGAATTTACTTTCGTGTGGATGTAGATGAACAAACAGCACTGGGTCGCGAAGTGCAAGAAGACACTCTTGCTTGGTGGATTAGCCAGGCCGATGACATCCGTGAAGAAGCCCTGGGCGAAAACGAGCGTGTTAGTTTAGATACCCTGTATCGAGACTTAAATAGATTTCTAGTAGGCGCCAACAATATTTGGGCTCAAGGTCCTTTGTTCGATTTTGCTATATTGGAAAACTTGTATAGACAGATGGGGTGGCCTACTCCTTGGCAATACTGGCAAATCCGTGACAGTCGTACACTATTTGGAGTACACGGAGATCCAAGAGTCAAAGGCAAAGCAGGACTACACAATGCCTTGGAAGACTGTGTTAGCCAAGCCACTGCGGTACAACAGGTATATAATAAACTAGGGATACAAAAACAATAATGCAAATAATTTTTAGTCGTGTGGTAGCAGAAGAATTACGAAAACAACATACTGTGTTGGAGTTAGAAACCATTGTGAAAGATGGCATAACTTTAGATGCATATTGTGTTATTCCCGCGGATCGAATTAACTTGTCAGAATTACCACAACTTGATCACAACTGCAAGTTACATCAAGCATTTGTTGATGCTTATAACATCAAAGACTACAAGATCTGTAACGATCTTTTTCCGCACATAATTGGTAAGTTTGGCGGAGAAGTAGACACTTTTTACCAAGAAATTATACAAAGAATAAGTATCTAACACTAGATAATTTTTATCCGTTTTCCACTTAAATAGAGATAAGTGGGATCGGATCATGTCAATAATACTACAGTACTTCAAGGTATTTGTCCTGGCGACTTTGTTGTTGCTGGGATTGTCACGATCTCAACACACTGTATCATCTCCCCTGTACGGCGGAGATCGACATCACTACGATAAATCTGCTGTAGCACGAGAGCTACCCCCTCGAGAACGAGAAGTCCGGCTTAATTCTGGCACAGCTGAATGTGTTAGAACTGCCTGGATAGGAGATATCAACAATAGAACTTTGATCTGTGTTGAGTATCGACAACGGAAGGAGGGCAAGTAATGGATCCCTTAACCCTCTTTGCCCTGGCCAATGGCGCAGTTTCTGCAGTCAAAGCCGGCTGTAAACTTTACAAAGACATCAAAGGTGCCGCGGGAGATGTCAAGGATGTGCTCAAGGATCTCGATGCACAGTTCCATGGCGCATTTGAGGCCAAGGGTAAAACTGCCACAGTTGAACAACGCAACCAGTTTGTAAAAGAAAAGAATCGTGTAATTGAACTGAACAAACGTGAGGGTGAGACTACCGGTATCTATCAAGAACTTGGTGAACATCTTGGGACCTACTACGACAACTTGTACAAATGTCTGGCCATTTTTGAAGAGGAAGAAAAGCATAGCCAGCACGAGATTTATCAAGGTGATGCCAGCCTAGGCAAACGAGCTCTACAGCGTGTGTTAATGAAAAAGCAGTTAGAGCAAATGGGCACCGAACTACGCGAGATAATGGTGTATCAAAGTCCACCAGAGCTGGGTGCCCTACATACTGAAGTGGAAGAGATGATGAAGGTCATGGGCAAGCAACAAAAGATTCTGGTTGTCAAGCAAATGAAAGAAGATCATATTCGAGCAGTTAAAAGACGCCGACACATGGATGCAGTATGGGCCAATGCAGCCTGGGGCATTGCGGCCATTATTGTTGCGGCCACCGTTGGTATAATGTTTGCTTTTGTCATACAAGATAGGATCGAAAAATATCCACAATTGGGTACCGGCATCATACCCAAGACAGATCGTCAACGACAACTAGAAGCTGAACCCAAGCGATATTCAGGAAGATAACTCAATGGCTGTGGGTAAACCAGTAGGCAAATCCAAGTGCAACAGCTCCGGCAAAAACAAGAATCAACAGAGTAACACCCAATACTTTACCCACTGGTGTTTCTGCAACTATGTCGTTTAGGTCTTCAAAAAAGCTACTCATATAATATATTTAGATTATTCTCTCGAAAACTAAACTACATATATATACAATATGAGTTGGTTTAAACACAAGCCCCCAAAATACCCGCCCCACACATCAACAGGGTCGGTGTCCCATCCGCACCGATCAAGTCCAGTCAGCGAAAAGATCTTAGAGGAAATAAAAAAACAGGTGCGTGGCAAAACTACTAAATCAAAAAAATCCAAATAGCATAATAAATCTCTAGACTTTGTTAGCGTAAATACTTACGCATTTATTAGCAATAATAAAAATAACAAGGAACTAAAAATGCGCTATTATTTTTCGAAGGCCCTCGCGGCCTTCTCTGTCTTTGTGGCTACCACAGCCATATCACAAAATGTCATAATTGAAAACGAATATGTTCGTGCAGGTGTAAACCTATCTACTGGTACCTTGGGCTCAGGTGGTAGTACTCGTCCCGGTCTACAGTACGACAACACTGGTACCGGTACATTTCCGTGCGATACATGTCAAGGTGACTACCTAACACCCGGTTCACCTTTTGAAGGCTTTACTGTTCGTTTAGAAGACAGCTCGGGTACATTGGTCCAAACATATACAAACAACAACACTGGTTCTAGAAGTATCACAACAGGTGCCTGGGTGGGAACACCAACTGCATCAAGTGCCACATGGACGGCAACCACCAGCGACTTTACAATCACAAATAATTATAGTTTACCCAGCGGTCAAAGATACATTGACATCAACACTGGTATCACTGCCAGTGTTGCCATTGGTAGATTATACTTTGGTCGTTTTATTGATCCAGATGCCATGCCCATGACTGGCGATACAAGTGCCACAGACAATGTGCTGGGTTATGGTGCTATTTCACGCAATAACGTGGCCTTTGCTGAAGCAACAACTAGTCGCTATGCCCTAGGTTTGTATAGTGCGGCAGCCAATGTGGGTGCAGGTATCGGTGGTGGGGCTAACAACTGGACCACTAACCCAGTGATATACTACAACGGATACAGCCCATACACATCAGGTGGTGCCACCATTGACTATGGTCGTGGTGATGTCACCATTGGTCTTGGCTTCCTAGTAAACAATGTGGCAGTTGGTGACATTGTTAATTTCCGATATGCTTACATCTTTGGACCAAATGCTTTTGGTGCAGCCAATTATGCTATAACAGGTGGTGCCGGCGGCGGCACGGCAGGTTCTGTTCCTGGCGGCGGAACTTTAACAGATGTTGGTTCGGCAACCAGTGCGGCATCAAGTAGCGGCAGTAGTTCTCCTACAGTGGTAAGCACAGCAACATCAACTATTGCAGTGTCCGACACACGAACTATTAATACCTCATTGCCAGCCATCATTGCCAGCCTGGCGCATCATACTCCGGGTGAAACTGCCACAGTACAGACTGTTGGTAGAGAAACAACTACAAATACCACAACACCATATGATCGTACAGTGACAACTCGGGTTCGTACAACAACAACATGGAGTGATGGTACCACTACATTCACTGATGCGACTCCTACCAGTATAGTCACGGTAGAAAACAATGTGGATACCGCAGTGGTCAATGACAGTTTCAGTGGTCGTATTGACCAACAGGCCAAGTTGTCCGTCCTTAACACAGGTATTAATCGCAGTTTAAACATGGATCCGTTCCGTATGGATGTTTACAAAAGCGAAGATGGTCAAAAGAGTTTCTTTATTCGCGGTGGTAGACAAACAACTGGCGCGGGCGACGGCTATGGTGCTGCCAGCAACATGTACAACATTGGTGGCGATGTTAAAGTTGAACCAAATTGGCGTGTTGGTGCTCAATACAGTCAATTCAATACCACAATGACCGGCACTGACAGCACAACCACACAAGGCAAAGTTGCGGCAGGTTTATACAGCATCTATACATTTGATGACGGGCATATATTGGCAACCAATTTGGGTCATGCTAGAAACAATATAGCCACAAATCGTAGTGTTGGTGGATTGTTCAACAATGCATACACAACCAATGGCACAGACACCTGGATTAGCAACAGATTATATGTACCAACCTTGCCCGTAGAATCCGCAGAAGTACGCCCTTATGTGGGCTACACTTTTGGTACTTCACGCAGAAACGGTTATACTGAGTCAGGCGATATACAAAGTGCTAGAACTATAGATGGTGTTAATAATTCCACAGGTTATGCCGAAGCAGGTGTGCGTGTAGCAAAAGCAATTGATGAGTTTACCGTATCGGGTGATGTATCTAGTACCAGCAACGGATATAGAAATACCGAAGTAGGAGTTGCTTTTAGTCCAGCACGAGATCAATCGATTGGTGTGTATGCAAGTAGACAGCAAAAAGACGATATAGCCACTAACAATTGGTTTATACGGGGAATGATGCGTTTTTAATAAGTATAATAAAGGAGCCAGTATGCGAAGATTAGCAATGGCGTTCCTATTCTGCTTGTATGGCTCAGTAGCAAACGCCCAATCTATAGTTCAACTTAACAAACCAGTTGTTTGTGGTACATTTAGTATGATTGTAGAACAAATAACCAAGACTTACGGCGAAGAACCGCAATGGAACGGCTCGGGCGCCGAAACCAAATTTACCATGCTTGTTAATCCCAAAACTCAGACCTGGACTCTGATTGAATATACCAATACCATGGCCTGCATAATTGGTACAGGAGAACAATCAACATTGTTGCGCTTTGGCATCAGTATATAACAAATTTTATCACAAAAGATAAATATTACTATGCAAACGCCAACGCAATGTTGACGACGACGCCGTCGAAACGCTTAGGGTAGTGACCCTTTTACTAGCATACCATGACTAGAACGCTTGCAAACCCTAAATAAATTTTAAATGGAGAAATCATAAAATGACTACAAACATCCGCTGGGTAATCGCACACGAGCCACTAAATCTATTTGTTCGTGCCGCCAAGGACTTCCAAAACCACTTGAATGCCGCTATCAGCAATGACAGCGAAAAAGTTCAAGTTGAAATCATGACTTTGACTGAATACAGTCACAAGTATAACGATGGCGTCTTGGTTACAAAACACGACTTGTTAGATCTAATGGATCAAGGCAAGATTGAAATGAGCCAAATGTACACCACATGGTTGGCTGAACACTATGAGCAAGACATGTTGGCATTTGATTTGCCATACATCTTTGCAGGTCATGACCACGCAACTCGCGTGTTAGAAGGCGAAGTTGGCGAAGGCTTGTTGGCCAAATTGAAAGAAAAGAGCAATGTTCGTGGCTTGAGCTACACATACTCGGGTGGTTTCCGTCAAATGATTTCCAACAAAGAAGTCAGTACACTGGCAGAGTTGGCTGGAACTACACAGCGTAGCAACCGTAACCCAGTCGCACAAGCAACTTACCGTGCATTGGGATTGAACCCATTTGTTTGCGAACTAGAAGAAATCGTAGACAACATGACAGCTGGTAACTGTGAAGGTGCAGAAACCAATTATCCACGTATTTACCCATTGGGTCAAAATGCTGTTACCAAGACTGTGTTAGACACAGAACACAGTTTGTTCTTGACCACTATGATCATTGGTGACCGTTTCTGGGAAAGTCTGAGCCCTGCGGTCAAGGCTGTTATCAAGCAGGCCGCAATTGAAGCCGGGCGTGAAGAGCGTTTAGAAACCATCCGTGATGGTGAAATTGCCAAGCAAAAGCTAACTGCCGAAGGTGCAAAGATTCAACCTTTGAGCACAGAAGAATTGGCTTGGGCCAAAGCACAAACTGCTGTAGTTTATGATCAGTTCCGTGACATGTTCACACCAGGATTGGTTGATGCTATCCGTAAGCAAGCCTAATATGGCTTATTGAAGAAACGGGCTTAGGCCCGTTTTTTTATGACTAAATACAGAAACACTGATTTTCAAACATGAAACCCACCATTGCGTTATTTTTGTATGATCCAAAATGCTCTGTACAGTCGGGTAATGGCATAATCCGAGCCCTACAAAATCATTATAATTTCAAAATCTTTAGCAAGAACAAAATTGAAGACAACTTCTTTGATGATGTTGATATAGTTGCAGTTCCGGGGGGATTTGGAGACGCGGCCAGTTTTGATGTTGGGTTCAAACACAACATGTCGGCTGTGAAAAAATTTGTCAAACAGGGTGGTAGATATTTGGGTATATGTATGGGTGCATATTGGGCCGGCAGTCATTATCTTGATATATTAGACAGTGTGGATGCTGTACAGTATTTGAAACGCCCAGGCTCAGACACTCGTAGACCACATGCCAAGAACATGCCCATCACCTGGCAAGGACAACCTATCAATATGTTTTGGTATGATGGTTGCACCTTGACCGGAGATCATAGACGATTTAAAACCATTGCCACTTACTCCAACGGCGACAGCATGGCCATCATACAAAACAATATCGGTTTGATTGGTTGCCATCCTGAAAGCGAACAATTTTGGTATGACAGTTACTCATGGATGCGAGACCGATATCATAATGGGCAACATCACGCATTACTTTTAGACTTTGTACAACAACTAAATATTCAATGCTCAACATAGATTATGATTTTACAGAGTTGCCTAAACGCAATTTAGATTACTTTATACCGTTACAGTTTCAAATTGATCCTGAAGAACGCGAACTAGCAATTAACACCACGGTTGCCCAGCTAAGAGAACAGTATGGATATATAAAAGTTGGACATGTGGTATTGCCTGCAAACCCAGCACAGTGGCAAAAAACATTGGCAATCTGTAACAAATTTCTCAACCCGATTGGCCTGGTGTGCCGCAACTTGACATCTTTTGTAAGTAACAAAAACCAAACAGGATGGACAGTACACAAAGACGGATACTTTACCGAACAAGATCGATTGAACAATACTGTATCAACATTAGAAGCAAGGATGTCGTTTTATGAACTATGCGACGGTCCGGGTGCAATTCGTTGGTGGAGTGAAGATGATGTAAAAATTACTTTGGCATTGCGCCCAGGTCCTATTCGGGTCAAAGGCATAGCTGATTTTGTAGAAGATCTACATCAAGGCAAGATCTCCTGGGATAACATACCCAAACCTGCATTTTCATCGGTTACTACATGCCCCAGTGCCCTGGTAAGAACAGAGTTGGCTCACCATGTTATACAGGGCGACGGCTTCAGGTATGTGGTTGGTGCTACTATTACATTCGAAGATGGTAATCCCACAGGTGTTTGGGATCACATAAGAAAAAATATAGACCAATTGGAAATTTAACATTGCTGAAGAAATGGATCACATGGGTGGTTGTTTCCTTGGCAACCACAGCAACAGCCAAATTGATCACTGATACCAATGATCTCACTGCACAAAGCTGGCTTGTGGCCGATGCCGACAATCGAATCTTGGCCAGTAAAGATACCACAACAGTTCGTTCCATTGGTAGTATTACCAAAATTATGACTGTATTGGCTGTAATGGAATCTCGTCCTTTAATGGATCAACATCTGACTTACAATAAAAAACTTCGACTAACAAGGCAGGAGTTGATAGAAATAACATTGGTACGCAGTGACAATCATGCCGCAGATGTGTTGTGTAACAACTACTTGGGCGGTTATAAAAAATGCATAGAAGCAATGAACGACCTGGCAATTAAATACGGATTAGAAAATACTCGATTTGCAGATGCATCGGGTTTATCGTCTGGTAATGTCAGCACAGCCGAAGACCTGTTAAAACTATTAACTATAGCCGAAAAGAATTACTTGATTGTTGGTGCTGCCGGCAAGACAAATGTAAAAATAAAAAACAAAAAGAAATGGTTAGTATTCAAACAGACCAATCCCCTAATAGGACATAAACATAAGTTCATAGTAAGTAAAACAGGAACCACAAATGCTGCCGGTGGTTGTATTGTACTAACTGTAGAAACAGAACGAGGATTACGCCGTGTTGTTGTGTTGGGCAGTAAAGACGGGCGAACTCGCATACCCGAGGCTGAGTTTATCTACAATACTAATTGACCAGCTGGCGGTAAAGCTCGCGTAAATCTGCAGGATTGTAGACAATATCTTGCAATTTCAATGCCTGTGCTATGTTGTTTGTGAGTTCTGCTACTACACACGGTCTCAGGTCAAAGAACAAGTGATTAAAGTTATGGTCTACAACATGTTGCATATCCTGCCGCATTGCCTGTTGTTGAGCGTGACTCAAATTGGCAAGTCGCTCCAATTGGCTTACTACAGCACCCACTCTGTCACCAGGATCAGCGATGTCATCATATGATTCATCCCAGT
>Ga0208974_1000835_pt1 | contig 12357 bp, 10 predicted proteins | sample GreLakmeER15MSRF_FD_187699 | JGI IMG/M metagenome (GOLD analysis project Ga0208974, IMG submission 187699) | Freshwater lentic microbial communities from great Laurentian Lakes, MI, USA - Great Lakes metaG ER15MSRF (SPAdes) | ecosystem: Environmental > Aquatic > Freshwater > Lake | place: Great...
TGTGTGTGTGTGTGTGTGTGTGTGTGTGTGTGTGTGTGTTAGTCGATGAGAAGATCGGGGCGAGCCTCATAGAATGCGCTCACTGCTTCCATGCTTTCCTTGTTGCGTTGTGCAACTTGTTCGGGCGTTGTCACTTGCACCTTGTCCAAGGTGAAGTCGCCACCAATGAGCTTGGCGTTCAAGGCAACTTCCAAGACATCTTTGAAACCTGTTTTCATGCGACCCTTGAAGGTTGCTTTGTCATCTTCGAAACCAAGGAAGATGCCGTAGGTGGTAAGGCTTCCGACTGGAACGCGAGCGGTGAAGGATTCGATTGTTGGAGCGGTCATGGTAGTTGTGTTGGACATGAGAGAAAGTTAGCAGATGGGAGCGGGAACGCAAGAAAAATTTTTCACTTTTCGATTTTTATTTCGCGCAGTTCTTGGATGAATGCTTGGGCGTTTTCGCCTGTGCGGATTGCGAGTTGTTCGAAGCGTTGCGAGACTGCCTCAAGTTCGGCAAGAGCGGCAAGGGTTTCGGTGCTGTAGAGGTTGGCGAGTTCGTTTGACATGAGAGAAGGTTGACAGATTTTGAGAGAGAAGCAAGAGAAAAAATCAAATTTCTTCGATCAATTCAACAGGCAGGGGATTGGTGACAGGGTAGCCACCTTCACCTATCCAGTAAAACTCTCCATTTTGAATGCGAAGATTGCGGCGGTCTGGAAGCTTTTCACCTTTGCGAATCGTAGTGGTAAAACCATAAGCGCGGTCAATCACGATGAAGTCGGCGGCGGCGGTGGGAGTGTTCTTGTTGGTCATGAGAGAAAGTTAACAGATTTTGAGAGAAGCGCAAGAGAAAAAATCATTTATTTTTCGGCGGCTATCCTAGCCTCAACCCTTGCGTTGAAGCGTTCTTGCCATTGTTCAAACTGCTTGATTGCGTATCCCCAACCGCTACGCATTCCGTCATCGGAGTGTTGCATGATTGCGTTGAGTACTTCTTCCTTTTCTTGAGTGGTGAGGTGTTCGTCATTCATGAGAAGAAGATACCACACGCCCCCCCAGAACGCAACAAAAAAAATGATTTTTTTTCATGAAAAAAGGGGGACATTTTTCTTGACACCCTCCCCCATTTCTCGAAAAAACAACGACCCGAAACCTACGAGCGGCGGGGGGGGACCATTTTTTCAATCTATCCTCAAAATTACAATATTAGTATTTTCGCTGGCATCCAAAAAAATCCGCAGCATAATTCAAATAAACCTAATAAAATATTTAGTGTAAACTTAAGTATGATATATAGAGATTTACCTGTTTTTATTGGTTCAGCCAACCAAGACCCAAGTAATATAAATAACAATTACTACTTAATGGCATCTCAAGTATCCATTGCTGTGTCTGCTGGCGCACAAGCTAAAAGAAAAATAAATCAATCAATAAATCAATACGATCAATTCACACATAATGATCCTTTGTCTTCTAGGATAACTTTTCAGTCTTATATCCCAGGAAGCACAAATGAAGGTTTTGCGGTTTCAGATTTATCATGGGCCGCAAAAATAATATTATCTCAATCTACTGGCGACAATTATCATCCAATAAAAATCGGGGACAATGTTTTTGATAAGTGTTATTTAGATAATTATGTTGTAGAAATTCAACCTTTTGCACCAGTAAAACTTTCAGCTGAATTTGTATGTAATGATACCCCTACTGGAGATTCTATTACAGGAAAAATCAATGGTGTAGATTCTTTTATTGGTTCAGCGAGTTTTGCGGATGAAATAATTCATGGACATACATGTACTGTTTCTGGGGCTAATAGATTAGTTAGTAATATTCAATCATCAATTAAATACCAAGTAAGTTGCCAAAGAACCCCAGTTTATACTATTGGTTCAATAATGCCATCATCCATGATACTAGATTATGTAGAAAAACAGATGGATATTACTTCAACTGATATAAATTCAATCATAGATCAAAAAGGCTCCCAATTAATATACCCAATTTCAGTAGGATTAAGACACCAGAGCAATTCAATAACTGCTTATTTAAATATGAACCCAGGGGCAAAACTATTATCCCAAACAATAAGTATGCAAGAGGGAGATTCTTTGGAGACACAAGTATCAATTAAGGAGATTTTAGTGTAAATAATTAAACATGGCTCGTAAAAAAAATGAGAAGGAGACGGGATTATTGGAAATTCAACCAACGTTTGTAAGAACAATAAAATTCAAATCAAGAAAATTCAAATTTACACCAAAGCAAAAAATATTTTTAGATATTCTACTTGATGAAGAAACGAAAATAATATTTTGTTCAGGACCAGCTGGTTCTAGTAAAACTTATATGTCACTTTATGGGTGTCTACAATTAATGCAAGCAGACCCCGAAAAAGATTTACTATACATAAGAAGCATTGCTGAAAGCGCTGATAAAGGATTGGGTGCATTACCTGGAGATATTGCAGAAAAATTTGACCCATTCTTAATGCCTTTGTATGACAAACTAGAAGAAATCATTCACGAAGGTGACGCAGCATTCTTAAAGGCTAATGGAAGAATCGGCGCAGCGCCAATTAACTTCTTGCGTGGAGCAAGTTGGCAAAATAAATTGATTGTGGCTGATGAAGCTCAAAACTTTACATTAAAAGAGCTTACAACATTGATTACCCGTATAGGAGAAAATACAAAAATCATTATTTGCGGCGATTTTATGCAGAGCGATATTCCAAAAACTGGTTTCCGTCAAATGTTTGATATGTTTGATGATGATGAAGCAAAACAAAATGGTATCAGTTCATTCAAATTTAATGAATCAGACATCGTAAGAAGTGAGATTTTAAAATTCATTATTCGCCGCTTAGACAACAAATAAAAGTGTAATTATACAAAACAAGACATCTTACGCCCAACTGCGAAAAGCTAATAAAATATATACAAGATATCTTGTTTTTACTTTTAGATTAGAAAAAAAATAAAAAATACTTATAAATAATAAGTATGAATCATATATTTTGCTCTAATTGCGGAAATAAAATACAATATAATTTGGCAAAACCTAATTTTTGCACAAAATGCGGATCTTCGCTGTCTTCAATACATGCTTCAGAGGCGGCAAGCAGCGAGACAAGGACATTAAAAGTGTCAAAGGTCGATGTTGACCTTGAAGAAGACGAAACAGATGTCGATGGTTTACCAAATTTGAAAAAAATTGCAGTTGATATCGAAAATTTTTCTGAAAATTCTTCATTTACATTAGGAAATCTATTTGGAACTCCAACACAAGCATTCAAAGGACGTAAAAGCCGTTCTGTAGATGAATTCATTGATGAAAAAAAAGCCTAAACAAAAATTTGAAGAATGTGCTGATATAATTGATGACGCAATCAGAAGACAAAGATCAAAATGGCAATTAGATGCTATAAATTGGTTCGACTTTGACGATGTGACACAGATTATAAAAATACATATACATAAAAAATGGCATATGTGGGATCAAGAACGCCCATTAGAGCCGTGGATAGGTAGAATCATCTCAAATCAGATCAGAAATTTAGTTAGAAATCATTATGGCAACTACACAAAGCCCTGCAATGGCTGTCAATTCAGTGTGGGCGATAGACAATGTGCTATAACTGCAAGTAATTTGCAAGATTCGCAATGTAAATTGTATGAAAAATGGGAAAATCAGAAAAAAGTTGGTTTGGAGTTAAAAACAACGCTTTCTATAGAAAATCACATGAGCGAAATCTCTTCAAGAGTATCTGAAGATTTTTGTTATGATTCTTCTGTTGAGAGATTGAATCAATACATGGAAAAAGAACTTAACCCAAATCATTATCGGGCTTATAAAATGTTATTTTTTGAAAATTGTGACGAAGAAGAGGTCGCAAAATTCATGGGATACAAAACCAACGAAAAAAAACGAAAAGCTGGTTATAGACAAGTAAAAAATCTTAAAAAAATATTTCAGACAAGGGCTGAAGAAATAATGAAAAAATTTGATATTATAATTCATGAATCTGACTAAAGAACAAGAAGAATTCATTCTAAAAGAAGCAAAAAACGATACAAATCTTAACGAATTAACTCAAAAATGCTTCAATGATGAAAGTTTAGACGGTCGCTCTAAAGAAGGGCGGCTCGTTCGTCAATTTTTGATTGAAAATGAGATAAAATTTGCGACAAGCCGAAAACCAAAGAAAGATGAGATTGAATTTTCTCAACAACAGAAAGATTTTATTATCCAACAAGCCGAAGCGGGGCTGTCTTCTTTAAAAATAGCTGAAATAATTTTTCCAGATAGAGAAGTTAAGCCTTTAAGTATAGAGCAGAGAACTGTTTTAGAAACAATTAAAGAAATAAATCCAGATTTCTTACCGTCTCAAGATTCTGGGGCTTTGAATGATTATATAGCTCCAAAATCAGCACCAAGGATAGTTAAAAAAATCAATGATGCTACAGGAATGAGTTTAGATGAAGCAAAATTAAATAGACCAATGAAAATTTGTGTCGAAAGATTAGGGATAAACCTAAATAACTCAAGATTTATTAAAATTGTTAATAATTATTTATCAAAAGGTGATAGAGAACTGTTTGAACAAGAATTTATTCGTTTGACATGGGATAAACCAGACCTAACTGCCGACGAAATTAATTTATATTTAAATGTATGCAAGGAAATTATTAATTTAGAGGTTATCAGCTGCCATTTAAACAAATTAAATGAAATGTTCGACATTGCTGACGACCAAAATGAAATGAGCGTTCGTCTGTCGGAAATTATCAAAGCAAAAAGCAGCGAATATCATCAATGCGAAAACCGTATAGAGAATCTTACTAAAAAGCTTCAAGGAGACAGAGCCGAAAGAATGAAAAGCAAGCATAAAGAAAATGCTTCGATTTTATCAATAGTTCAATTATTCCAAGAACAAGATGAAAGACAAAACATGGTTCGTATAGCGGAAATGCAAAAAGAATTAGTTAGAGGCGAGGCTAATCGCTTAGAGGGCATGTCAGAATGGAAGGCAAGAGTATTAGGAATATATCAAGATGATGTCATTTAACTGTAAAGAATGTAATCAGGAATTTCCTGCTTTAAAAAATCTTCATACGCATATCAAAAAACATGATATGCTACTTGGAGATTATTATGTAAAACACTTTCAAAGAAAAAACAAATTAACAGGAGAACTCTTACCATTTAAAAACTTTGATGATTATTTTGAAAAGGATTTTTCTCAACCCCACCAGTTCGAAGAGTGGTGTGAGAAAGCGTCTTTCATGGAAGCCAAAGATTATATTATAGAGTTAATGCATAGAAGAATAAAAGCAAAGAATCTTAATTCTGGTTTAAGTTCTCTTGAGCTTTATACTAGCAACTTGCCAAGTATTGACATGTATAAAAAATACTTTGGGAGTTATACGGACGCATGTAAAAAATGTTTAATCGAACCAATGTTTAATGGTAAATTACCCAAAGAATTTTGGAATGATTATTCAGAAACAAAAATCCTAATTGATACAAGAGAACAAAAACCATTATGGTTTAAAAAATCAGAGATTTTAAAATTAGACATTGGCGACTATGCTGTTTCTGGGGAAAAATATAATTATACCCATGTTGACCGCAAATCTTTTAATGATTTTTGCGGAACTGTGACATCGTGGTATAATAGATTTTTAAAAGAATTAGATAGATGCAGGAGTTTGGGATGTTATTTGTTTATTGTTATAGAAGCCCCGCTTTATAGGATGGAGGAATACAATAAGCATAGTTATAAAAAATTTAACCTTAACTATGTTTTTCATAACATGAGGCAAATACAAAGAGACTATAGCGATTGCTGTCAATTTATATTTAGTGGATCAAGGGGCTTAAGTGCTGAATTAATTCCAAAACTATTAGTATTAGGTAGGTCTTTATGGAAAACTGATATACAATATTTTTGGTCAAAAAGAATAGAAAAATATGGCTTGGACGACAGGAGTACAAAAGAGAAGGAAGAGATTTCCTAATATTAATCAAGAATTAATGGATAAAGAAGGCTTCTTAGAAGAAACGGAAGCTAAGATTTTATTTTATAAATTTTTAAGAGAAAATCCTTCTTTTGCCTCAGAATTAATTACTGGAGTTAAACTTTTTCCATTCCAACATATGTCTATTAAGGCTATGATGGAAACTGATTACTTTTTAGGTATTTGGTCGCGTGGTATGAGTAAATCTTTCTCCACCGCAATCTTTGCTGTTTTGGATGCTATTATGCATCAGGGTATTCATATAGGAATTATTAGTAAATCATTTAGACAGGCTAAAATGATCTTCAGAAAAATAGAAGAAATATCTCGTAGCCCCAAAGCGGTATTCCTTTCTCAGGCGATTACTAGGGTTTCGAAAAACAACGATGAATGGGTAATGGAAATAGGTCAAAGTAGAATTACTGCACTGCCATTGGGTGACGGCGAAAAGCTTCGTGGTTTTCGTTTTCAAAGAATGATTATTGACGAGCTTTTGCTGATGCCTGAAAAAGTTTTAAATGAGGTTATTATGCCGTTCCTTTCTGTCGTAGAAAACCCTACAGAAAGACAAGAGATACACGATCTTGAAACAAAGATGATAGCCCAAGGCAAGATGACTGAAGAAGAAAGAAAACAATGGCCAAATAATAAAATTATTGGTTTATCTTCTGCGTCTTATAAATTTGAGTATTTATATAAATTATACTCACAATATGAGTCATTAATCTTAAATCCAAACGAACAAGATGGTGCGCATAGAGTTATTATGCATTTTAGTTATGACTGCGCCCCAGAACAATTGTATGATCAAAATTTGATTAATCAATCGAAAGCTACGATGAGTCAATCACAATTTGATAGAGAGTTTGGAGCAATGTTTACTGACGATAGCTCTGGTTACTTTAAGGTAAGCAAAATGGCGGCTTGTACCATACCAGATGGAGAAGGACAGTGCGTTGAGGTTATAGGCGATTCTAAAGCGAAATATATACTAGCAATTGACCCGTCCTGGTCTGAAAGCGAAAGTTCTGACGACTTCGCTATGGTTTTAATAAAAATAGATCCAGATAAACCTAAAGGCGCTGTCGTTCATAGCTATGCGATGTCTGGCACTAATTTAAAAAGTCATATTGTTTATTTACATTACTTATTAACATATTTTAATATAGTGTCTATTGTGGCTGACTATAACGGTGGAGTTCAATTTATTAATTCATGCAATGAGAGCGATGTATTTAAACAATACAATTTAAAATTGGAGTCTTTTGATGCTGATTTTGATAACGTGCAAGAATATGATAAAAATTTAAGAGACGCTAGAAACCAATACAACTTACAAAGCAGAAGAATTGTTTATTTAAGAAAACCAAGCTCTCAATGGATAAGATACGCTAATGAGTCTTTACAATCAGCGTTTGATCATAAAAGAATTTTATTTGCTGGTGCTGCTATGGATGATGATTACAACATACAAAGAAAGTCTAGTATACCAATTAAAGATTTAAAATTCTTAAAAAATGCAGAAGACGAGCAATCTCTTTCGGCAAAAATGATAGATTTTGTTGAGCATCAAAAAGACATGATGGATTTAATTAAAGTTGAATGTGCATTAATTCAAGTTTCTACTACTGCACAGGGAACCCAAAGTTTTGATTTACCTCATAACTTAAAAAAACAAAGAGGAGCAGATAAAGCCAGAAAGGACTCTTACTCCGCATTGCTGCTAGGAAATTGGATGATACAAGTATACTTTGACATGATGAATCAAAATGCTGAAAATATTCAAACAACATTCACTCCGATGTTTATAAATTAACTTTTTGAAAGTTAAAGTTAACTTTTTGACTTTAGTGTGTAATATATAGCATGTCCAAGAGATCTTATAATAAGAAGTCCCAATATTGGGATAAATTTCAAAAAAATGATAATCCTGTATATCAGGAGTCTCAAGCAAGTTTCAATCCAAGTTTATCTGGCGATCCTTTTTATGTGTCAAGCGCTTCTTATTCTCGCGTGGGAGGGGCAAATAACCCTAGTGCAACAAGAATCAATAGATCGGCTGTTTCTCCAACTATAGACAGATATAGTAGCATTAGGGGAGGTCTTCTACCATACAATTACGCAATGGACGGCGTAAACGTAAGAGAGGCTATTGAATTATGTCAAAAGGCATATGCAAATGTTGCGATATTTAGAAATGCTATTGATATAATGTCTGAATTTGCAAATACAGAAGTATTTTTAGAAGGTGGCAATAAAAAAAGCAGAGATTTCTTCTACGAATGGTTTAAAAAAATTAATTTATGGAATTTAAAAGACCAATATTTTAGAGAATACTATCGCAGTGGAAATATCTTTATTTATAGAATAGATGGCAAGTTCCAAACAGGCGATTTCGCTAAATTACTTAATAGTATATCACCAATTAATAGCTCAATCAATAAGATCCCATTAAGGTATATTATATTAAATCCATTTGATATTATCGCCAAAAGAAGCTCTACATTTGCTGTGGGAGCTTATGAAAAAATTCTTTCTGAATACGAGATGTCTCGTTTACAGAATCCATCTACAGAAGAGGATAAGGCGATTTTCGATAGCTTGCCAAAAGATGTAAAAGAAAATATTAAAAAAGGTGCTTATTTTACAGATGGATTAAAAATAGAGTTAGATCCTAAAAAATTAGCATATTCATTTTATAAAAAACAAGACTATGAGCCATTTGCAATCCCATTTGGTTATCCAGTTCTTGAAGATATCAACGCAAAGCTTGAGCTTAAAAAAATGGATCAAGCTATTACAAGAACTGTTGAAAACGTAATATTGCTTATTACGATGGGCGCTGATCCAGACAAGGGTGGCATTAACCCTCAAAACTTAAATGCCATGCAGAGTTTGTTTAAAAACGAAAGCGTTGGTAGGGTACTTGTTTCAGATTATACAACAAAAGCAGATTTCATTATACCAGACCTTAATAAGGTTCTAGGTCCAGAAAAATATAAAGTTCTTAATGAAGACATTAAACAAGGTCTTCAGAATATAGTTGTTGGAGAAGAAAAATATAGTGCAACAGAAGTTAAAGCTCAAATTTTTGTAGATAGATTAAAAGAAGCCAGACAAGCATTTTTAAATGATTTCTTGCAAAGAGAAATCAAAAGAGTTGCTAATGATTTAGGTTTTAGATCATATCCAACTGCAGTATTTAAGGATATTGACATGAGAGATGAGACTCAACTCATGAGAATTTCTACAAGATTAATGGAATTAGGGATATTAACACCGCAACAAGGCATGGAAATGTTCCATAACGGTAAATTTCCTAAACCAGAAGAAATTGCACCAGCGCAATCAACATTTATTAAAGAAAGAGAAGATGGTTATTACAACCCAATTGTTGGTGGAATTCCTATGATATCCCCACCAGAAAGCTCCGTCATAGAAAAGAATACTACAAATAAAAGCCCTGGAAGACCAGAAGGAACTACAAACATTCCTTTGGTAAAGGCTCAATTCTCAAGAAAAAATATACAAGAAGTTGTTGGAGAGATAGAATCAGCAAGGAGTTTTGCTAAACAAGAAATAAAGAAAAATTTAAATGTAAAGAAGTTCAATAAAGAACAAGAAAACATATTAGATAAACTATGCGAAGCCGTAATCTGTTCTACTTCAATAGATCAATGGAAAGAGGAATTATCTTCATGTATAAAAAACTTTGATAAAATAGAATCATTAGGTGTAAATAGCAATATATTGGAAATAGCTAGTATACACCAATTAGATACATATCCAGCTGCAATTTTATACCACAGTACTCAAAATGAAAATTAATCCAGAAGATATTAAAGTGCCACTTGAAAAAATAGTGGAAACAAAAAACGGAGAAACCCAAGTATCTCTCGCTAAAATGGCAGATAAAAAAGCCATGATGTATAAATCATTTATGAGTACATGCGCATCGGATGATAAGGCTCTTGTCGATACAACAGATATGGATGATCAATCAACAATGAAGGCTTGTTCTGTTCAGTTTGATAAAATGCAAGCAGTACTTATGGAAGAAAGTAATTCTGGAGAATTAACTCCAGCACAAAAGAAGCTTCCGCCAGCACTTCAAAAAGCTATTCTCAAAAAAATGGACAAACCTTCAGATCCAGAATCTCATGAAAACGAAGAGACTGAAGAAGAAGAGAAGATGGAAGAAGGCGAAGATACAGAGGATGAATCAGATGCCTCTGGACAATCATCAAAAATGCTTTCTAAAGATAATGAGTCTAAAGAAAAATTTGATGGGGAAACTTTAAAAATTAATAAATAATTTTATTAATGGATTATAAATATACTACAATATTTGAAGCCCCAATTCAGGCTTGTAAAATAAGTGATGATTCTTTTATTTCTAAAGCGTCTTTAGATAATTTACATTCACTTGTCCCTCAAAATATAGATTTCGAACAAAATGTTGATTTAATTGGAGTAGCTTTTAATGCTGCTGTCGTTAATAAATTCAATAAAAATGGCGATGGAATGGATACTGATACCGCTATCGCTTTTACAAAAAACTTCTTACATAAGCCAACAAATATAGAACATAATAAAGAAAAAATTGTTGGACACATAGCAACAGCTGGATTTAGTGAGTATGGATCAAATAAAATACTAACCCCAGAAGAGGTAGCAGGAAAAGACGAGATGTTTAATATTGCTTTAGGAGCAGTTGTTTATCGTTCTGCTAATAAAGCGTTTGCAGATTTATTAGAAAGATCAACAGATCCAAATGACCCATATTATCAAAAAATATCAACAAGCTGGGAAGTTGGATTTACGGATTATGTTTTAGCTATTGGTAGTTCTGATTTAAAAGACGCTGAAATAATAACAGATCAAAAGAAAATTGAAGAACTAAAAGGCTCTTTAAGGATTTACGGAGGAAGCGGGAAAACAAAAGATGGTAAAGATATATATCGTTTAATAACTGGTAAAATTTATCCTCTTGGAATTGGTTTTACAACTAATCCAGCAGCTGATGTAAAGGGTGTATTTAAAGCTCAAGAAGATTTACCATTAGTAAAAATTAATGATAAAAGAGATAAAAATACTAATAAAATTTCACAAAGTGAAAATATTAATGTAAAAAATAAAAACAAATTCATTATGGATATCGAAAAAATGATCTCGGAATTAAAAGATCTTCTTATTGAAAAGAAGTTTTCTGAAGAGACTGTCGCTTCAATGACTAATACTTTTGCTGATGCAATCAGAGAAAAAGATGAACAATATCGTCAAGATATTGAATCAGTTAAGTCAGAAAAAGAGGCTATCGCTAAAGAACACTCTGAACTTAAGGAGTCTGTAGAGGCACTTCACAACCAACTTACTGAAGCGCAAGAAAAAATTAACTCTTTTGAAGCTACTCAAAAAGCTGAACAAGCTATCGCTAGATTCAATGAGAGAATGGATTTAATCGATCAAGAGTATTCTCTTGAAGATGAAGATCGTGGGTTTCTTGCCAAAGAACTTAAAAACCTTGGTTTGGAAGAAGAATCCTTCGCTTCGTTTAAAGAAAAACTCTCCGTTCTTTGGAGAGATAAAAATAAAGAAGTTAAGGCTGCTTTTGAAGCTCAAATTCAAGCTCGTATTGATGCTGAAGTTGAAAAGCGCCTTACAAAAGTTTCGGTTGCATCATCAACTGATCCAGAAGAATCTGATAAAGAAGCTTCTACAGAAGAGATTCTCGACAATGTAGAAACTTCAGAAGCAGGAATTGCTAATTCAAATGAAACAACTTCAAGAGAATCAGTTTCTCTTCGTGATAAATTTGCTGCGGCTTTCAATCGTGAAAATATAACAATATCTTAATAACAATAAACTAAACTAAAATTATGGCACTTCGTATTTTACCATTCAGACAATATGACGAAAATGATGTAATTAACATGTTTGCTCTTGGCAACGCATATGTTAATGAATCAACAACGGGAAGTTCACATGGTGACGCTGGCGTTTTTGTTGCTGTTGACTCAGCAGACTTCAACGCAGATCCAGTCACCTATGGAACCGATTCTTACCTTGGCAAAACAGATTACCCATTCGTTGGAGCTAATCAGTACCCAAGCGTTTCATTAAAAGTTAAACCAGCTGTTAGCGGCACTGCTCTTCTTGGGCTTACTCTCCGCCAAACAGCCAAAACCGACGAAAACGGCGAAAAGCTTCTCTACTACCCACAAAAAAGAGAAGAGCTTCAGTGCGTTCTTCCAGGACAAGCCGTCCCAGTTGCAACACGTGGAGTGTTTACTATTTCATCAGCAGCTTATACAGGCGCTCTTACTGTCGGTGGTGGCATCAAGCTCACCGCA
>Ga0208974_1000837_pt1 | contig 12351 bp, 21 predicted proteins | sample GreLakmeER15MSRF_FD_187699 | JGI IMG/M metagenome (GOLD analysis project Ga0208974, IMG submission 187699) | Freshwater lentic microbial communities from great Laurentian Lakes, MI, USA - Great Lakes metaG ER15MSRF (SPAdes) | ecosystem: Environmental > Aquatic > Freshwater > Lake | place: Great...
TCAAGAGTATTGATGAGTTCGTTTATACAAGCTATACGGTTGTATGCTTGTTCTCTAACTTCGTAATCTGTTTGGTTAGAGTTAATAATAGTTTGTAAATGGTTATCTGTTATTTCTTTGATGACTTCTTGGAAATACTTGTCATTTAAAAAATTAGCTATTGCTTGGGTTCTATCAGACATTCATATCGCCTTTAACTTTAGACAATGTTTCCATGATAAGTTTAGTTTGGTCAGTACGAGTTTTTTCTGCATTGTTTTGAGCATCTGCTTGCATCTTCATTTCTTGCATTTGTAACTCAAGTTGCTTACGAGCATTTTCTAATTGCATTTGTTCACGTTCTAACTCTAGTTTAGCCATTGCTGTTCTAGATGCTAAGTCAGCTTTCTCACGCTCTACTTGAGCTAAGATTTCTGTAGCTTGTACTGTTGGGTCTTGTTTAGGTTGATCTGCCTGTGCTAATTGTTGTGCTTGTTCTGGTGTAATGTCATTCATAAATGCTGTAGCATCTTTAAAGCCTGCCATGTGAACAAACTTAGCTAATGTATCTCTGTATTGCTTGATAGATACAAGTGGATTAGATAAGCCATAACCTTGAATAATTTGTTCTTGTTTAGCTAAAATCATTTGCATAGTAGCAAGTTGTTCTTGACGTGAGCCAGTACCTAAACCTACATTGATAGTTACATTATAATTTGTATCCCATTCTCTAGGGTCAAAAGGTATGTATTCATTGTTAAGTTTAAGCACACGAGCTTTATCTTGATACTTGCATAGTAACTGTAAGATACCTTTGAAAAGGCTCTTAACACCTGTTTCTGCAAAGATACGAGCTATTAATTCTAGCTTACCATTACTGGCTGCACTCATAGTAGCAACTGCAGTAGCAGTAACGTTCTGTAATACATCTGCACTTAACCCTTGTTGAGCATCACTTACACCTGTGCGTTTAGCTTGCACTTGGTCTAGGTATTCAAGCATGGGGAATGATTGTGCTGCATTAGATTGAACTGTCATAGGTACGATAGCATTAGGATTCTTAATTCGAACCACTCCGCCTGCTGTAGACGTTAGTAAATCATCTAAATTGACCTGTCCTTCTACTGCACCAATACGATAGTTATTAGTTAAATACATATTGTCTAGCATTTGTCTAACTACTGTAGACTTAATAAGCTGCAAGTCCATTGCTCGGTCTGCTAAAGACTGACCATAAAACTTGTGCGGGATAGGAATAGGACAAATAGAGTGAAAAGGAACATAGTCACATTCCATATCCTCTAATATTTCATTAGAGGCATACACAATACGTCTTAATTCTGCTATACCATCTTCGTTGTAATCTACTTTAATGTAACACTCAAAGACTTCTATAACTTCCATAGATTCATCTTGTGTAGCATTAGTAATAGGTTGTTCACCACGACTAAAACGAGCAATCTTATCTGGAGTAAAGTTTAAAGTATCGCCTGTGTCTAAAGTTTCTACTATATCTTTATCAAAACCTATAGCAATTAACTCTGAACGAGTCATTAAACGTCTATGAGCTACAAATGGTGAATCTTGTATAGTCTTTGCACGTTTAGATATTAAGAATTCTTCTGGTGGTACGTTTTCTATTAAGACCTTGCCATTATTAACAGTCTTTTTAACTTTAACATTATGTGTTGTGTTAGTTTGCGTTATATACATACCAGTCATAGGGTCTATTGCTGGCATTCCTGTCATTGGGTCTATAACTTCTACAGAGTTTGCTATAGTTTCCTGACTAATGACTTCAAGTTCTTCATCTTGCATAAGCATAAGGAGGTCATCATCAGATAAGTTCTCATACTTTTCTTTAGTAACGTCTTTCTTGTCATCCCAGTAGGCTTTAACTACACCTGTCTTTTGTAGGAGTGCGTCTTTAAACCAATTATGTAAGATAAGAAAGCCATCATTATCTTTATAGAATACCCAGTTACAATATTCTGTAGCTTGTTCAGCAAGTTTTTCATCACCTTCATTAACAGGTTGAAACTCTACGACTGCATCGCTAGAAGTAAATACACGAATAAGTTGCGGTAATGCACCATCCACTACTTCTGCAACTTCGCCTGTAACTATCTGACTCTTGCCTTCTACTTCATTACCATAAGGTTCACGAAGATAGTATTCGAGTGCTGTAGTTCTTTCATCTGTGGTGTCTGTTTCTAAGAAACCTAGCGAATCATCAATTTCTGCTTCAATGATGCTTTTTAATTTGTTTGAATCAATCATTAAACTATCCAAGAGTTATTAATTTTTAAGGGTTGTCCCCAAGTAGAATCAGTTTCATCTAAACCTACAGCTAAGTATCTAAAAGAGTCACTAGCGTGTGAACACCAGTCATGCACAGGAGTATCAAAAAACACATTACGTTTTTCATCGTAAGTTCGTCTATAATTTCTTAGTGCATTTAATCCTTGCTTAACTTCTTTGTCAAACCAGCAACGAGGTAACATCCTACGGACTGCTTGTATGCCATCGGCAATAGGTAATTTTTTTACTACTGTAATTTCTAATCCTGCATCCTGTAACATTTCTTTACGAGATTTACCTGTGCCTAATTCTCTTACTTCTACGTCATGCGGAAGTAATTGAACCGCATCAGTCCATCCATTATCACGAAGCCAAGTAACATAAGTATCTAGTCCTTGAGAATGATTCTCATAAAAGTCTACAAGCCTTATCTCTTTACCTACTACTTGAGCTACCCATATTGCTGTTGAGTCAGATATACCTAAGTCCCAAGCACAATATGTTTTAGATAATGTTTCATTAGGTATCGTTGTTATTTGGTTTTTTTCTTCTAGCTCATTTATAATCTTGCCATAATATGAACCTTCTACTGCTGCGTTGAAACTACATTCAAATTCTTGTTGGTACTTGTCATCACCCATTTCATTTTTTGCAGAAGCTAATTCTTTAGCATCGAGTAACTTAGTATCACTAGCTTTAAATTCAAGTAATGCCCAACTATCTTGATGAGCTTCTGCTCTATCTCGAAAGTCTTTAAAATGATTATTGCCTTTAGGAGTGCCTATAAACATACACCAACCTAAGCGATCAGCTAAAGCAGGTCTAACTACGCTATGCCATATACTAGGGTTAATATCACCAACTTCATCAATAACACATCCGTCCATATATATGCCACGAAGTGAATCAGGGCTATCAGCTCCGTATAAAGATATACGTCTGCCCATAAAGTCTACTCTTAATTCAGATATATTGACTACAGCGTTTAATGGTCTTGTATATTGAAGTAATATGTCCCATGCAACTCTTTTTGCTTGAGAGTAAGTAGGAGCAATGTAAGCAAATCTAGGTTGTAATTTATCACAAATTAATGCTGAATGAATAAGCTGGTTAATAGCACCAACAGTTTTACCCATTCGTCTATGTGCCACTACTACATTAAATCTATTTTCTTTTACTGCTTTATGTATTAGTTTTTGCGGCTCTCTTGGATTGTATCCTGTTTTAATCATCTATACCTGTAACAACTTTTACAGTAATAGCCTGACCTTCAGCTCCTGTTACTTCATGTGCTGTTGTTTCTTTCCATCTAGCTCTAGTTTTTAACCAGAATATAGCTGCTGAAGTATTGCCATCTTTAGCTTGTTTAAATAAAGTTTGGGCTATAGAAGCATTGGCATCTATACGACCATCATCTAATTCTTTTTTATAGTATTTAACTAATGTATCTGAGCTAATATTGAGTTTACTAGCTATATCTTCATAGGTAACACCTACTGCTGCAAGTGTTTTAACTAGATTCTTATCTGTTTCATTAGGGTTATGCTCTATACCTTGCATTTTGAACCCTTTATAACTCCGAAAGTAACCATTTTATATGCAACTCCATTACGGGTCGTTGCCTCCTAATTATTAAATTACCACTTAACTTTGTTTGCCCAGTAAGCTGCTGACATTTTACCTTTGGCTATGTTTTTAGAGTGTTAATGTTGGCATAAAGTCTAGTCTTAGTAGCCACTTTTCATACCTTTTTTTGCAGGTTTAGCAACTACTTTCTTACCTGACTTCTTAGCATAAGATTTAGCTTCTTTCTTACCTTTTTCTGTGTAAGCAAATTTCATTTTTCCGACCATAGGCATGATAATTTATCCTTTTTGTTGTTTTAGTGGTTATGTTTCTTATTGTCTTGGTAAAGAATTATAGTAATTGCGTATCATATCTTCTTGAGGCGGCATTGTCATCATTTCTCTATTATAGACTTCTTGAGGATTGAAAGCATTATCATACGCTTGATTACCAAGAATTTGTCTTAAAAAAGATTCTATGCCTGTGCCATTATATTGTGGAGGTGAATTGTTTGCACTTAAACCACCAGCATTAGGAGGCAAATTAGTCATAGTAGGATTGTAATTTGGCATTTGAGGAGTTACTGGCATTCCCATTCTTAGCATTTGCTTTTCATAATTGCTAAGTTGAGGTTGATTTGGGGATAATAATCCAGGCATAATAAAATTCCTTATTTTTTCTTAGAAGGTTTTTTAGATATAGATAAAGCAATAGCGACAGCTTGTTTAGGATTGGTAACTTTCTTTGATGATTTACCCATATTAAGTTCACCTTTGCCAAATTCTTTCATAACTTTTTTAACTTTTGCAGATGATTTAGATTTCATTTGAATTCCTAGAGTATAAATTTTGGACGAGCTTTTCCCACTTGTGTAAATTACCATAAAGCTATTAATAAGTCAAGCGATTCGTTGTGATATTAACAATAAAATAGCTTTCATTGCCAATTCTAACTTAAATTCATATGCGTAAGGCTTTTTAGTATGCAAATATTTATGAAAAATTGCATCTTGTTCTTCTTTAGGCAAACTAATAATAACTGCATGAAGTGTTCTTACATTGTTTAAATCTTGTATTTCGCACATATCAGAGAGAGAAGTATACGCCCCTCCAGAGTATAATCCAGAAGACTTTGTTGGAAAACCTAATTTATGGTCATCAACAACCATCCATTTTTTCCAATCATCTAGCATATTAAGAAGTCTATCAATGTGCATAATTACCTTACATCAATATACTTATGGGTTTGAACACTTATCCTCCAATTGTTTAAAGTTGCTTGCTGAATACATACTTGCGTTGCTTTTTTATTTTGACTTAATGGTTGTAACCATATATCTTGATTTGCTATATCTATATCAAGCTCTTTAAATAAATTTATTAATAAATCTACATCCTTTTCTTTTCCAACTGGATGTTTAATTTCATCTGCTTTTAAAATACAGCTTTTTAATACTTTAAAGCCGCCATCCATATTAATTTTAGGGCTTACTGTAATCCAAGTTCTAGTATCTGCTTTAATCTCATGGGTGCCAGAAGTTTCAATTTGAACAGCATAACCATAATTTAATAGTTCAGTAGTTAATTCAGTTAAGTCATATAAGCATGGCTCACCACCTGTTAAAACTATATGGGTTGCTTTATATTGTTTTAAAGCATTAATTATTTCATCAGTACTAAAGCTTGCGTAATCTTCACTATCACTATTTTTTAAAAAAATAATTTCAGATGATACTTTCTTTTCTTGTTTAACTTCCCATGTGTGTTTAGTATCGCACCATCCACAACCAACAGGACATCCCTGCAATCTTATAAAGACTGCTGGAGTACCAGTAAAAGTAGCTTCCCCTTGTATAGTTTCAAATATTTCATTCACGGGATATAACATAGTTCACCATATCTTCTTTTGCGTCTTTGTAATTTTCCCAAGGAAATACTAACCATTCATCTTTATTAATAGTTTCTACAGAATATAAGCTAGTCATTTCTTTTGGACCAAACCATGTTGCGTAATATAAATCATCATTAAGAAATTTTCTTAAGGTAACTCCTGTTTCTACTACATCATCAACCCATAAAGAGTGTTTTTCTGGGTAATCAAGTAAAGGCAGTTTCATCTTATGTGATAAGGCAACTGCAAGACATAATCCGCCTCGTGGGTGTCCATAGATTGCTTTAGGAGTATGATGAAAATAGTTAGCTATATTAATAACTGCTTTATCAAATTCTTCCCAAGTTAGAGGTCGTAGCTTGCGGAGCATTTTCTTGTTTCCTCAATAATACATTTTATTAATTTTACACCTGTCCCACACAATTGTTTAGGTGCTACTTCTTTTACTAAATATTCTGCCATATTTTCAGCAGTAGGATTAAATGGAACAACCACTAAACCTTCAGGGTCTATTTCTTGAAATACTTTAACCCAAGGGTCATCTTGCCATAATAAAAATTTATGATCCCAATTATTTTCAACCCACATACATAAATGTTCTTTTATAGCTGAAAAGTCAATAACACGACCTACACTATCAAGAGTACCGCCACAATGAAAATGAATCCGATAATTATGCCCATGAGCATGCTTGCATTTTGTTTCATGCTTATACACTCTATGACCAGTTGAAATATCGTGATACCTATGAGCTTGCCACATATTAATATCCTTGCCCTTTAATTATAGCTAAAAATTCTTCCTTTGCTGCTGCATCATTTCTAAATAACCCTCGCATAACTGAAGTAGTCATACTTGAATTATTATCTTTAACCCCTCGCCATGTCATACACATATGAGTAGATTTTACTATAACTGCTAATGCTTTAGGTTTAATTCTTTTTTCTATCTCATCAGCAAGTTGCACAGTTGATTCTTCTTGTATTTGAGGTCTTGACATTACCCAATCAGTTAAACGATTAAATTTAGATATACCAATAACTCTATCGCTAGGTATAACTCCAATCCATGCTTGACCAATAATAGGTACTAAATGATGAGAACAAGCAGAACGAACAGATATGGGACCAATAGTATAAATCTGATCTAAATTTTTAGCGTTAGGGAAGTCTGTTATTTTAGGAGGAGGCAAATACCTACCTTTAAATACTTCTTGCACATACATTTTAGCAACTCTTTTAGCTGTTTCTTTTGTGTTATGGTCGTTTTCTGTATCAATAATTAAAGCATCTAATAAATTAATAATGGCAGCTTGCACATTAGATTCAATTTCTTTTAAATCATAATCGTTTAGATATTCAGATATATTGTCATTAGCAAAAAATGATCCGTTAGCTAATTTTATTTTGCCTTTTATCATTTTACTCATTTTTAGCCCTTTCAATTAAAGGGTCATTAACCCCTGCTTCTTTAAACCCTTGAGCTCTTAGTACGCAAGAATGGCATTTTCCACAAGGTGGGTATTCCCCTGCATAACAAGTATGTGAATAAGCTAATGCACTCATGCAACCAAGTAATGACTCTGCTAATGTAATACTTTGAGCTTTAGTCATTACAATAAGTGGGGTATAAATTTTAAAATAATCTATTCCCAATGCTTCATTAATAGTTTCTTCTTGTTTTTCAATGAATTTTACTCGGCAATCAGGGTAGTTAGCATTATCTTGTTGGCATACTCCTGTTACTAAGGCATAACAATTTTTTTCTAAAGCATAATTTGCAGCAAGAGTTAAAAAGAAAGCATTACGCATAGGGACAAATGTAAGTTCTACTCTATCCCCTATAATTTTATCCATTTCGCTATAGTTATTATAGGTTTCTAGCTTTTCATTAGGATTAGTAAGCGGACTGCGGCTTCTTAAAATTTGAGGAACATGGATTGTTTCATGTGGAACATTTGCTAATTTTGCTATTTTTTTAGCTGACTCTAACTCTATGCTATGCTTTTGACCATAATCAAATGTTATCGCATATACTTCATCAAAATTTTTAATTGCCCAATATAAACAAGTAGTTGAGTCTTGCCCACCTGATAGAACAACCATAGCACTATTATGTAATTTCATATATTTCCTTGCACAGTTTTATTGGTTATCTGCCACACATTAAGTTGACGTTTTTTGCCATCATCAACCCTTATTTTTTTGCCAATTTTATTATAAAAATTATTGCTTTTATTATCAATAGGGCATTTTAATTCTATAATTTCTGCTTTTTTTAATATTTCATTAATAAGCATTTTACCACCACCTTTACCTCTTATAGCAGGATGGGTAGCTATTTCATATATTACGGCAATATTATCTTTTTGTCTAATATTAAAACTACAAAATCCATATAGAATATTATTAATTAATAATAACAATAATTGACTTCGTTTTGCTTGTCTTCTATATTCACAAGCAGGAACAAATCCTATTTCGTTAGAAAGTTTACTTGCTAATTTAATTAGCTGATTAAGCTGATCTTCAAATGCTAATGATTTACCATCAGCAATTACTATATTCATTTTTCTATTCTTACTATTGGATTAATTGAAATACCACCTCTTGGCATAAAATCTCCTCGCACTTCAATCCATTTTGGTTCCATTAGTTTAAATAAATCACTAGCAATAGTATTAATGCAATCTTCATGGAACGAACCATGTGTTCTAAATCCAAATAAATAAAGCTTTAATGCTTTAGATTCTACTAAATATTTATCAGGTGAATAACGAATAGTAATATTAGCAAAGTCAGGTTGTGCTGTTTTTGGACATATATGCGTAAATTCAGGACATTCTAATTCAACAACATAAGTATTTTGAGGAAATTGGTTTTCAAATTTCTCTAAAATATTAGGAGTATAATGTGTTTCATATACTGTATTGTTTGAACCAAGCAGGGTTAAATCTTTTGTATCACTCATAATTACCTTTCATATAATAATTCTAAAGCGTCATATACATTTTGTATTTGATCAGCATTTCCTAAAGCTAAATAAATTTTAGTTTTAAGATGTTTTTCTACTTCTATTGCTCTTTTTAGATGGCTTGTTACATTCATAAAACTAGCCATGCCCCTTACTTTTCCTGTTTTGGGAGGTGATGCTCCACCTTCCCATGCATCCTGATGAGCTAGGAGTGCAATATCTTTCATTGTAAAATTTAATTTTTTTAAATGTTCTATAACTTGAGCTGGTGGTTTTTTATAAAGCTCTGTCCTATGTATAGTCTTTAAATTACCATTGCCAACATAATACTGCAAATTGCCATATCTTTGTGCTGAATATAAAGAACTACTATCAACACTAAATGGTTTGTAATGTTTAATAAATGCCATATTAACAAACCCAAGCCAATGAGCTTTTCTTTCTTTATTCATTTCACAAAACCATTTTACATAATTACTATTTTCGCCACCAACAGCTATACCACCAAACATAATGTAATCAGTATAAGAATAAAATTCTTCTAACCTTTCAATAGTATCCCCTCTAGTAAAAACAGGCATAATATCTTTAAATCCCATATCTAACATTTTTAAATAATTAATATAGGTTTGTTCGGGGTTTCCATATACATCTAGCTGAACTGTTTTATATTCCCATTGTTTAGGAATAGTTTTTAGAAAGTTAGCATAATCATCTAATAATATTTGTTTCCCTGTATTCCATGCAGTAAACGCACCTGAATCAATAATTAATCTAAAACTATCTGGGTCTTTAGTTAATAATAATTCATAAATAGATTTTGAAAAATAAGGAAATGCAACAAGTAAGTTAAGTTTAGGTAATTTCAACATTACTTAAACCAAGACTATCAACTGCATTAGTTACCGCTTCCCATACCATATCTTTTTCATGAGGCTCACATTTAATAATAATTCTTTCTTTATTTAAGCTATCAAGAGCTTTAATGCTTTCCATAGAATCTATATCTGATTGCCAACCATTAAATAAAATATTAATTTCATCAACATTAAACCCTGTGATTGTTAAATCAATATCTTTAATTTCTTTTAAAGTTTCAAATTCAATTTTTAATAATTCCTCATCCCATCCTGCGTTTAAAGCAAGTTTGTTATCAGCAATAATATAAGCTTTTCTTTGCCCTTCACTTAAATTAGACAATTTTATAGTTGGAACTTTATCTTGATTTAATAATTGAGCCGCAAGCAATCTTCCATGCCCTGCTATAATACCATTTTCATCATCAATTAAAATAGGATTTGTCCATCCAAATTCTTTAAGGCTTGCTGCTAATTGTTGCACTTGGGCAGGATTATGAATTCTGCTATTGTTAATATAAGGAATTAAATCATTAGTTAATTTATATTCTATTGTTAAAGACATTATTTATCCTTTTTTGTCCATTATTTTACCTCCAAGTGTCCGCTATTGAATAACCATGCTATTGTTCTTCTATGTGCATCTTCCCATACATCTACGCGTTCTTCCCTAGATAATTCTTTACCATTATCAATCATAGTATGACATAAATTACATAAAAAAGAACATCTGAAATCATGGGACTTAATGCCCGTACCTTTACCATCTCTTAACTGGTTTGAGTGTGCTGCTACTATAGTGCCATCCATAGCCCCACATATCATACATGGTGCATCTTTAGCTAGTTTAAGTAGTTTAGGATTGCGGTAATTCATAACCACCCCATCCTAAAGAAATTGCCCAAGTTTCTATTTGATTTTGGTAATTTTGCATATCCGCAGTCGATAATTTAGTTGTGCTTTTAATGTATTCAACAGGTTCATTATTAATAGTTTTTATATCACGCAAAAATTTATACCCACATAAAAGGTGAATTTCATCAGAAGTATAACCTAAGTGATCGCCTACAGATTTATATAGAAATCCCCACAAACGCTTATTTTGACTATCTGTTCGCTGAGGGTCATCATCTGATACTGTAATAAGTAATTTTTGGTTTTGATTTAATAATTCAGTTAATTGGTTTATTAAATAAGGCAGGTTTTGCTTGGATAAGTGCCATGGCTTCATTTTTAGCTTCATCTGACGTTTTAAATACCTTTATTAAGTTTCCATTTTGCCATAATACATATTTAGTTTCATTTATTACTTTTGCTTTAGTAATGGTTATTTCATTTGATTGTATACAATAATCATTAATTTTTTTCCATCGGAGTTTTATCATTTATTGCTATTGTAGCAAACTTTAAAGAAATAGCAGGATATTTTTTTGGTTCAGCAATAATTTTTCTTGCCCAATTCTTATAACTTTTATGATGTTGAAAGCTATTGCTATTAACATACTGATTAACTTTATTTGAATGTTCTTTAGATTGCTCTTTAGAAATGACTGGAGGAGCTAATTTAGTATATTCTATTGATTGAGCCTTACATAAACCAAGTATATCTGATGGAGTAGGCATATAAGAAGATGAAGCAACCCATTTTCCAAAAGCTTTTGCTACTATCTCAGTATCATAAGCAGTTAATGTTGCCCACCATACTCTTAAAGTATCATTATCTAAAGGCGGTTTAGAATACATTGCCGAAATAATTTTCATACTATCTTTAAATGCTATTTTTTTTTCATCAATCATATTAAAGATACCTCCATTAATTGTTTAGTATTTCCATTAAAAACTAGCTTAATATTCATATCAGAGTCTGCAGTTTTAGTTTTCCTGCTCATTCCAATATTTCCATTATTCATAATATGTGCATAACATTTATATATTATAGGTGCTTTTACTTTTACCATTAGTCTTTTTTTTTCATTTGCATTATGTAAAATTAATTTTTCAACATCAATTTCACCTAGCATTTGCTTAATATAAAGTTGTAAGTTATTCATTAAAAACTTATCCTTTCAGGTGGCTCATCTAACCATCTATGTTGGTTTAAATATGTAGTAGGGTTAGGAATATATTGACCATCATTTATAGTCCATTGAGGGCTTTTACATTGCCATAATAAAGCTTTAATAATTAATTCAATATCAGGCTTAAGTTTATCCCAAGATTTTTCTGATGAGCCTTTACCTACTTTCTTAGGATAAAGTTGCCAAAACTCATTAAAATCATTTATTACTTGTTTATTGTTATTAGTTATTAGTTTATTGTTATTAATTAGCATAGCATTCGGTATGCGTTCGGTATGCGTTTGCATTGAAGTTTCAATTTTAGGGTTTCTTTCTATTTCCCATCTTTTTTTAGCTGATTGACTTGCTGTTTTACTTTTAGCTTGATAAGTTTCAATCTCAATATCACACCGCTTATGAATATATCCGTTTTCAGTTTTAATAAAGAAATCTTCCAAAACATTTTTAATAGCTTTAATTTCATCTTCTGTCCTCGCTGATAAAGTTCTAAAAAGTTTATTTTCATCAAGTGTTATAGGTAGTTCAGATAAATAATACTGATCTAATAGTTGGCGATATACCCCATGCTCTAATAAAGACAGATGAGAAGTATCCGCTCTATAATCACCTATGAAATGTTGAAAATAATGCATAAATTAATTTTAAGTTAATTTTTTTAAAATTCAAACTACTTTATTAAAATAATTTTCAATAGCAGTTTTTGCCTA
>Ga0208974_1000838_pt1 | contig 12320 bp, 11 predicted proteins | sample GreLakmeER15MSRF_FD_187699 | JGI IMG/M metagenome (GOLD analysis project Ga0208974, IMG submission 187699) | Freshwater lentic microbial communities from great Laurentian Lakes, MI, USA - Great Lakes metaG ER15MSRF (SPAdes) | ecosystem: Environmental > Aquatic > Freshwater > Lake | place: Great...
ATAAAGATCTTGGGTTGTCTAAAATACTGCTGTAAAGGATTATTTGCCATTTTGGGCTCCGGATAAATATATCATACAGTATTTATATACGCAGTTTTCTAGGAAAAAAATAATGAATGCAGAAGTTAACCTATCCCAACGTTCCATACAAAATCTTACTGATGGTATTGTAGCCGGAATAACCGGTGTTCGGACATCTAGCTTTGGCCAGCAAAACAATAGCCAACAGTCTGGCGCTGGCAGCGGCCGCGGGGTCGCGGAAGACCTTGGCCGAATCTTTACTGGCGCTAACAATCTAGTAGCAAGTGTTGGCTTGTTAACTCAAGGAACCTACGGGTTAATACAAGCAAGCGGCGATATGAGTAAAGTGATTGGATTGTTTGGGACTGTGGGCGGAGCAGTTGGACAATTTGGTAATCAAATGGTGGGTGTTGCTCTTGATACTAACAAGTATATGATGGATGTTACTAAGAGCGGGTTTACATTTAATCAAGATTTAGGATTGTTTAGTAAGTCGGTACTAGGCGCACATATGAGCCTGCCGGGCTTTACACGATTTATTAACGAAGCTGGAAAATCACTAGGCGGATTATCAGGTACTGCAAGTAATTCTGCATTAGCTTACCTAGGAATGCTTCAAGAAATTAATGAAAACAAAGATGTATATGGTTTTAAAGTATCAGGTCTTGACGACTTTGATCGTACTTTGCAATTGTCTGCATCAATGTCGCGCAATCTTAGTATGAACGATACTGCGTCAAAGAAAAGTGTTATTGATGCCGCTGTTGCTATGGGAATCGAAATGGACAATATTGCTCGGTTGACTGGCAAGAGTCGGCAGGAACAACAAAAAGCAATGGAAACACAGATGCAAAAGAATGAAATGGAAATCATGTTGATGGCCATGTCAGCAGAAGAACAAACAGCGTACAAAGATAATCTCACATCCATGGGTAAATTTGGTAAGGGCATGGCGGATTTGATGACAGAAATGACAGTTGGCGAAGGTAATGTAGTTAGCGAAAAAGGAACAAAAATTGCAGCCGCATTGGATGCAGCCGCACCGGGTGTTACAGCACTAATGTCACAGCTTTCAAAAGAAACAGATGCGGCAAAACGTAAACAATTACAAGAAGAGATTGATGTTAGAATGGCAAATCTTGTTGAAGACAAAGCCGCACTTAAACAATTTGCAGTGATGTCGGCTCAAGGTAAGAGCGACATCATGGCAATCTCTGGAGAAATTATTGCAGGATCAAAAGAATATTTACTAGTGCTTCAAAAAGCTAGAGTAGAAGCCGCACGTACCGGTGAAGATTCAGGTGAGGTGCTGAGAAGAATGAAAGAGGTATTTGCTGAGGACAGGATACTAAAGAAGAAAGGCGAACCTGGTTATGATCCCGATAAAGAACTAAGCCAAACTATAAACAAAGGCGAGATATTGATGAAACAACTATCTAGCGGCTTTGGTGAAACACTTGCTGGTGTGAATACAACAATAGGCATTAGTATTGGTAAATTTGAAGGTTTGAATACCGCTCTTCAAAATAGGACACAAGCTGAACTTTCAGTAAGCTCATTATTAAAGCAGTTTAACAGTGAAGTTCTTGGATATACCGGGGTATCAACAAATAAGGAGAACGTGTCAAAAAAATATGCAGATCAGGTAGCTAATCCCTACGGCGGCAAAGCACTAGGCGACGAAGCTATTCCAGCAGGCTGGCAAGGTTGGGTCGGAGAGCAGGGCCCGGAGATATTAAAAGTAGGAGCTCAAAGTTCTGTTAAGTCAAATACAGTATCTATGGGCTTACTTGATCAAGCAGTGACAAAATTACCTGTAATGATGTCTGGTATGCAAAATGACCTTAAGATGGCAATGAATGAAGCCAAAAATAGTATGCCGTCAGCAAACGATTTCCAATCGTTATTGAGTAATTTTAAAACGTCAATCAGCTCAACAATTCCGCAATCAACGGGCACACAATCATCAACTTCAAATAGTACAGACTTCGAATCTGCACTATCTAAGGGTATAGATATGTTAAATACTAGTGTTAAGCAATTGATCACGGCCGTTGAAGACGGCACTTATAAAAATGTTAGAGCCGTTAAAACTAGCGGCAATATGCTTGCCTAAGGAATAATAGATGAGTTGGAAAAAATATTTTACACCAGTACCGGTTGGAACATCTTTGAGTACAACCAGCGGGCAAAGCTCTGCAAAAGCAGGCCCAGCTAAGAGTAATTACTCAAGCTATCTTCCTGATGTGTATACTGGTAGTCCAAATCGAGTTGAGCGTTATCAACAGTATGAAGTTATGGATAGCGACCCAGAAGTTAATGCGGCTTTAGATATTTTAGCAGAGTTTTGCACACAAAAAAACAAAGACGGCAAGACTCCGTTTTCAGTACAATGGCGCCACAAAGCAACAAACTCAGAAATTAGAATACTTGCAGAGTACCTGCAACAATGGTCTCGTCTACAAAAATTTGAAACAAGAATCTTCCGTATTGTACGTAACACGTTCAAGTACGGTGATGCATTTTTTATCCGTGATCCTGAAAATCAAAAGTGGACATACATTGATCCGGGCAAAATTAGCAAAGTAATCGTTAACGAAAGCGATGGCAAGAAGCCTGAACAATATGTTGTCAAAGACCTTGCTCCTAACTTTATGGATCTGGTTGCAACACAGATTACTCCTAATATTAACCCAAGACAAGGTACCGGCGGCCTATCTGGCGCAGGTGGATATCCAGGCTCTAACGGCAATAACAAAGGCGGCTCAAGTCCGTATGGTAGCAGTGCAGGGTCACGCTTTGGAACAACTGAAACCGAACATGCAATTGATTCTGAACACATTGTTCACTTGTCACTAAGCGAAGGTTTAGACAATAACTTTCCATTTGGTAACAGCTTACTTGAAAATATTTTTAAAGTCTACAAGCAAAAAGAATTGCTTGAAGATGCTATTTTAATCTATCGTATACAACGTGCTCCTGAGCGCAGAGTATTTCATATTGACGTTGGTAATATGCCAAGTCATATGGCCATGGCCTTCGTTGAGCGTGTAAAGAATGAGATTCACCAACGCCGCATACCAAGTCAAACGGGTGGTGGACAAAATGTCATAGACTCCGCTTACAATCCTTTAAGCATCAACGAAGACTATTTCTTTCCGCAAACAGCAGAAGGTCGCGGCAGTAAAGTAGAAACACTTCCGGGCGGTACTAACCTAGGTGAAATTGACGACTTAAAATACTTTACCAACAAGTTATTCCGTGGTTTACGTATTCCGTCAAGCTACTTGCCAACAGGTGCAGACGACAGTCAAGCATCATTTAATGACGGCCGTGTGGGCACAGCATACATTCAAGAACTGCGTTTTAACAAGTATTGTGAACGTTTACAAGCACTTATTACCAGTGTGTTTGACGACGAATTTAAAATTTACATGAACACAAGAGGCGTTAACATTGACGCAAACTTGTTTGAATTGAAGTTTAATCCGCCTTTAAACTTTGCAAGCACACGTCAAAGTGCGCTTGACGGCGAACGTATTAATACATTTAACACTATCCAAGCAGTTCCTTTTATGTCAAAACGTTTTGCATTAAAACGTTTCTTAGGCTTAACAGACGAAGAAATTGCAGACAACGAACGTCTATGGGGCGAAGAGTCCGGCAAAGGACAGCCTACAATGACTGACAGTGCAGGCGAATTACGTTCAGCAGGACTAAGTGCCGCAGGTATTGAAGGCGACCTAGGTGCCGCAGGCGACCTAAGTGCTCCTGATGATATTACAGGTGATCTTGAGCCAGGCACCGAAGGTGGTACAACCGCAGTGGGCACGGCTCCTGCAACACCGCCAATAGCATAAATATCATTATGATACTTAGAGAATTGTTTTATATTGATCCTGATACACGCAATGTAGCTAACGACCTTAGATATTCTGCTGACCGTGACATGACGACTATGCGCAGGAAAGATACTCGTAAGACACGATTAAGTCTAAAACAAATTAATGAGTTGCGCAAATCAAGTGAAGCACATATATTAGAACAAGAACGTGAGTTAGACTTTGTGCATTCAATGTATTACACACCTGCCCCAGCGGCATAAATATCAAGAATTTTAACAAAACGAGTCGTTTTGCGGCTATATTATACCACTTTTGTAATATTAGTGTAAATATAATACAGCCTTGTAACCATCATTCACAGGAGAAAGAACAATGACTGACCGTACGCAATTTGAAGCCATGCTTGAGGCGTTGATCAACGAAGATCAAGAAACAGCAAAAGAAATTTTCCATAATATCGTAGTTGCAAAAAGCCGCGAAATTTATGAAGAACTTTTAGATTCTGATTTTAATTTAAAAGAAGGTGAAAATCCATTCGCTAAAGACAGTGAAGAAGAGCCAGAAGATGACGCAGAAGCAGATGAAGCTGATGATGCCGACAGCGAAGAAGGTGATGTAGGTGGCGATGCTACTGATGATTTCATTGACGACGTAGAAAGTGACGACGGTGAAGAAGATGATATGTCAGGCGACGAAGGTGAAGAAGGCGATGTTGAAACTCGCGTTATGGACCTAGAAGACGCTTTAGAAGAATTAAAAGCAGAATTTGAACAATTAATGGCCGGTGAAGAAGACGAGCCAGATATGGGTGCTGACGATATGGGCATGGATGCTGAGCCAGAAATGGACGGCGGCATGGACGATATGGACATGGGCGCACCAGAAGAACAAGACGAAATGGCTAAGTTCATGGAATATGTTGACAAAGTTGCTTTACCAAAGCACGGCGACAACGGCACAAATGCTAGGTCAATCGTAGCCGGTAAGAACGACATGGGCGGCACAACGTCTAATATCGCTCGCGGCGGAGTAGAGCACGGTGTTGAAGCTAACAAAGGTCAACTAAAAGGCAACGGCGTTTTCAAAGGTAGCAAGCCTACTTTACAAGACGGCGGTAACGTAAACGTACCAGGCGCAAATGCTGGTAAGACTGCGTTCAAGAAGAAAGAGCCAGGCCATGGTCCAGAGAAGAAAGGATCAGGCGATACAGCTCCAGATAAGAAGAGCTTAATCGGATCACGTAAGTAATCTATGAAATATCTTCGAGAGAATCTAAGCTTCAACGAAGCAAAAATGATCGTTGAATCTGATGACAAAGACGGGAAATCGTTGCACATGTCGGGTATCTGCATTCAAGGCGGTATCCGTAATGCTAATCAACGTGTTTACCCTGTGAATGAGATTGGCAAGGCTGTCAAAACCCTGAACGATCAGATTCAAAATGGTTATAGTGTTCTCGGAGAAGTAGATCACCCAGACGATCTAAAAATTAACCTGGACCGTGTGTCACACATGATTACAAATATGTGGATGGACGGTCCAAACGGTTACGGTAAACTAAAGATTTTACCTACGCCGATGGGACAACTAATTCGTACTATGTTAGAAAGTGGTGTGAAATTAGGAGTATCAAGCCGCGGATCTGGAAACGTCAAAGATGACGGCTCCGGTGAAGTATCAGATTTTGAGATTATCACAGTAGATATGGTAGCTCAACCTAGCGCCCCTGGAGCATATCCCACACCAATTTATGAACACCTGATGAATAGTCGCGGTGGTCTTAATGCCTTACGCATAGCGCAAGAGGTGAAAGGTGATCCTAAGGCACAACAATATCTCAAAGAGAGCCTATTAGCAATAATTGGCAAACTCCAATAATAAGGAGAATCACATGTTGGATGCACTAAAATCGTTATTTGAAAACAATGTGATTTCAGAAGAGATCAAAGAGTCTATTGAGTCAGCTTTCGAAGCTCGCATCGTCGAGTCACGTGAGCAATTAACTCAACAACTACGCGAAGAATTTGCTCAGAAGTATGAGCATGACAAGGAAACAATGATTGAAGCTGTTGATCGTATGATTACAGATCAGTTATCAACTGAACTTGTTGAATTCACCGAAGACCGTAAGCAATTAGCTGAAATGAAGGCAAAGTATGCTGTTAAGATGAAGAATGACGCAAGTGTTATGAAGGAATTTGTAACACGTCAACTAGCATCTGAAGTAGCAGAATTGCATGAAGATCAAGTCGAAATGGCTTCAAAGTTTGGTGCATTAGAAACATTCGTAGTAGAAGCTCTTGCTCAAGAAATCGCAGAATTTTATAAAGATAAACAAGACTTGGCTGAAACCAAGGTACGTTTAGTCCGTGAAGGACGTGAACAACTCAAGCAGGTTAAACAACAATTTGTTCAACGTGCTGCCACAATGGTCGACCGTGTTGTAACAGAGGGACTACGTTCCGAAATGACATCACTAAAAGAAGACATTGAGTCAGCTCGCCGCGCAGATTTTGGCCGCAAGTTATTTGAAGCTTTTGCTTCTGAATATCAAGCAAGCTACCTGAATGAGAAATCAGAAACTGCAAAATTACTCAAAGTCATAGACATGAAAGATCATGCTGTTCAAGAAGCTAAAGAAGTTATTGAACAAGCAAAGCAAATCGTAGAAAGTAAAGAAGCAGAGATTGCGGCTCTTAAAGAGTCACAAGAACGTAAACATATCATGAATGAACTTTTGTCTCCGTTAAACACAGAGCAAAAAGAAATCATGGGTGAATTAATGGAGAGTGTGAAAACATCAAGACTTGTAGAAAGTTTTGACAAGTATCTACCATCAGTTATCTCTGGTAACACTGGTAAAGCTCCGCAGAAGAAACAGGCACTTATAGAGGCTAAAGAAATTACAGGAAACAAAGTTTCCAACAGCAATCGTAGCAGCGAGAGTGATAGCAATATCGTTGATATCCGTCGCCTTGCTGGACTAAAAATTTAAGGAGAATTTAAATGTCAGAACTACTAAACGGCCGTTGGGCAGAAACTAAGGAAGCTCTTTTAGAAGGCCTTCAAGGCACTAAAAAATCAGTAATGGGTGTAACTCTTGAGAATACTCGCAAGTATTTGATGGAATCTCCTACTGCTGGTGCCACTTCTGCCGGCAACGTTGCAACACTAAATCGCGTGATCCTTCCAGTGATCCGTCGCGTTATGCCAACCGTTATCGCTAACGAGTTAGTTGGTGTACAGCCAATGACTGGTCCAGTTGGACAAATCCACACTCTACGTGTTCGCTACAGCGATACATCAAGTGGCGCTGGAGTTGTTGCTGGTGAAGAGGCACTAAGCCCATTCAAAATTGCAGAATCTTACTCTGGAAACGAAGTTTCTGGTGCGGCTAAGGCAGCTAGTACAGCTACTTTAGAAGGTGCCGCAGGTAAGCGTATGTCAATTCAAATCTTGAAGCAAACTGTTGAAGCTCGCACACGTAAGCTATCAGCACGTTGGACATTTGAGGCAGCTCAAGATGCTCAAGCGCAACAAGGTATTGATATCGAAGCAGAAGTTATGGCTGCTTTGGCACAAGAAATCACAGCTGAAATCGACCAAGAGATCCTAGCTTCATTAGCATCTTTAGCTGGTTCAGCAACTGAAGCTTATGACCAGTCAGCAGTTTCTGGTACAGCAACATTCGTTGGTGACGAGCATGCCGCATTGGCTGTTCAGATTAATCGCGTAAGCAACTTAATCGCTCAACGTACACGTCGCGGTGCAGGTAACTGGGCAGTTGTAAGTCCATTTGCTTTAACAATTCTACAATCTGCTACTACTAGCGCATTTGCTCGTACAACAGAAGGTACATTTGAAGCACCTACAAACACTAAGTTTGTTGGTACATTAAACTCAGCAATGAAAGTCTATGTTAACACATACGCAACTGACGCTACTGACGTTTTAATCGGTTACAAAGGTTCATCAGAGTCTGATGCGGCTGCATTCTATTGCCCATACATTCCGTTGATGAGTTCTGGTGTTGTGCTTGATCCAGCAACATTTGAACCAGTCGTATCATTTATGACACGTTATGGTTATGTTGAGTTAACAAACACAGCGTCATCTTTAGGTAACGCGGCTGACTACTTAGGTAAAGTTAGCATTTCAAACGTTTCTTTCAAGTAATCCAATTACTTGTTGTAAACATGCAAGGGCTCTTCGGAGCCCTTTCTCTTGATCAGATAAATACTTTGTCTAACTTACACAGGGTAGGTTTTATGCGGAAATCCAACCGCGTACGGTCTAGAACACCGTTTTTCTTAAGGAGAAATCAAAATGGGACGTCCTTTAAATAAAAAATATTTTGGTAATCGTAATACAGGTTCCGCAAGCGTAACTACTGATAACGGTATTGGCGGCGGAGCAGTTGCTAGCGTTACATTAAACGCATTAGGCGCATACACAACTCGCCCAACAATCGGATTTTCAGCTCCGACACTACCAGGTGGTGTTACAGCTACTGGTACTATCACTTCTGAAGTTGAAAGTGTAACAGCAGTTGGCGGCACACAAGTTGGTTATACTGTGGGTCAATTAATTACAGTTACTGGTACAGATGCTGTACTACGTGTAGCTACTATTGGCGGTACAGGCGGTGATGATGCGTTGACATTTGATTTTACCGGCGGCAGTCGTGGTAACTTTACTACATTGACAACTGGTGCTCAAGCAACTACTTCAAACGGCGCAGGCGTTGAATTAACAGTTACTCTACGTTTCCGTGCTAAATCTGTTGTAATCACAGAAGCAGGTTCTGGTTATACAGCCGCACCAACACCAACATTTACACAATCAGTAACAGCTACATCAGTTAACATGTTAGTTGACAGTGGTAACATTAGCACAACTGGAAATCAAGAAAACGCAATTCAAATGACAGCATTCTTAACTGGCGGTTCAGCATTACCAGTTGATATTAAGAAACAAGTATCTACTAACCGTTTCAAAGTGACTGACGGTACACTTACTGGTACTGTTAAACTAACAAGTTCATTAGCTGATGCCGCAGGCGAAGGCAGCGTTCGGTTAGTTGACACAGATGGCGGAACATACTTTGCTACTAAAATTACAAGCCGTAAAGCTGTGATTACTCGCGGCACTGGCACACAAACAGCATTTGTAACTGGCACCTCTGTTAAGTGGAACATGACAGCGGCAACTGCAACATCGTTGTTGATTGATAACGCTTAATAAGCATTAAAGGGACTTTGGTCCCTTTATTAAGGATAATGAATGTCTAAAATATTAAAAGTTAGTCAAAGTGACTACAGAGTAAAAGTTAAAGATACCGGCACCATCACGCTTGATACAGGTGTTGACGTTGGTACGGTTGTTATTACCGGCAACTTATTAGTCAAGGGTGAACAAACAACTGTTAACACTACTAACTTAGATATTGAAGATAACATTATTACCCTTAATAAAGGGGAAGGCGGCGTTGGTGTTACAGAAGGATTTTCAGGATTGCAAGTTGATCGTGGATCATTAGATGATGCACAATTTATATGGAAAGAAAGTGTACAAAAGTTTTTAATTCAAACTATTGACGGTGTTGGTACAGGAACTCTTAGCGGTATTGTTGTTGGAGATATTTCAACAAACCCAACTACTAACTTAAACATTGACATGCAAAATGGTAGTGGTGTACTACACATTACCAACTCAACAGGATACGAAGCTCGAGTTTTAGATCCTGACGACATCCCAAATAAACAATTTGTAAATGATTACGTGTTAGCCTATGATGGATATGCGGTCGTTGATAAAATATTTTTTCCAATTACCGGTAGTGGCAACGAAGATACACTAGTACAGTCACTAGCATCAAGTATTAGATTTAGTGTTAAGTCAGGCGGCACATTAAATCAACGTATGCAAATTACTAGTCAAGGATTAACCGTAGACAACGTGAACACGTTTGGTACTACAATTAGAAACTCTAGTGTAACTCCGGGAATTACAGGCGGTAATTTAATATTACAACCAGCAACAACCAGTTATGCTGTGCAAGTAGACGGCACATTAGAATTAACGGATAGAACTGATCCAACATCAACAGGTGGAGCAAGTAGAATCTATTCAAAAACTACTGCCGGCCCGGGCAAGACTGGTATATATTTTACAAACAATACAGCAACAGACGAATTAGTAAGCAGAAATAGAGCAGTGCTGTTAAGCATTCTCTTATAAGGAAATAATATGGCAATCGCAAATTTTGCAATCACAGGATCAACACAAGCAATTTATACCAGCAGTGGGTCAAATGCAATTACTACAATCATAGTATGCAATCCTACCGGCGCAACAGTGAACTTAACAATGTATGCAGTTCCAGCAAGTCCAGGAACGCCTGGCGATGCAACCAACGTAATAGTGTTTCAATTACCTATTCCAGCAGGAGATACAGTTAGCTTTGATCAAGAAAAAATGGTATTGTCAGCGGGAGATAGTATCCAAGCTAAAGGCAACGGACTTGTGTCAACAGTAAGTACACTACCGGTATAATACGATGAGATTTTTAAAAACTCTTACACTTAATCGCAGAGCAATCTATGATGACCGATTGGCTATCAATACTGATAGCGAGATTGTGATGAACACACCAAAGAATCTTTTGATACCAAAAGGTGTAGAGTCAAATCGTCCAGCTAGCCCAACCGAAGGTATGGTTCGTTATAATACTGATACTAATCAGTTTGAAGGATATCAAGCAGGCAGTTGGAGACAGTTCCAGTTTAAAGAATCTGCTAAGATTAAACAGCAAACTAATTTAGGACCTATAGACGGCTTTAGTTATTTTTACGGCCCTTTGGATCCTACTTTTTACGATCCAACTAACGTGACAAACAGTAATTCTTCTGTGTCATTTGGTGGTCAAAATATTCTAGTGTTCGTTGAAAACGTATTTCAAATTTTTAATACAAACTATATTGTCTCGCTAGACCCAACAGCAGGACTACTAACATCAGCACAATCAAATGCTGGCTCATCAACATTAACGTTTGTTTCAACTGATGCAATTCCGTCAGGATCAGTAGTAACTGGTAGTCCGTACTTGCAAGCCGGCACTACTTGTACAGTAATTAGTGATACTGAAGTTACACTAAGCCTACCAGTATCCGGCGGCAATATCGTATCCGGACAGGCAATTACGTTTACTGCGGCAACTGGATACTATCTAAACTTTACATCAGATCCAGTATATTTTAGTTTGATTGGAAAACCTATTACAGTACTACTTGGCTTCGACAAATAACCCTAAGGAGTCACTATGGGAGTAGAATTAGGTAGAATAAGCGGTCCGTTACTTGCAGAAAATTTACTGCGTCACGGTGCTGACTTAGCATTTGAAACTGATCTTCTATACCTATTTGTTGACGGCACAGGCCGAGTTGGTGTCAATACTATTTCTCCAGGTAGAGAAATAGATGTTGTAGGCACAACAAGGTTTAATAATGGCGTCGCTGTTGGCAGTGATGTACGTGTTACAACTTCTGCAAAATTCTCTAAACTAAATTTTGTAAACAATCGCATTCAAGCACTATCTGGGCCAACTCCAGAAGAAAACAACATTTACTTTTCTCCGGATCAAACAACCGATCCAGTAATTGTTGCCAACGAAATTCGCACATCTAGTCTACAACTAGTCGATAGTGCAATCACTTCTTTAGTATTAAACAGCAACATAAACTTTACAGCCAACGGTACTGGTAAAGTTACATTTAACACCACGCAAGTTAATGTTAATGCAGACCTTCATGCAACAGGAAACATTACCTGGGACGGCAATGTTATTATTGGTAATCCGGGCCAAGACGATAACGTAACATTTAGAGCGGAAGTTGCTAGTGATCTTATTCCGGATGTTAATCAAGCGTATGACTTAGGTTCGTTAACCAAACGATGGAATAACTTATATTCTACTAATTTACAAACTGAAAATTTAGCATTATCATCTAGTGTCATTAACGGCATTGACCTATTAACAACGCCGGGTAATACTATATTTGTAAGCACAACTGGTGATGATACTAATACTGGACTTCATCAGCATTCTGCATTTCGTACAATCAAACATGCACTGAGCATTGCACAAGTTGATACTGAAGTATTCATATATCCGGGTATATATCAAGAAATATTTCCGTTAACTGTTCCAGCGGGCGTATCAGTCAACGGCGGAAATATACGTAGTGTTACAATTATCCCAACTAGTGCAACTAATCATCTTGACTGTTTCTTACTAAACGGTGAGACAACTGTTGGAAACTTAACCATTAGACGCATGTACTATGACAGTATAAACGACACAGGTTATGCTTTTAGATTCGCACCTCAGGCCAAAATAACAACTCGCAGTCCTTATATTCAAAACATAACAGTACTTAATACTGGTACGTTATT
>Ga0208974_1000840_pt1 | contig 12310 bp, 12 predicted proteins | sample GreLakmeER15MSRF_FD_187699 | JGI IMG/M metagenome (GOLD analysis project Ga0208974, IMG submission 187699) | Freshwater lentic microbial communities from great Laurentian Lakes, MI, USA - Great Lakes metaG ER15MSRF (SPAdes) | ecosystem: Environmental > Aquatic > Freshwater > Lake | place: Great...
GTGATTCTCCAACGATTATCTTGCATCGTTTGAAGAAGATTACCAAATCGATTTGAGGGATTTTCCATGATTACTCCTTTGTTTTTAAGAAATTCATTCTATTAAATTCATATCTATCAGTTAACTTCGTAGGTCTATTATTTATGACTGAAACAAAACCTTCTGGTTTAGTCTTTTGACCGGCGATATGATGTTCGAAATCTGATTTACGAGACATGGCATGAACTAGAGTGTTCTTAGCTTTCTGTAAATGATGATGCAATGCTAATATGTTACCGAAATGCTCTTTATTTTGCTCAGCATGTTCAGTCGCATCTGTGTATATCTTTTTCTTTCTATCTTGTGCTAGCATCGTCTTAACTTTGCCAGCTTCTTTATCTCCGCGTTCTTCGAGATGCTTCTTATAGCCTTCAACAGACGGAGCCGTGTTATTTCTTACTGTACTATTGATGTATGTCTTAAGATGTTCTTTATGCGTATGATCATCCAATACACCATAATGTTCTGGCTTTATTTTCTTAGCCATCGATGATGCGGCTTGAATATGCTTATTGAATTCTTTAGTATCTTTACCACTAAATGAAGCGTGTTCTGGTTTAAAGTGAGTATGAATTACATGAACGTCTGGATGTTCTTTGAAATGAGAAAGATCCGCACCGTATTCGGCTTTCATCGAGTCCAGTGTTTTACCATGATAAGCTGTATGAACTGCAATACCTATCTTAGAACGCTTTACCTTTTCACCTTCTGCAGAGTTACCTGAAGCAGAGTATGTAATAGTATTTGGTTTAAAGTTAACTTTGCCATTGCTATGCTTAACATCTTCGGGCGTATGCATGATATCTGCCTGATGCACACCGGATTTAGGAGTAACTTTAGGTAGATGTTCTAATGCAGATTTTAACTTAGAGACTAATCCTGGAGCATGACCATGATTCTTTTCAATATCTTCAGGAGTATAGTTTAATTTAGGAGTTTTATTGAAAGCAGACTTAGAAGCAACGAAAAATTTACCAGTTTCAGGATGATGACCGAATACGATAGATGGAGATCCATCGAACTTAGTCATGATCTTAGCTTTAGATGGCTTATTCTGTAAAGCATTTGCAGTCTGACGAAGAGTGTTTATAGCGTGCTGTGCACCTTCATGACCGGCATTAATAGGATGATCTTCGGCATGCTCTAAGTGAGTAAGCTTCTCTTCGTTAGCAGATTCTACGAGTTCTATAAATGATTTCATATAAAACATCCTGATCTATTTTGGTTCTATTGTAACTACTAATTCATTTAACCTAATTCCAGTACTCGTTTTTCCTCTTCCCTTTAATCTCAAACGAACATATGTTAAATCTGAAATTTCTCTAACTAATTTATCATCTATTGGTTTTAATTCTTTTTCATTTAAAATATAATTAGCAGCTTTGTCATTAGTTTTTCCAAATGACAATTCTCCAGTCAAAGATTCTCGAACAACAAGATCTTTAAATAACTTATATGAATCTGCAACTATAGGAGACTTCCTTGAACCAAGAATTTGTTCAAATTTATATTTAAGATGTAAGTTTTGTTCTAAACTCCTTTTCATAGCAGCTTGTTCACCTTTTTTAGGTAAAACGCCCAATGAATTTTCTAATTCATATAAAAATAAAGCTATTTCTTCTATTGGAATAGTCGACATGCTTTGAGATTTACATTGCGCCAAAATAAGATTTAAAACAGTAGATGTTTTTTGTACACCAGCACTTGATAATTGATAACTAGCTCCCCATTTCATGGAACATTTATATTTTTCACCATTTTTTATAAACAAAACATCAGTTTTAGGTTCTCCACCGCCACCTGCTCCACCGCCTAATTGTCTAAATGAACTATAGAATTGTTCTTTATTTGTAAAAGGTTCTATAGATTCTAATCTTTCATGTGCAGCCTTGTCTACATCAGCGGATATGAGCACACCATTATTGGTATTTCTCATGATCGCGTCATACGTAGCTTTAACAATACCTTCTAATGGGCTAGGTAATTTAGAATAAGCTGCGCGCATTATAGCATATTCAAACTGTTTTCCCTTATCTAAGGCCATATATTAATCTCTAATTATTTTACATATATTTATACTCTTTTTCACATGTATGTACGACGTGCATGATACCATATGACTTAATTGCTTTTTGGCAACCTATACATGGTTTGCTTTCAGCCCAAATAGCTTTTTTACTTTTATTGTCTGCATATTTTACACGAGCAATATAGAGAGTCGCTTTACGTAGTTCTTCTTTTGTCACGTACTTAAGCGCTCGATTGATAGCATCAGTTTCAGCATGCAAATAGATTTGCTTATCATTAGTTTGAAATTGACGCTGGAAGGGATGAGTTTTCTTTCGATTAAACCCGATAGAAATGATTTCATTTTTGATGACGACTGCGGCTGCTAATTTGGCTCTTAGACCAACATGATCTGCAGCTTCAGCGGCTTTTGACAGGATTGCGAGCATCTTTTGATCTCGCTTTCTCAGATGAGGTTCCATAATAAAACTCTAATGATTAAATATTGCCAGCTGATTGGGTAATAAGGACAGCTGGCGAAACCCCAGATAGGATTAAGCCGCTAGGCTATATTCCATATCGTAAAAGTCATTATTGGCTTTTATAGTTTTTGCTTGATTTACGGTCATCGCCTACCGAGTCGTCTGTATCAGTATCTTACCCTGTCGAATCTAATCACCCCCTTCACAAATACACTATCCTTGCTCCTGATATTTCTATCGATCAACACAGAGGTTCCACCTTCATCATATTGTTTAGGCTTCAGATTAATCATAGTGTACTTGTGGTGGAGGTGGCGGGATTTGCACCCGCGTCCAGAATACCTTCCCTCAACTTCATACGACCATACAATTATGTATTAAGAAGTTTTTCAGCGTACTCTTTTAACCACCATGGAAATAATCCATGTATGAGTACTATTATAGATATCCAACAGCTTTTTCTCAAGTGCTGCCAGTAACCCATATCTACTTCTTTCAGGTGCTTAATCTTCATTGCCTTGGACAAAATAATGATCCGTGGCGGCGATCGCTTTTGGATCTCTAAGTATACTATTGAAATGATCTCGTTCAGTTTGAGCCAATTCTTCATATAATTTAAGAAACTGTCTAAATGTTTTCATTATAACTATATATCCTTAGATTAAACTCCTAACTATATTTATTCCAAGTTAGTATGCATATGCTTCATGTCTTCTTCACTCCACATATCAAGGTGCATTAAATTTAGAATAACAGTTTCTAAAAATACAAGAGCTGATAACTCAAACCGGCTTCCAAGTGGTAGCGGGTTGTGAGTGTTCTTATTCCCAATAACAAAAACATAATCAGATAAGTTTTGCAGAGTTGATTTAGCAGTCTCTGTTACCAAGACTACTTTTGCACCAACATCTTTTGCTTTATTAGCAAACCCAACCAGTTGCCCAGTCTCCCCTGAACCAGAAACTGCAAATAAAATATTATTTGCTCTGATTGACGGGGTGGTTGTTTCTCCAACTACTCGAACATCATACCCAAGATGCATTAACCTCATTGCAAACATGTTGGCAACCATCTTTGATCTACCAGCCGCAGCTACAAATATTTTTTTATATACAGTACTTGTAATTATGCCACTCAAACTATCACAAAGCTCTGCGCTAGTATCTTGAAGCTGTTCATTGATGGTATCTATTACATCAGCGTAATTATATTTTTGAAGTAAGTCCTTAAGCACGTTCAACAGCTTCTCGAATTTCAGCAGCTGCTCGAATAGGATCAGCAGCACCGTAGATTGCAGCACCTACCACAACGATGTCAGCACCAGCATCAATTGCTTGGCGAACCGTATCTTTATTGATACCACCAGCAACAGAGATCTTTAGACCAACTTTCATCTGCAGCACTTTCTTTAGATCTTCAAATGGCGTCTGTCCTTTTGCTTGCTGATCTAACCCGGTGTGCACGCCAATGATATGAGCACCAAGTTCATAAGCAAGAGCAACAGTTTCTAACTTATTCTTTACATTGATGAGATCAACCTGTGCTTGTGCTTTAGTCGTCTTAGATGCTTCAACTACACCTTTGATTGTACCAGCATCAGCAGCACCCAATACTGTAACGATGTCTGCGCCGATCGTATAGAATGGTAATGCTTCATATAACCCAGCATCCATTGTCTTGAGGTCTGCTAGGGTTAGGCACTTTGGAATGAGTGTGCGAATTTCTTCTATGATACGAATACCGTTATACTTAACACAAGGTGTGCCAAGTTCAATGATGTCTACATAGGGTGAGATACTTTGAGCTAAACGGATTGTTTGTTCATAGTCTAGAGTATCGAGTGCTGCCTGAATCAATGCCATTATTTACTTTCCTTAAGGTTAGGAACCCGTGTGTTGCGCTTCTATAGAGAGGCGTCACGGGTGTTGTTGATGCGTTCAAAGAAATCTCTGCTTGGATTCGAACCTTGTTCTAGTCTTGTCGATCTGCGCTTCCCACAGTGCTGGCAAAGATTATATTATATACTTATCGATTATTAATGTACATAGTCACTTCAAAACCAAAGCGAACATCTATATATGTTGGTGTTGTCCACATAAAATCTCTCCTTTACCAAATAAAGTTTTCTTTATAATAGGAAACAATTTCAGGCAACTCTTTATCGAAATCTGCCTGGGGTTTCCAACCTAGATTGCGAAGTTTAGTATCATCTATTGAGTATCTAACATCTTGTCCACGTCTTTCAAATCTTAAGTCTAGATGATCTTCGACATTATATTTATCATGCATATTATAACAGTGTAATATCTTCTTTACTACTTCTATGTTTTGTTCTTCATAGGTTCCAGAAATATTATAGATTTCATTTTCCACTTCGCTTTCTATAAGCGTTATGATTGCATTAGCGGTATCAAACGCATGAAGCCAAGTTCTACGCGGAGTTCCTCCTTGGTGTAACGGAATCTTTCTACCTAAAGACAAATATTTGCATGATTTAGGTATAAGTTTTTCTACATATTGCCCAATACCATAATTATTTGTAGGTCGTACAATTATATAAGGAACTCCATATGTTCTTGCCCATGCCAAAACTAACATGTCAGCTGCGGCTTTAGTTGCGCTATAAGGATTACTTGGTTTTAATAGATCTTGTTCAGTATGAGAACCTTCATCTATATCCCCATAAACTTCATCTGTACTAAAATGCAATAAAATAGGCATCTTATCATGTTCTCGTATCAACTTCAGAAGATGATGCACACCATTGATATTGCTACGAACAAATACATCACTATTAACGATACTATTATCAACATGAGTCTCTGCAGCAGTATTAATAACATAGTCACAGTCATAAAGGCTATCAAGATCATTAATATCTGATTCTATAAACTTAAAATGTTTACCAAATTTTTGTAAATTTGGAAGTAAGTTTAAATTAGCTGCATATGTTTTCTTATCTACACCAATTACATAGAAACCAGCATACAAGCACATACGAGCGACATGATAACCAATAAACCCTAAACAACCAGTAACATAAACTATTTTACTCATGCGATATTGCCTTATATGTCATGTCAATTGCTTTTTCTAAACCTATTACATCAATTGGAAATTGATTATTATATGTGCAGTAAAACTCTAACTTTGATTTGTTTTCTATTTGAATTTTAACTTTATGATCATCTAAAGAATTGATTATATTTGCTATATTCATCAATGTATATTTTTGATCATAGCAACAGTTTATTTCTTTTTGTAAATCAGAATTAATAATATAATGATCGACCAAATTTACTAGGTCTTGCATATAAAAGAAATCCATAATTTTGTTGGTATGTATTACCATGGGTTCTTTTTTAAGATATCGCAATATATTTAATTTAATAAACCGAGTAGACAATTCATTTTCATCGAACACTCCAAAGATTCTTAAATTGTAACAGTTTTCACTATTTAAGATTGATGTCGTTATTATTTTTTTACTTATTCCATAAGGTGTATCTGGCATAAATAATTCTGCGCCAGAACCAAATGATATAAATTTATCGTATTGGATTTTGTTTGCTAACAGATTATTGTGCATAGCTAAGTTGTCTTTGATAATGGTATCGTCATCAATATATAATCTACTACCACCTTTTATAGCAGTGTGTATTACAACATCAAAGTATTGCCCTCTAAACCATTCACGCATTAAATCGCCATTTGTCAAATCAAATGTTTGGCGAGTTATTACTTTTACCTTGTACTTGTCTTTAAATTTACTATAAAGGCTTTTAGCAATATATCCATTTCCACCAGTAATCAATATTTTCATTGTATTAAATCTCTATTTACTTTATGACCAATAAAGTTTTCTAATGCATTTAAATTTTTATTAAGTATATCTTCATATGTAATCTTAATATAAGATTTGTCAACTAACGCATAAGATATTGCATCATTATATACCTGATAGTAAGAATCAAAGTCTTGATACTTAATTTTAAAATTAAAATAATTAGAACAGATATTAGTATCTGGTAAATAGGTTTCGGTGAATAACCATTTACCGTAATGTCTTCTCATAGAATCAATACATTTAGATTTTTTTCTCGTCAAAAAAATATACTTAACATCATCTGAAAAATTAAAGAACGGTAAAGTAAGATTAAACCGTGGATCTTTTAAGACAAGGTTGCTGGTACTAGAATTGATATCTTCTGATATCTCTTTAATTTTCGCAACAATATCATTATAAAATGCTACATTATTTTTAAAATAACACTTGTTCCATTTACCACCATCAAGCATTCGAGTAATAGCCCAAATATCATGCTCAGCACCAGTGTATTCTTTTACATGTTCTAGGTAATTATTAGGAATGAATAGATCATCAAGATCATAGAAGTAGTCAGAATTTATTTCTTTAGTCTTGAATTTGGTTTGTATAGTTTCTATATCAGGCATATACAAAAAATTATATTCATTTCCAAAAACACTTCTAATGATTTGATCATTTAGAAGTGTAAGAACTCTATCTTCAAAATACCCATTTTTATTAAAGCCAGAACTCCCTAGTAGTTGTGAATCTTTACTAGTATAAATCTCATAGTTAGCGGATTCAATTAAACTAGCAAGAAGAGAACTCCCACATCTAGGAAGACTTAATACAACAATTTTATTTGAAGATTTCATTATAAGTAATCACAGTTTTTGCACGATTTAATTTTTCTAATATTTTTTCTGGATTCTTAACCAAAAGTAGAACACCATCAATGTGATTGATATCGTTTAACGCAACTAGCTTACGACCATAAATTGTATCAGTTGCCTTAATTAAGAACTCATCCACAAAATATTTAAACTTACCGATATCAAGATTCCCATACTTTATCATTGCATCTAAAGCTCTACCACATCCAATTATAACATTAGATTTGTTTGAAGTAAACATATCATTGATATGCTGTGTGTTGTGCTTTATACTTTTACGATTTTGATTTAAATTCTTTTTATAGTGTTTAATTAGAGATTTATTAAACTCATAGTAATTTAAAATGGGAGTAGTTAATTTGACATCAGAAGATTTTTGGAATAATAAACCAATATTCTTAGATGTAGTATTATTGATTAATAGTTTAAATCCAAGATTTTCAATAAATTTTATTATCAATTCCGAGGTAAAATAATGTAGATGCTTATCATAAAAGAAATCGTCAATATTTAATTGATCATCAAGAATATCTAAATTAGGAACATCCACATAAAATAAGCCGCCATCTTTAACTTTTTGATGAATATAAGTCAAGACCTTTTTAGGATTCTGGTAATGCTCAAGACTGTGGCAAGAATATACTAAATCATATTCCTTACTTTCAAACGAATAGTAATACTTTTTGTGTGAGATGTTAACTTTAGGATTGTGACGATAGGTAACAGTCATATACTCATCTTCTTCTATACAATCAATAGAAGACAGGCCAAAATAATCCAATGCTTTTAATGCAAAGTCGCCTCTGGCAGATTTAACATCAAGTACAGACTTAATTTGTTTTTGAGTATTTAATTGTTTAAATGCATTAAAGAAATAATTCACCATCTGTTGCTTGCCTACTCGTATTTCAGAATAGTCAGCCTCACAACTTAGATGTGTAAACTTATTATCACAATTCTTTTTATTCTGAGCTTCAAATTTTAGTTCATCAAAAGACCCAAAAACATGACCACATTTTTTACAAATATCGATTGTTAAATCGATTTTGGATTGAATAGGAGTATAGATGTTTTTAGTTTTGTGGCTATTGCAAAGATTACAATTCATCATATTTAAAAATAATTCCTGAATCATTAATTATCAAACGTTTCTGAAATGAACATATTAGTTAGATCGCCGGGAATAATTTTCCCATCTTTATCTATACCTTTATGAATTACCTTTGGTTCGTGCTTTTCATTTCGATGCGTAAACACTTCACAAATAATTGGACCAGAAATATCAGAAGAAAATATATCGAACAATACATTATCAATTTCTGAGTTACGAGTTATTTTGTGATACTCTATACCATATGCATCACTTAGCTTTTCTAAGGATGGAAACGATACTCCGCTTTCTTTTCCACTTGCAACTTCATAACCACCAAAGAAATTCTGCTGAGTTATCTTAATTGAGATATAACCATCATTATTAATTACAATCATTACCACAGGAAGTTTATGATGCACAAGAGTCTGTAGTTCTTGTATGTTCATCTGTAAACTACCATCACCCTCTACGCAGATAACAGGTGATTTATTCAACGCAAAAGATGCACCAATTGCAGCAGGTAATCCATAACCCATACTAGCGCAACCAACGTTAGTAAACATTCTCTGTTTATTTTTTAGTTGAATGGTCTGAAGAGTAACTACATGTGCCGTTCCATTGCTAGTTATGATTGGCAAATCTTTCATATAATTCTGAAGAAGATACAGAAAGTAATATGCACTTGCAGGAGACTTCAAATTAATATGCTTAGGATATACATATTTTTGTTCAGACCTAACAGTGCGTACAAATTCACGCCAATCTTCAAATTCTAATTTGTATTGTTCCTTAAGTATAGTATTTAAAAATACATTTAAATCTGCATTAATTTTTAGGTCAATATTGAACTTATGTTTATCAATTTCATTCGTGTCAATATCTACAAAAATCTTTTTAGCATTCGGCGCAAACAAACTTGGATCATAACCAGTCATCTTTACATTTAATCTAGATCCAAGCACAATTAATAAATCCGCTTCTTGAACTATCTTGTTTGATGATAGATTTCCTAGAAGGCCAATCCTTCCGGCATAATAGTCATAAGTGTTGTCTAGGCAATCAACACCAGAATGAACTCCAGTCAATGCAGGAATCTCATTGGATTTAATAAAAATATTTAATAGGTCTACACTATTTGAAAGACGAACACCATTACCACATACAATCAATGGCCTTTTAGATTTTTCTAGTAAGGTCTTAAAATGTGATAGATCTGATTCTTGAATATCAGGCTGTTCTTCTATAAACGACTGCACAGGAATTAACTCATGCTTCTCAACAGAAGCACCCTGAATATCTAAAGGAATATCTAACCACACAGGGCCGGGACGCCCTGATTTAGCTATATCATAAGCCTTGTTCAATTCATAAACAATTTCATTTTTATTCTCAATCATCTTACAGTATTTTGTCATAGATTTTACTGTAGAGATAATATCAAATTCTTGGTCACCTATTTGACGACAACCAGTACCTCTTGCTATCTGAGACAATGATACTTGACCGGAAATAAAGATAGTAGGAATGCTGTCTAACCAACAACCCAAAACACCCGTCAGCGCATTTGTACCGCCCGGACCAGTAGTAACCAAACATGCAGCGACATCATTTTTAATACGAGCATAACCCTCTGCTGCCATGGCAGCTCCCTGCTCATGATGCATACAGATATAGTTGAGTTTGGATTTACCCAAAGAATCCACTAGGTGAATGCATCCGCCGCCAGAAACGACGAATACATGTTCAATTCCTTTTGATTCTAGGAATTCAATTACAATGTCAGATATTTTCATTTTATTTTATAATCTGTTTAAGATCACTCATAGTTTGGTGTCAGTCAATAAATCGAATAGCTTTGCCGTCTTCGATTCATTCATACGAAAGTTTATCATCTCAATTCGGTTTATGTCTTGATTGGCTAGCGCAGTATAATATTCATACTTACACTGTAACCATTCAAGTTCAAACGACTGACCCATAGCAAGGGCCTTCGGTAAATTTTTTAGAGCAATTGCAGGATCGTAAATAGCATATCGCGTCTCAAACTTATCCAACAATCCCTCTTCATTCAATCGTTTAAGAAAGGTCAAAGATTCTACAGATACTGCACCACCAAGACATAGCTTAAGACCTCGTTTCTTCGCCTTTACAAACACTTTCTTTACAAGTGAATATACTTCATCACTGTTTACATAAGTCCTATCTTTGTTCATAGAAGAAACTAGATCTACTCTTCCTACTGTAACACCATACAAAGACTCAGCTTCAGGAATACTCAGAATGTCTTCTACATGTTCTGCGGCAGTTATTGTTTCTAAATTCACGTTAAGATGAAGTGAAGAAAGAACATCAGATGGAATATGAGATTGCGCAGATTGAATAAATTTCTTAAGACCAAACTCAGACTCTACCATAGGCGCAACTAGACCTTTGACACCGATAATCAAAGCATCTTTAATATCGCGAATGGCTTCTGGACCACCAATCTTCAGAGTAAGTTTAGTTTTAGCCTGATTACATATTTCCTTTAAACGAATAGTCTCATTAAAAAGAGCACCTTCATCCTCAAAAGAAGTCTTGATACCAATCAGACCATCATTCTCGATCATATTGGTAAGAATATCAACGCACTTGAATTCTCTATTATTCATATTCAATCACCTTTAAATAAATTGTGATAAAAACTTATCTACACACTCACCAATATACGTTATTTGTTCTTCAGTAATGACAGGACTAGTGCCGTGAAAGAACGAATGAGTCATTGTATGCGTTGCGACAGGAAAATTATCTCTTGCTTCGTTCTGATCCATCAGATGACTATACGCAGGCTGTAGCATAATGTTACCAGCAAAGTAAGGACGAGTCTGAATCAGATTATTTTCTAAATGATCCACGATATGTGTACGAGTAAAGGGTGCACCCTTACGAATTGTCAAAGGAAAAGCAAACCAACTTGGATCAGAACCTTTCGTTGCCCGAGGTAGATGAAAGAACTCTTCGTACTTTTCATAGACGCTGAACAGCAACTTATAATTACGCCGGCGAAGTTCATGAATCTGAGGTAGCTTCTTGATCTGTTCTAGACCCATGGCAGCTTGTAACTCGATGGGTTTGAGATTATATCCGATCTCGTCATAGACATACTTATGATCGAAGATCTCTCCAGACATAGAAGGGATCCATTCAGAGAATCTAGCCTTACAAGTACCGCACTTAAGCTTATTTGCTTCTGGTCCGACACAATAACAGCCACGACCCCATTCCCGGAATGATCTCAAGACGTCTTCTAACACGACATCGTCACAAGCAACGAACCCACCTTCACCCATCGTCATATGATGAGCTGGATAGAACGAACAAGAAGCCATCTCACCGAATCCACCTAATGGTCGATCATCATAAGTGCTCCCAAGAGCGTCACAGCAGTCTTCCAGAAGCACCAAATCGTATTTTTTGACGAGTTCCATCAGTCTATTCATGTCCGGAGGATTCCCGAGCACATGTGCGAACGTAATTACGCGAATATCACGCTCTTTTTCAAGTATTTCTTCGACTTTATTCAGATTCAAGTTCAATGTATCGAGCTCGATGTCGACAAATACTGGTTGGAAGCCAACTTGGAGCGTCGGGTTGAGCGTAGTAGGAAATCCGGCGATCGGCATGAGCACCTTTGTGCCTTTGGACAAGTTATAAGAGCGCTTGGAAGTCAATGCAGTCATCATCAATAGATTAGAAGAGCTCCCAGAATTCGTCAAGATGCCTCTACTCTTGTCAAAAAGCTTAGGGAAGCGTCTCTCGAACTGAATCGACTTATTTCCCATCACCAACCACTCACTCAACAAGCTCTCGATCGCTACAACATACTCTTCGTCGTCAAAATATGGTCCTGCATAAGGTACAAAGTCCTTTCCTGCGACCCAACTCCGATCTTTTCGACTTCGAGTCTGTTCTACTAAACTCCTGATCTGTTCAATCATCGAATAAT
>Ga0208974_1000843_pt1 | contig 12239 bp, 10 predicted proteins | sample GreLakmeER15MSRF_FD_187699 | JGI IMG/M metagenome (GOLD analysis project Ga0208974, IMG submission 187699) | Freshwater lentic microbial communities from great Laurentian Lakes, MI, USA - Great Lakes metaG ER15MSRF (SPAdes) | ecosystem: Environmental > Aquatic > Freshwater > Lake | place: Great...
ATTGCCTAAACCTTTAGATAGCTCATTTTTTGTCCAGCTAATAACTAGATCAGGTGTTAGATCAGCAAATGGGATGATGTTATCCTCAGGCTGCTCTAGACCAATACTGCCATATGCACTAGCAGAGTAGATGCCGTCGTTAGCAGCGATCGTGTAATGGGCGGTGTACACAATCCCGTCACTAACTGTGCGTTCTAATTGTGCAATGTCCCAGGTGAATGCGGTTGTCATAACGAATGAGATTTACAGGTTGATTGTAGCAAACCCGTGGAAATCCACGGGGTTATTAGTGGCGTTGACTACTGGACCTAAAGAACTGCAAGCACAAAAGCCAGCAATTCGTCGTATCGGATGCCAAGTCGTGAAACTTGTATTGCGTTAGGCGTATCTTTTGTGTAAAACCCTTCATCTTCACTGCGTGCTTCTCCGTCAACTTCATACCAAGTATCAGAGCAAAACAGAGAGTATTTACTTGCGTCTAATCCTTCGGCAACAAATGCCGCTTGAACATCTTGCGCAATTACACCAACATGGATTCTTGCGCCATCGCCTTTCTCTGCAACAGAGTCATTGAATTTATATGCTCTAATCAAACCTTTAATAGATTGTGCTACTGCTTTCTCGGCATCACTTAAAGTGCGAATTTGTTGTTTTGTATTTGCATCAGAAGTGTTGATTGTTCCATTAGTGGCGTAAATAGTTGTCCATTTGTAAGATGGGTTACCGAGTTTTTGACTATTATCAGGATAAGGGAAGAAACCAGTTGAATCGTCATAGAAATAGTAACTACCACTACCACTTGTAACTTTAGGAGTTAGTTGGAAATATCCTGTGTTTGGTAGCCATGCACCTTGACCAATGTGTACCACACCTGTCGAATCGATTCTCATCCGCTCCGTAGGACTAGCGTTTGCCGTACCACTATTAGTGGAAAACACTAGGCGGCCTGGCATTACGTTAGCGGCAGGGGCGCCGTCTATTTCTCCAGTAATGTTTGCAGCATCAATTAAATCACTGCCGTCTGCACCTTGGAAGGTGATATATCCACATCGAGTCCCATTACTAACTATTGTTTTTGAATTAACCGTAGCTCCATTAGACCTACCTAAAATAAGTACAGGTGACTCAATAAGCGTAGCATTGTTGTTATTAACAATAGAGACACAAGCTCTGTCGACAGCACCACTGGAGTTGATACCTTCGACTTGAAGCATTGCAGTCAAGCTATTATTAAAATAATCCGTTCGCGCAGAAGTCGTGCCAACTAAGAGCCTGCCGCTGGAGTCGATGGCGACCCTAGGCGAGTTCGTTGTATAAAACTCAATCGGGGCTGCTTCTTGCGTTGTAAAATTTAATGCCCCAGTACCGCGATGTTTTAGCTCTGATGTAGCATTAGCGCCTGTATTATTACGAATAATCCGTAAACCATAATCGGTATAAGTTGTGTCGGCAACAATATCAATATATGAGGTGCGGTTGCCGGTTGCACCTTCACCAATTTCTAAAAACGCATCTGTTGCGTCATCGGCACCTACCCGCGTAGGGCCTGCTACATGCAAAGCTTTTTGGGGGTTTGCCGTTTTTATCCCAACAGCTTGCGTAGATGTACAAGTAATTGCATATTGACCGCCAGTTGCAATTGCTAAGGAGTTGCCGCCTTGAGGACAAAAAATTCCAGTATCGCTATCATTCAGGAAACTAACGCTAGGCGCTTGTAATGTCCCCAGCGGTATGGCTGCCGTTTCCAGCTTGGCAGTATTTAGGTTAGTAAAATTAGTATCAACTTCCGTGTGCGTTAACGGTGAGCCTTTACCTGCGCGTGTGACAATTGTGGTCATGGGTTAATTGGGGTTCCTATAGGACAGTATAACCGGCATCACAATAGCCAGCTACGTCAAAGTATTGCAGGTTTACAAATATAACTGGTGCTGATCTAGCTGTGCCAATATCAGACGCAATAAGATACCTATACTCTAAGCTGCGGCTTAGTAAAATAGTAGTGGTTACGATAGGAGCTAACATTAATCTCTAGATACAGTTGCCGTAACCGTAAAACTGCCTTTAGCGTAAAAATAGCTGCTAACGTTGGGCACTTTCAGTTTTAAGTCCCATAAATAAACCCCAGCCGCTAAGGCTGCTGTAGTCGCTGCTGTTAATGATAAATTAAGCTTACCCGTAACAGCACTTGTGACAGTACAAACTAAAGAGCCAATTAACGCCCCGCCAAATTCGCTTCTTATGTCAGCGTCAAAAGTATAGCCAGTTAAATTAAGTATCTTACCAATTTCATAAGTTGCAGCAGTATCAAGTATTGTAAAATCTACTTCTGAACCTCCGGCGCTAGTGCTAATTTTAAATGCACCAGTTGTAAAGCCATCAGCTAATACAAAATAATTCTCAGTTGCTTGGATGCCGCATGGCAGCCTGCCGCCACTAACAGCAAAGGCTACGCGATCACCAGCTACTAAGCCATGACATGCGCTTGTGATTACATTAGTAGCATCATTTAATGTTGCAGCTTTAGCTGCTTCTGTTATTACAAGATCCTGCTCGAATGTACTGTCTTGCAGTACTGTTAGGTTAAGGGTTGATGGGTAGATCATGGGTTCATTCTAGCCATTAGAACTTGATGCAGGCTAGCAATGCCACGTTACGTGGTCTGGTCTCGGCGCCACCGGCTGGGGATGGCCCGCCAGTTGTATATGTAAGATTTACTACGGCAGGGTTATTTTCATATTGCTCGGATTGTTGGTTATACGCTTGAGTCCATCCCGCCCCATAAGTTAAGGTGCCTTGACTGCCCCCTCCATAGGCAGTAACTGCAGAACTATGGGTATGGCTTAATAAATTAGTGTCTGCCGCCTGCGCACTACCAAATGCACGACCTGTATCTACTGCACGGTCATCTGCCCAACCACGTATAAACTCACCACGCAGATCAGGCAAGTTAAATGTAGTGGTGCCATCACCAGCGCCATAGGTAGTGCCGGTAACAGCAAATAAAGCAGCAAAGGTGGTGCGACTGACCGCAGCACCATTAGCTTTTAGGAATCCAGTTGGGGCGGTATTAGCAGCAAAATAAAATACGGCGCCAGTTGGTACACCACCAATGGTTGCAAATGCAAGAGCGCCTGAGCCATTAGTAGTTAATGCCTGGCCGCTGCTGCCATCTGCTGCCGGTAGGGTCAATGTCAGGTTTGATGCAACTGTTGCTGGTGCCTGCAACGCAACGTAATTACTGCTATCAGCATCAGCAAACCTTATATCTGATTGCGCATTCAGCGTTATGTTGCCGGTAACGGTGCCACCAGCTAATGGTAAATAGCTTGACACCACAAATGCCGTTGTTGCTATCTGCGTGGTGTTAGTGCCTGCTGCTGCTGTTGGTGCTGATGGTGTACCAGTAAAAGTAGGGCTTGCTAATGCGGCCAGACCCCAGTTGGTTGCGCCTAACGTACCAATTGTTACCCAGCCGCTATTACCCGCATTGCGCTGTTTTACTAGGTTATTGGTTGTATCAGCATATAACTGATAGGCGTACATGACAGCCGGATCTGATGATCCGCTATTAACGCTGACAATAGCAGCCAGCGCATTGTTTAGGTCAGATCTAAATGCTGACCCTGACTGGTTGCCAATGTCATAATCATGCTGGGCCACTAGATCACACCTCCATATCCCACCGCAGTATAGGTGAAACTACGCGCAATAAAGCTGGCACCCTGTTTAAAGGCAACTGTAAAGCCGGTTCTGGTAACGCTTGTGATTGTATAATCCTCATTATATAACAAATCATATGGTGTAATAAGAACAGATGGCGCCGAATAAAATGCTTTTGTATATGTCACATTATAAGCAGCAGCGCCTGTTGTTAAAATAGCTGATACCTCAACACGTTGCTGCAATTCAACTAAAACACCAAGTTGCGATATTTGTATGTTTTGCGCAACATCTTCGCTGGACGCAATAATTTTAAACTGAAATCCACGGCCACGTACTATAGCATTACTAAACTCACGCCAACTACTCCATACCGGTGAACTTGCTGGATCTTCAGTCGCATAGCGTACGTACATAGCAACATCAACTCTATCGACAACATCGCCATCAATTGTTTCCCATGTATCAATTAATGCAGTCTGGCTATCCCATAAAGTGATTGCGCTATAACCTGCTGATGCAATACGCCTTTGGATATTTACATCATAAGTAGCGCCAAGGTCTAATGGATTGTTGTTGTTTAAACCTAAATTAAATTCACCGGTTAAACCTACGGAATAACCGCTTTCTACGTAACCATCTACAACATACAAAAGGCTTAACTCAGTAATTATCAACGCATCATATCCCGCATTATAATTCATATTTACAGCGCTGCTGCCAGTACCAGCAAAATTTGAATCTTCTTCATTTACATTGCTAATTGTTAGTCGTGGTTGCTGTATTGTTAGGTCAGCCGTAATAACTGTTGCATCAACACTACGCCTGCCGCCATCATCTTCAAATTTAAGTAAGTAGCTGCCATTTAATAATGGCACTTGCTTTTGTGTTTGGCTGCCAGCAGCCGCCGCAACAATTTCTTGTGATTCACCCCATGTTGCGTTTTCTGTTGCCTTGCTATGCCGTATTAATACTTTACCGCCTACCAATACATCAAGTTCACTGCTGCGCGTCCAACTTAAAATTGCACTTGATTCATTGATTGGTATCAACGATACGCCAATTACATTTGCTGGTAATGCGGTCTTGCCAACTGTTGTAACAGTTAATTCTGCATAATCAGTTGATGGTATCCGCAATGGGTTTAAGCTATAAACACGGATATAATAAGTATCAATATCAGCTTCTAAGATTTCATATTGTGCGCTTACGGTATCAACTAAATTCCAATTGCCGTCGCCGCGTTTCCATTGCACACGATATTCGCTTACGCCGCGCACTGGCTGCCACCGAACAACTATTTTTGACGTTGCTCTATTGTTTGTAGCATAAAACACTTCTTCGTAGTTAATGCCAACTGGTATCTCAGGGCTAATTTCAGTAACTGATATATTTGGATTTTGCAATGGTCTATTCTGTTCTACATACGCATATTTACTAGGATTATGAGCTAATGCTGTAATTTGATATTCAGCACCTTCGCTTTCAGTTACAGTAAGCACCCGCCATGTTGTAGCTTCTACATCTGTATTTTGCAACATCCATACACTACCAACATTTGGCGTAGTTGAATATGCTGTTGATACTGTAATAACAGCACCTACAACAGTTGTAATAGTGCGTTCTTCAATGCTGCCATCAGGCATAATAACAGTTAGCTTTGCATTAAATAAATCAGTTACATCTGTCTGGTCTGTGTTATCTATTGTAATTTGTGTTGTTGTTGCGGCATTAATACGACCAGCGCGTCTGATGCCTGCTTTTAATGGGTCTGCAATCTTTATTACCTGCCCTGGCCTTACAACAACACCAGATTCAATGCTACATGTAAATGTAACAACTTCTGTTTCATTAGCCTCGGAATACAATACCCATGCGCCCAGCCTTGCTGCTTGGCCGCGACTGGTGCAGGCAAATGCACGCAATTCTGTCTTGCTAACTCCATATTTACTGATACCAGCCGCATCTTCCACTATCTCATATGCTATATCTTGCGTTTGTGTATCTAGGTAAGTAACAACTGCAACTGTATGTCTAGTTTTAAGGCTGCTACCGCTATAGGTAAATCCAGCTTCTGTTACATTAGCCATTGTAAATAGATAAGACGCATCCCGTGGTGCATCTTGCGATATAGTCAACGCGCCAGTTGCCCAGTAGGGCATAACACGCATTACGCTGGATAGATCATTGATTAATTTGTATGCATCATCTTGGTTTTGGATTAATACATTACAACTAAAACGTGGTTCGTTGCCACCTAAGCCATTTGATACTAAAGCTGATGCATAAGCTGATGCAGCATAAAAAGCTGGCTTATCAAGTTGCGAGTCAGTTATATGTTGCCCAAAGGAATATCTAGTGTTAGTAAGCAGGTCAAACAAAATCCATGCTGGATCTGATGTCCATACACGCGCATTCTCGGCTGTTAGCGTGCCATTAAATGTGTAGCCGTCAGGATAGATAATACGGCCATTGGCTTGGTCTATTGTGACGCCTGTTGGCACACGCACCTTAACGCCACGAATGCGATAGGCGCGACTTGGTAATGAGCTAAATTGTTGCGCATTAAATTTAATAGCAACAATTGCGCTGTTCGGGTATGTAAGTTTTTGATATACCAATTCTTGGTAATACGTCCATAGAAACGCATTAACCAACGTAGCGGAATCAGCACTGTCGGCTGTCAATCTTGTTATTTTAATATCTACTGAGCCCGTCCATCCAGTGGCAAAATCAACTCTATAATCACGCTGGTAAGAATCAGCAGTGCGCCCGCTGACTGTCTCAGTTGCTACAGTAGTATATGCGCCACCATTATATGAAAGCGCAATTGTGAATGAAAAGCTAGCGCCTAATATATCCCCCTGTGTGTTAAATTCTTGCAACGCTGGCACTGTAATAGTAATAACAACACCGTTTACGTTGACATCGTCTACTCTTCTTACGACGGGCACAGCTTGTAGCACTGGGGTCGATTGAACGTTGACAGGCTCGCTTATATCGCCATAACCCTGGATATATGTTTGCGCTTGTGTGCCATAACGCGGCTCAATGGTTACATCCTGAAAATTGTAATCAACTAATTGCACATTACTTAAATCAGCACTAGCTCTTAAAATAGGCGTTTTATTAAGATAAATATCCTTTAAAGCCGCAATATTATATGCGCTAGTGCCCTTGGTTAGCCCAGCCGCTGACGGGAAACCTTCAATTTCGCCTTCACTAAGCAAATCAATAAATGTAGCGTATTGCGTGCTAGCTAAACTGTCTGCTGTGCGTGTCGGCGTGCGTGGTCTATTAGCTTCAGCTAATTGATTTTGCTTAAGCTGATTTACATAATTAATTTGCTCTTGGCCTTTTAATAAAGATGCATATTGATATTCGGCTGGTAAAGCTTGAAAATTTTGAATCGTCGGATCCCATAGACCTTGCTCAAAAAACGCGCTGCCGGGCATTACACTACCTCCAAGGTTGATATATTGGCTGATATAACAACTGATCCAACAATCGTCTCACCATAAATAATAGGTACTGGTGTACCTTGCACTGATGTATTTTGAATGCCGCTAAAGCTATAAGATTTTTGTGGGTCCATCTCTGTTTCACGCATTGTTGATGGCGACGATGTTGCAGTGCCATTACCTATTGATGGCGGTGCAATACGTGGCACTGGTGTCAGCATCTGCGACACACCACCTAATGCCATTGATATGCCAATCCCAGCCAATACGCTACTGACAGCCACCGGTGCTGCCAAGCCTAATAAACCAATTGATGCGCCACCAGTAAAAAATGCAGCACCTATTAATAATGCACCAACAATAACTTTACCCACGCCACTACCAAATACTTGTTTCCAAGTAATCCCGCCGGCTACTACCGGAATTATGCGGATAACATTTTGGCCTACAGGGTGATTGATTTCATCTTCGCCGATGTTATACGATCCAACTAGAACACGATAATCATATTGAGCCATATGCGCTTCTAACCCAGCAAAATTTACCAGTAAATACCTAACCGCTTCTGCTACATCACGCGCCTCAGCCATGAATGATCGCACACCCATGAACTTAGCCAGTTCACCATAAACACGGATTTCGCGTAGCATCGTCATCTCACTGCTTTCACCAGCTTACTTGGTTCACAATAATTCCAGCTACCATCAGCAGGATTAACGATATGCCATGGCAATTGGCTGCGTTCGCAAAACTGGCGATCCATTGCACTAGGCTCTGGTGATTGGTTTGGATGGCTATGTACTATCGCAATAATATCTGCTTGATCCTCAGCTTTTGCCCAGTCGGCTGGATGAATAATAAAATGATCGGTATCATCGGCAAGATTACGGCAAGCGACGTATATCGTATCGCCAGCAACATCAATAAGCAAACCGCAGGATTCATTTGGGGCCATAAGCTTCGCGTGGCTAATAGCTGCTTCACGCCATGTCATTGCGCAAACAAACCAACACCAGGAAATGATCCAAACGGTAACTGAGCTGTAACGCCAAATCTAGTAGCGCAACTGGTCAATCTCTTGCCGCATACATCAGCAGCGGCAGAACCAACTGGATTATCATTAGCGTCATAATATGTAGCTGCTGTATAACTGCATTCAGTTGAGCGGTATACCCATTGGCATAAGTTGGCGATACATTGCCGCTTTGGTGCCCTTACACCGACTAAATCAAATGCCGCCGCTAACTCCCATTCGACGAATTGCCGCGATTCTATTACTTTACGATCAAGATAATAAATTTCCCTAGGAAACTCAGCAGTTGGATCAGCGCCAGCATTACCTGCTGTAAAATTAGCAGCATCAAGATAACGCGCTAAAGTGCGAATCCTAATAAATTTAGCGCCATTCAAATCATTACCTGCGTTCATTTCGTTTACCGTAAGCAATATGCTTGTGACAAACCGCAATGCATTGCTTACCCGTAGTGTTGGCCTTGGCAATTGACCATTACCGTTATATTCAAACCCTGTAGCCTCAACCGGGAAAGCAGTGTAAGTATTCCCGTCCCATATAATATTGCCATTATTTACTTCATTAGTGCCAGAATGAAACCTAAATATAGTATCGGCACCATGAATAGCAGTAACTAAGTGCAATTCATATAATTCAATAATTGCTGATGGCGCCAGCTTTTGTAGCTCAGATACTGGTACACTCATGGCTCTGCTACCTGCTCAAATGTTGCCTGCACTGAATTATTATTATAACTTTCTAGCGTCCTGCTCCATTCGCGGCATACCCATTTGCTGCCGCCGCCCGATGGTGGTGTCCAGTCAAATGATTCAACACCAGCCCGTGCATTAAGGAATGATTCAATCGCATCTGCATCAGTATTAGTACGATTTCTAAAAGTTAAAGACCAGCTTTTTAGATTTTGATTAATACCAAACGCTTGCCGTTTTTCGTAACCGTCACCAAATTTAACTACTGTAACTGATGGCTTACTGCTAACCGCAGCACCAAAATCTGATACGTATGTAAATGTTGGCATTAGGCTAGCAGTCCTCCAGGTCTACGTTGTTTGATCAGTTCAGCTTGCACCGCAGCGCTAAGGGCTTTACCTAATTGCTCGCCGCGTGGGGCATCACCTTGAGCGCTGGTGCCGCCTGCATCTACATTAACCACAACATTAGTGGTGCCGCCACCGCCTGCAACACCTAGGTTACCATCACGGCCACGACGTAATGGCATGATCGCTTCTGGCCCTGCCTCACCCATAAGGCCAATGCCTTTAGCAAATGGGAATAACGTTGGCTTATCTACAATGCCGCCACGCGCAAAAGCTTGAATGCCGTTTTGGGCATAAAGGTTGCCTTTGGCATTATTGACGTACTTAAACATATCGGTTGGTGCCAGTGTCCCACCGCCACCGCCACCGCCAAATAGGCCGCCGATGCCTTGCAGGATAGGCCGCAATATTAATTGTTGTGTTGCAATGCGTATCATATCTTTAATTATTGAATTAGCAAAATCATTAAAATTCATCTTACCTGTTGTTACTAATTCTGCAATGCCATCTGATAAACCTTGAAATGCATTCTGTGTTAATTGTGATACATTCTCACTCATTGTGCCAATGCTAGTAAGAAAACTTTCAACGCCATTCTTGAAGCCCTGCCCTACATCAGCCGCATTCAATTCATCTGTTGAACGCTTTAATGCGCGTATAGCCTCGGCTGCTTGCAATGCTTTATTTAATTCTTTATCTAAATCTTGAATACGTTGACTTGCTTCTTTGCCTGTAATCCCTTCTTTTGTTAAATCTTCTTCTAACGTTGAAGCTCTTTTTCCATATCTTTGCCGAATTCCAAGATCTTGCAATTCGGCTTCTAATGCACGCGGATCACGGCGATAACGCAATTTTAGATTTGCAATTGCTAATTCTTGTTGCTCGGCATCACCAAGCATTTGGATTTCTTTGTCTAGTTGAGTTAAATATTTTTCTTTTTCTTCTCTGCGGTTTTTTTCAGTTTTCAAGAAATCACTATTTATAGACTGCTCTTTAGTTTTTAAATCTAAAATTAATTTTTGATTGTCGCTAAGCCCTTCGTTTTCAACATTTTGCAATTCTAAATTTCTTGCTGTTGCGTCTTCTATGGTTCTTGCTTTTTCTTTTGCATTAACGTATTTGAGCGTAAGATTAATTCTATCTTTTTCATTTTCTAAAAATACAACATCTAGCTGGTTGCGTAAAATTAATTTATTGATTTCTAGCTCATTTGTTTTAGTGCGTTGCGCTTCAAATGCAACAGATTCTGCTTTTAATGAATTAATTACTTCTAATGCATGTATTTGTCTAGCATCTGCTTCTTTTTGATTGTTATTTGCTATTTGCTTGTACCTGTTTTCTGCTTGCCTGCGCTTTTCTTCATCGCCACCACCGCCACCCTGACGAACTTCGTTGGCTAAATTAGCCATTTCTTGATTAACAGTACCTGCACCTGGCGCTCTTAATTGTTGCTGCCTTGGTTTTTTTAATCGCTCAGGCACTGGTGGGCCAATAATGCCAGTTTTAGGATCAAGCAATATCTCAGATTGTGGAGTTGATGGACTAGGTGTTCGCAAATATCCGCCTGATATAAAACTACCTTCTACCCCTTCAAATTGCGGCACATTTTTTATAAAATTTTTAAACTCTGGAGATTGAGATAATTTTATAAATTCTGTTATTTTTGTGACCATTTGCGTAATAACCGGCAAAAATGTTTTGCCCATTGTGGCGCTCAAGTCTTTTGTCGCGTTGTCAAATTGCTTAAACGGATCTTTTGCTTCTTTTGCTGCCTTTGCTGCTGCACCTAATTTTTTTTCTTGATTATCTAAAAAATCATTAAAGCGGCCCATGTTAGGGCCAGTTAATTTTAATATCGCATTAAAGCCATCAATATCCCCAAACAATATACTAAGCGCTTCTGCACTGCCATCTGTTTTATCAGTTGCATCTTTTAGGAATCCCGCCCAACCTTTAGTTTGTATTGCAGCAAGACTAAATTCTAATCCTATTTTTTTTGCTAATTCACGCGCTTGATCAGTTGGTTTTATTACATTAATTAATGCTTGACGTAGGCCAGACATTGCCGTTTCTGCTGGTACGCCAGTTGCTGTAATAGCAGCAACAGATGCATTCATTTCTTCAACCGATAACCCAGCCGCCGCTGCAACAGATGCTACTTTTGCAATTTGATCAGCATATTGACTTACAACTATTTTGCCATCATTTTGCGTTTGTATCATCCCATCTACAATTTGATTTGCATTATCAGCGCTTAGCGAAAATGAATTTAGAATTGTAGTTGTTGCATCAGCAACAGTTTTAATGTCACTAAATCCGCCTGTAGCGGCTAATGTGCTGGCTTTTAATATGCTTAAAACATCAGACTGTTTAGTGTAGCCAGAACTTAAAATTTCATACGCTGCACTTGCTGATTCCGCTGAACTTGTCAAAAATCCTTGTTCTGCAACTAATGATCTAATTGCATTGGTAAGCCCAGATGATTGCACTGTTAACGTCGCCAGCTTACGTTGCTGGTCATCTAATTCTTTGGCGGCATCAAATGATGCTTTACCTACTGCACCAGTTACAGCCAACCCAGCAACAACGGCCATGCCTACTGGACTTGTTGATGCTAATACGCCAGCACCAGCGCCTAATGCTGCTGTTGCGCCGCCGCCTGATGCAAGCGCCCCACCTGCTGCGCCAATTGCTTGCCTGCCTACATTTACCTTATTGCTAACACGATCCAATCCTTGTAGCTTGCTTTCTAATCCTTTTATTTCATTTCCTAGCCTGCGATATGCTTGACTATTAATGTCAACATTATCACGTAAACTTTTTAATGCACCAATATGAGTACGCAATCCATTAGTAGTATTGCCCGCTTCGCGAGCCATGCGGTTAATATCAATATTAGCTTGGCCAAGTGATTGCTTGGTAATATTGCTTTGTTGGCTTAATGATTGCAGTTGCCGTTTTAATTGATCTAGCCCGCTGCCATCTAGCTTAGTGGTAAATGTAATTGCAGTGTTTAATGTCATTTATTCATCGCTCCTAATGCAGCAGC
>Ga0208974_1000844_pt1 | contig 12235 bp, 13 predicted proteins | sample GreLakmeER15MSRF_FD_187699 | JGI IMG/M metagenome (GOLD analysis project Ga0208974, IMG submission 187699) | Freshwater lentic microbial communities from great Laurentian Lakes, MI, USA - Great Lakes metaG ER15MSRF (SPAdes) | ecosystem: Environmental > Aquatic > Freshwater > Lake | place: Great...
ATCTGGTTTACACCAGTTCCTTGGCTCCGATAGGCTAGGAGAAGTTTGGTGTCACCGCAAGTTAATTTGGAGTTTCTTGTCGTGTGATATTCGAAATGATATGGGTTTGTACACTGTCTGTTTTTGCAGCGCGACTTAGCTGTTAATCGTTCTTTTGGTATATCTAAATATCTTAAAATTACATCTTTTACGTAAAATCTTTTTGCAAAAATATATATACACGGATATTTGTTAGCGGTTGTCCCTTGCCATAAATCACACGTATTTTGATCGTAGGTATTAAAAGCTAGTTTTTCAAACAAATCCGATATTTCTGAGTTTTTATAGGAGCCGTAAATTAACTCTAATTCTTCTGCGTATAAAGACTTTCCTATATCTTGCGCTTGAGCTTGCGCATGATTTGTATCTAACGCTTTAATAGGTATAAAAAGTTTTTTATTTTTATCCTTTATTAAAAGCGTATAATCGTTATTCAACTTTTTAATTATCGTCCAGCTTCTTTCCGCAGTTGGTCATATAAACCTCCTTTGCCTGGTAAATTTTGCTCTCGCAGTATAGAAGTGTTACCCACTCTATCAATGTAATCAAGTATTTCTGATGCTGAATAACCTTGATTTTTTGCTGCTGTAATGTCTTCACCGCCGAAATAACCTGGATCGATACCGTATGCAGTAGAAATAGGACCTTTTGTTTTAGGCGCTGTGGAAGCAGACCTGAATTCTTGAGTCTGCAGGGGGTTCTCGAATTTAGGCGCCGCAGTCGGAGTTGGTGCAGGAGTAGGCGTAGGAGCTGGTGCTGGTTTAGGTGCAGCCTGCTGCGGAGTTAATGCTGATTCCACGCGAACATTACCTCTCATAATTTGCTCATACAAACCTTCTTGGTTACCTTTAACATTTTGTTCACGGAATAATTGCGGGTTACTTTGAGCCCAGTCTTTAATTTCCTGAGGAGTAACTCCCCGTTCGATATTACGCCAGTAATCTTCTCCACCAAAGTAGGTCGAGCTAATACCAAATTCAGTCGTAGGAATACGTTTTTCCCGCGTCGGCGTGGGAGCCGGAGTGGGTGCAGGTTGTTGCACACTTGTGCTAATAGGCGCAGCTGAACCGGCTGCTGCAGCTTCTCGCTGTCTTAATGATATTTCTGGTGTCACCGATACTGTTTGGCGACCTAAACGACCTCCTCTCTGAGACTTACTACCAAACGTCAGTTTAAGTTCCGGAAAATAATCACTTAATATCGACTGCGTTTCGGCAGAGTCATCTTCAGCTTCAAAACTCGGTAAATCTATGCCGAAAGCCCTACCAGCTAAATTTACGCTAACTCTGCGGGAAGCCACAAACTTAAAACACGTCTAACTCGATTATAAACGCGTTTATGCCTTGTCGTTCCTTTCAAAAAATCTTCTCAGTGAGTGTCCCCGTTTAACCACCATGTCCAAAGTTTTTAAATTTAAGATCGCTTCTTCGTATGTTCTATATGTCTTTGCTAAGTCTTTATCCTTCACATAAGTAACTACAGTCTGGTCTGAAAGCATAGTGCTTACAAACTCTCCTTTAGGACTTACAATAATCCAAACCTCTCTAAATTTTAAACCAGTCTGCGAGGCCATCTCGGCTTCGGTGTAGAGTCGAGAGTTCCTTAGCAGTTTAAACGTATTTGTAGTTACGAAAGTATTTTTTTCGTTTTTAATGAGCGTTTTGATTTTGTGTTGCCGTTTTAACGACCTGGCGTGGTTACTGGCACGTAGTGGAGAATCGAACTCTTCTTTCAGCACATAGAGGGAATTTTCACCAGTAATGACACCAAAGTACTTATCTCCGTTCCTAACGGTAAAAATCTCTTTTTCGGGGGACTTAGGAAGTTCTAAAAGGAAATCGGACATTACTTTGCTGCCCATGAGTCGCCTACATTAGCATCTGCAACTGACGGAACAGTCTTCAAAACCTTCTGTGCGGCTTCAACCATAATTTTTTCTAAAAGATTTTTATATTCTTCTGCCTTGTGCTCTATTACTTCTAGAACTATTTCGTCGTGTACACACGCCACCATGTACGCTTCGTCATTTAGATACTGATTAAGTTCTGCAATAGCAATTTTTAAAATGTCCGCTCCCGATCCTTGTATGAGCGTGTTGGCGCTACACATCATTGTGGCATCGTCGTAGCTCAGCAGTCTTCTACGGCCACAGGCTGTTCGAGTAAAAGCCCAGCCGTCAGCGACCAGAGCAGCTCGCTCCTGGTGCCACTCTCGCAGCCGTGGATATGCCGCATGGAATGCTGCGTGCGCCACTTTGGCTTCAGACAGCGAGATTATTTTTCCGCTTTGAGCTGCATACGTCTTGTATTTTCTAAAGCCCATACCGTACTGAAGCGCAAAGTTCAGAGTTTTACCGTCTTGTCGTTCCTCCTTCGTAACTTCTTTAATGTCTTTTTTGTAAATCAAACTAGCTGTCAAAATGTGCAAATCTATGTTTTCGTTAAACGCTTTTTTCATCTGAGGGATATTAATCAGTTCGGCGCCAAGCCTCAGCTCGATCTGCGCCCAATCACAAATAACGAGCTTGAATCCTTTTGTAGCTGTAAAAATTTCTCTGAAGTCTTTTGACCGAGGTATCTGTTGAATGTTTACACCAAAGACGGTTTTGGTTTTTGTTTTCGCGACTTTAGGGGATCCGCTACTCGTAAATCTTCCAGAGTTAGCTCCGAACTGATTGTATCCAGAATGTATCCTATGTGTAACAGGATTAACGTTGTCTATTAATTTGTCTACGTGCTCTAAACGCGTTTCTATTTTTGCTCGTTCTCTGTATAAATTCAAAGTTGGATCCTGGCTGTCAAACTCGGATAATGCAATTTGATTTAAGGTGAATTTACCTGTGTCTGCGTTTATGGGAAGTTCGATTCCCGCTTCAGTAAACGCAGAAATTACTTGTGCGGTAGAGCCAGGGTTAAATTCTTTACCTGCTTTTTTACCAATGAGTACCGAGCCATTATCCCCACGTGGCAACCTCTTTTCTACCGGTAAACGTTTATCTAAACTCTCTACGAACTCAGTATTAACAGCATTTAAGTCTTCTGTTATTTTACTTTTTAATGCTTTTAATTTTGTAACATCTACATTAAATCCCCTGTAGCACATTTTTGCTACTGGGCGAATACATTTTGATTCCAACGTGTAAATATCTAAGAGGTTTTCCTCTTTCATTTCCTGCAACTGACCGGCAGCAATTGCGGGCAGAATATCAACGTCTTTGGAGGCGTATTCGATTTGCTCAAGAGTCAATTCAGGTTGACTCCAATCAGTAAGTCGCTGTTCTTTATCTATCTCAAGTTCTAATCGCCTTTCTGCTACGGCTTTTAAAGAACACGAGATGTCAGCAAAATATGGTTTGTTCTTTTGCGGTGATACTTTTTTCTCTTTAAACCCTGCTCGTAACACACGTTCGGCAATGTACGTATCGAATACTTTGTTTCGATAGTCAATACCTAACAAATACAAAAACTGTAAGTCAAAGTTGGCGTTGTGTAAAACCAGTAACTCTCTGGATTCAATTAGGCGTTTAAGTTCTTCGGATACATTTAATTTAAATAAATCAAAGACGTAAACTGTTCGATCTTCGACGGTAGGATCTGCTTCGCAAACTTGAAGTAAGCGTATTTTTGCAATTCCAGCTTGGAGCCCCGTGGTTTCAGTATCAAGGCAGAGCTTTAATTTCGGCTGGAGTTCACAAATAGCCTGCTGTGCTTCCTGATCGTTTGTCAGATAAACAGTTTTCATGGAGAAAAAAAGCTCCCCGACAGGCGAGGAGCTGATGATAGTGGTTTAGGACTGTTCAGCGAGCCATGCAGAAGTTCATGACATAATCATTAATGTCTGCCCAGAGCTTAACAAGCTCTTCACCTCGCTCCGTAGCTTTAACTTTATAAAACACACGTTGCATTTGACTGATGCTGGATCCCGTTGATGTAGTAGAACCGTAAGAAATCCCGTTCTTTTGCTGCACCAACCCGTATTTGCGGCACCAGATCAGACCTTCACGCAAACCGATGTACAGAGGCGAAACATGGAACGTGAGCTTGCGTTCGATTGACGGTCGCAGCTCTACCGGTTCGTACAGGCCGTTGTATCGATTAAGCTCAAACCCTTTGTAATTCAGAGACGAAGGGTTAAAGGAGTTATTGTTTACAAAATCGCAAGCGATTTCTTTAAGAGTTTTCCACTCCCCCTTGCTGGTTGCCTGAAGCAACATGGCAGCGCCTGTCGCCCAATTTGATTGGTGCGAATTTAACTTCTCGATAAGGTCCTCAACCTTTACCGAATCGTTAGTTTTCTCGAAGTTTTTGGTAACTTTTGAGAGAACTTTTTTAGGGGTTTTTACAGCCACCGTGGGAGCTTTACGTGTGTTCATCGCGATCTTCCACGCAATGTCCACCAAACCCTTGTTGTTGTTTTTGACAGCCATCTCAAACAACTTCTGGCTGTCTGTGAAGCTGCCTACAATAAACTCGCTGAGATCGACTTTGATAGGCTTTGAGTTACCTCCCAGGCTAGGTTCCATCAAAGCTAGAACCTCGTTGCGGTCAAGAGGCAGGTCTTGCAAAAGGAATTGGATAGTCATGTCAATAAGGGATGACGTGTGAACAATACTAACCTGTGAAAGGGTTGTCTAGGGGCGAGTCCGGATTTAATTTTTATTTAAGTTTTACAATCCTGTAGGGTTTGAAGCTCTTCATGATTGGCGTCTATCCAGCTGTTTATGTCTCTGGCTATTTCCAAACTTATAAATTTTTTATCTTCTAGGTCTAAAATGCAAACTTGTTCCAATGCGGTAAAGCACTCCATACCGTACAGGTTTTTTGTGTAGTCAACAATCGATATCTGTTTTTCCTTCCAGAGTGCGTGCTCATAATTCGAATAAATTAAGTTGAACGTATTATTTGTACCGTCGCATTTTATTAAAGTGCTTCGATAAAACACTGATGGACTTTTGGATTTAAAGAAGAGACAAGTCAGTAACCAACGGCAAAGTTTGTCGAACTCCAATACAGAGCCACCGTACTCTTTTACTAACTCCTCTATTTCAGTCGACATAAATGGAGCTCCACTTTGGGGTTCCGTTTACAACACCATTACAAATAAATAGTTCTTGTCTGTTTAAACAGTACCAAAAGTCTCCTATTTGAGCGCTTTCAGGCATATTCGATTCAGTTACATAAGGCGCGTTAAACGAAGCAATCCCAGCAACCTTATTAACTCTTTCTTTATAGGAGTTACTTACTTGTTCAATTTCATTTAAAATGTTGCCTAGTTTTCTAGTGTCGTTCATCGAACGCATTTCAAAAGGGCATCGACCGTTTCATTCTGATTGCGGATATCAACCGTGAACACTTCGTCGCTAAAAGATTTACAGACAGAAGGCATTGAGTCTCCAATACAAATGGTGGACCATTGAGTACCTGTACTGTTTTTGAATTCCTCCAACCTTTTTAGTAGTTTAGGGTTTACGTCTGAATGCCCATCCGTGATCATGAGGATGTCAGCACGATCGTCCAGCTCGGCATTGTTGAGCGCGTGGGAAATGACACAATTAAATGCTGTACCTCCACCGGAGACTCTTCGTCCCACTAGATCAAGTAGTTCACTGTTGTTCTTCCTAACGGAATCCAATACAGTTTCACTTTTAATAGCTGTATCGAACAAATAAACGTGTACACTTCGCTTTTCCTTCAACGCTTTCTCCGCCACAACAAACATAACGGCTTTACTCCAGAGCTCTGATTCTCCCAGCATCGAACCCGACACGTCGACATACATAACCACAGGTCCTTTCGCTAGATCTTTTGCCGTGGCGGTGTAGTCCTTAATAAACAGTGTCTTTTGCGAGTATTTAAGAGCAAAAAGAGCTTTGCCTTCTGGCGTATTCGCTAGTGCAATCTCGCTAGGAAAAGCTTTCGTTAAATCGTTTCCATAACGAGCTCCAGTAATTGATTCGTATGATGCTGTAATTTTTTTCTGTCGCTTCCTCATTATCCAAGCGCGTTTCAACGCACCCAACTTCTTAGCGATTTCCCTTAAGTGCTTACTTTGCTCCAGCTTTTTAGCTAAAGCTTTCTTCTCGTTTAAATCTGTTGTTTCCGAAAGCGAGCCTTCGTTATCTCCATACATATTGCTCATGTTCTCAGACATCTCGTCATTGCTTTTTACTGCACCGTCAACAACGTTATCTACTTGTGCCTGTACCAACTGCTGAGCCTTTTGAATTTCTTCAGTCAGTTTTTGATGTAACTCCTTGCCATCCTGCCTAGCTTTTGCCGCTGTGGCTTTATCTCCAGCTTTAATCGCGTCTTTGAATTTTTGCCTGAGTTTTTCTAATTCTTCACCGCTTTGAGTTAACAGTTCGATGTCAACTGATTGAGATTCAATAAGCTGTTCAATGTATTCAGACAGCTCGTTAAGGATATTGATTGCGTTGTTACCTGCGTTGAATTGAGAACCATAACTTCTTTTAAGAAGTTCTCCCCACGCTGCAGCTTGGCTGAGCTCAGACATAATCGCCCACCAGAAACCATTCTCAGGTTTGTATCCCTCAGGCAGATCTGTTTTTTCTCCGTTACATACTTTCCTGTAATAGTTCTCGTAGTCTTCTTCAGATACTAACCATTTAACACTGTCTGCGTTATACAAGCGCTCAAATAGTTCTTTCCCGAAACGTGAAAGCTGTTTAATGTTGTATTTCTCGATGAGATACTTTACTGATGGACGAGCTTCACGAACAAAATCATCCCAGAGAAAATCAGCAAGAGCTGAGCACGCCAGAGTAAGAGGGGCGTTGTCTACAAGGTGGATCAGTTCAGTTTTAGTTTCGAGAGAGAAGTTCATGATGTTGTAAGGTCGTTGATTGATTTAGCCAGGGTTTCGCAGTGAGTTTGAAGTTGTCGTGTAAGTTTGACTCCGTTCGCTCGAACGGTTACTGACATTTTAAATTTGTTTCCGTCTAAAACCTCGTTCACTTTCTCGTGAACTGTAGACATATCTTTGTGAAACTTACGAAGCTGGATAACCATGTCATTCAGATCGCCCAAACCCCTGGCTTGATGTCTGGCGTGCACAGCGCTGTACTCAGCCATGATTCCTGTCGCTGCTCTCCGTGCATCGTTCAGTACACGCTCAGCCGTGGGAATCTCCTGCTCCAGAACTGCTTTAATAACGTCTTTGTCTTCCTCAGATTGATACACGATGTGAATCACTGAGTTGTGCATATGTTCTGGGCTTAGTTCATCGTCGCCCTGTACAATCGCCCAAGCTTTAAGGAACTTAAGAATTTGTACGCGTCGACGATCTGAGATGCTGATGCTTCGCTGTTCGAGCATTTCCCACACACTACCGAATTTTGAAAGAAAATCTTCTGAGATATTTATGTTTGCTGCAGCTGCCTGAAGCTCGGCTAGCTCATCCAAACTTAAGAAGCAAGCTACCTCTGGTCTTTCTTGAATGCCAGCTGCCCACTGATCAAGCAGAGCTTTTGAAGCAGGCTTACGTAGTTTGCGAACCGTCGGTCGAAACAGAAATCTGTCGGCAAATGCCTGCAGAGATTCTTCATCTGCCCATGTGTTCGTAGCAGCAATGATCGATTGAATCGGAGTTTTAATGTTTTGCTTTCCGTTGTTAAACGTCCGCTCATTAAGCAGAGTCAGCAACGAATTCAGAATCGCTGATGACCCACGGAAGAGTTCATCCAAAAATGCGATGTGCGCAGAAGGAAGATAACCGTCCACATCCCTTGTGTATTCATCCTGCAGCAGTTTGGTTACTGCTACAGGACCGAACACTTCAGATGGATCCGTCGTGGGAGTAAGGAGATAACCAAAGTAGTTAGCCCCTTCAATACCAGAACACAATGTTCGGACAAGATCTGATTTACCTGTTCCTGGTTCTCCCAAAAGGAATGCGTTTTGTTTGCTTAGCAAAGTTGCCAGAAGTCCGTCAACAATTTCCTCACGTTCAAGGGCCGAGTTATTGAGAGCGGATCGGAAGTTTTGCAGCTTGATAAAGAGAGTTTCGTTCATTGTTTTGAAATTGGATAGAGTCGCGGAAAGTCGATAGCCGAGGTTGTTACTGTACATTCGGTAGTTAGTACACCACTAACTGCACATAGCTTCTTAACTGCTACATCGTAATCTACAAATACAGCAGCTTTGTGAATGTCGTTTGTGTATTTTTCAACGTCGCAAAGGAAACCTTTGTCCGATTGAATGACATAAATTGATTTTTTCATCAGAAATCCGTTTCAAGGTCGTCGGTTGTTGCATCCGTTTCTTTGACTTCACTGATCAGTTGATCGATGTTGTCGGAGGCATCTTCAATAAGTTCTTTACGTTGAGCAATGAGTTTCTTAAGTTGTTTCGAACGTTGCTCATAGATGTCAACCTCAAGGTTTACATCGCGCATAAGCAAATTCAGTGCGTTGGAATTTTCTGCTGATTTAATCTTTTCGCACAAAGTCTTGTACGAAGTTGAAAGCGCAAGTGATTGCTTGAGCTTTTCCAATCCCTGTGAGGAATCGCGTGAAGAGCAGATCTCTGCTAACTCCTTACGAATTTCATCTTGCGTGGCGACAAGATCTGTCGAAGCTTCGTTACGAACATTGAAGTCCTTTGCTTGTAGTCTGTTACCGATGTCCAAAAGATTTTCGGTGAGCCGGGTAAGAACTTCAAAACCAGGAACAGAGTTACTGATCAGTTGCAGTCGTTCAGCAGTAATTTGCCAGGATCCACGCTTTTTAGGTGAACCTGTTTGCTGCTTACCGATCTTGCTAACGTGTCTGGCATCAAGATCATCAAGAAGTTGTGCGCCGAGATTAAGTGCGCGATCAGCTGCGTTTTGTTTGGCTGCTTGAAGAACTTGTTGTGTGTTGACGCTGTTCTCGTAAGCGATTAGAGCATCCACATCTTCTTCGATTGGCTTACTCACTTTCTCTAGAGTTACGGGCAGCGGACCAAGAACGCTTACGCGAATTGGTTTCTTGTACTCTTCCTTAGTTGGAAAGAACCTCATGTATGCTTCGAACGCCATTTTGTATTCCACATCGTCCACAAACAGAGGACGCAGAATGCTTTCGGTTGTCTTTTGCCAGCGGTCGAACTCGTCTTCCCAAACCTCCTTCATTCGGAGGTTTGCTTGTTCAGCTTCTTTACGGATCTCTTTAATCAATTCGTTAGCGTCATAAAAATAACTGCTAGTGACAAAATGAGAATCGCCGTAATGAATGCAATAGCCGTCATAAAGTTCACGCTGACGGATGCGAAGTTGATCCAGTTCTTTCTTGAGAGCATTTGAAAGGTTGGGGCGAATGCTCACAGTGTTTGCTTCTTCAAGAGTGTCGATCACACTTTTAGGAAGCTTCAGATCGTCGAACTTGATCTGAACACTCTGCCGAACATCAGCAGAGATGGAGCAGGAAAGAAGGTAGTGAGAAAGCATAGCAGTAAAAGTGAAATGAAGTACAGGAGCGGTGTGTGACCGCATGAAGATCCTACACGATTTGTAGAATCTTATGCGGTTTATACTGTTTTGAAGATCTTATCTGTAACAGTCTTTACAATCAACGCTTAAGTCGCGTGAAGGCGAGCGAAACCTTATCGGTCAGTTCGTCGCAGTCTCCACTGGCCACGAGCTGTTCAGCCGTGTGCTTGAGCTGCATCTTTGCAATCTTCAGCTCTGCTTCCAGCTTCTCAACCCGAGCAGCAAGCTTCTCCAGTTTGGAATGAGGCGTGGGGATTCTGGTGACGCGAACAACGATGTTCGTATTGAACTGGTTGTACTTAAAGCGGCTGTCGGAACCCTGAAAGCAGCTCAGATCCATACCCTCAGACTCTGCGAGTTTGAAGTCACGCAGGAGGTTGTCTTTAGCTGCTTCGAACGTAACGCCAAAGGAAGCGTTCAGTTCGGTTTGAGCAGTGTCGCATTCATCGTAAGCTTCAGCAGCCGTGGCGCCGAGACTTACCAAGTCAGTTGTGCGGATCATGGTTTTGAAGTGGATGTGATGTTGGTGCACCCCGTTAAGGGTCGGTGCCACCCATGGTCTGTATCGTACTGAAAACGGGTGCATCCGTCAACCCCTTAGCGTCGGGGGTAGACGGTCACATAGTTATTAGGAACGTATGGATTTTCTTCTAAGAACTTTATTTTCGCTTTTTCCAGCGAATCTGCTTGAACCCTGCTGTCGAATCTCCATCCGATCTTGGGCTTTTTCACGAAAACGTCAAATTCGTGCTGAGTCTTGGTCTTTGAAGGGTGCATCGGAAAAGTGCAACGTCAAAAGTTTATCAGACAACACTAAACTTATCATCATGGTTACTTAGTTGTAACAATTACATTATTTGACATAACGCGATAGCTCGGCCGAAAATACAATACATAATTACTTTCCTCTAGTTTCTGTTTTTACTTAACGTAAATTTCGTTTTTCGTCGTCATTATGTATCTCAGTGAACAACAGTAAAAACCATACGTTGCTACAGTATCAATAGATACAAAGTTGCGATTATGAAAAAACCATTCCTTATTTCCTGGGCTTCACTCAAGCTCTCTATCATCAATTCTCAGAAAGCCAGTAAGGCAGCTCTGATTCGAGAGTTAAAAGAAAAGAAGGGAGCTATCGCTTAAACTTCCGTACTGTTCTTACGCATAATGTTCAGCGTGTGCTTAGGGTTAATTGGTTTGCGCACACAAATGTATTGATCTGGGACTGTACCTTTCAGGGTTTCTAGTCTGTGCGTCTTCTCTGGGCAGCTGTCTTTAACAAGGCTGTTCATTTGTGCTTGAATCAAGCAAAAAACAACCCACATAAAGAACGCCAAACTAAATCCGATTAGGTGTCCTCTGTTGAAACCGAAAGAAGAAGGTTTGATCATGTTTAGAGTTCAGTAACGGACCAGCAAAGATCATTAAAGTCTGTAAGTTTTTCTAAAGACTCTCCATAGAACACAATCCCGTTAGCATCCACACTGCGTATTTCAAACTTGTTGAACTTAAGGTTCACCAACATACGTCTTACTTCATCTACATCTTCCAGCATTATGTTGTAGGCTTCCTCCATGTCCCCACGATCTAACGCTTTGTCGATGTTGTCGAAATCGAAGAGCTGGTAAGCTTGAGAAAAAGATAATGTAAAGCCTTGCATTTCAGGCTTTACCTCAATTTCATCAGAATGATTCATAATCCTCCAGAGGATAAAAGTTAATCAGATGCTTAGGAAGTGAATAGCGTGTGAGCGCAAAAGCGTACGCAGCCCCCGTGGAATTAAAAGAGTTTCGTTCGATGTGCGCGTTGCTCTCTTCCACACAAAGTAAATACTTCTTAGGTTTTAGCTCAACAAGTTCAGCCGTCTTGATAAAAGTTGTAGGTTTCATCAGCAAGTGAAGGAGCAAAGATAATAGAAGACAACGGATACTTAAAAGTATTCGCTATTTGTGAACAGAGATCCTCAGGATCTTTAGCGTCCCAATCTTTACTGCGCACTTCATCACAAATCTGTGAGTGCACAAGGGATACTTCTTGTTCTGTTAGATCAACAGGTTCGATGTCAAATGAGACTGAGACTACTTTGTACTTCATTAGTGTGTACTTCAGTTGTAACGTGCAGGTTCATCTGCAACAAACTCAGAATCATTCCATTCGACAATGTGACCTAATTCCTCAACTGTGCAGTTAGTCGTTGTCAGCAATTTGTAAGCTGCATTTGCTTCTGCTTCAGTTGGGCATGTGATGTAACCGGAATCGGTGACAGAAAAATAGATACGGAACTCAGCCATGGTGCAACATAAGATGGTTGGCGTTTAATCATACCCACGGTGCGGGGAACCGGGTAAAAGCTGAAACATACTTAAGTTTTGATTGCCTCACATGGTCGCCCAAGATACATGTACCAAAGTGAGAGTCAAGGCAGATTGAATTGGTAGGCATTTATTCCTACCCATGATTGATCTTCCTATTGACCTGACACATTGGTTTATGTACTGCTTCTTTGCGGGCGTACTTTATGGTATGTACGAATTTGAAACTTAAGTCGTTGTGTGTACAAGTTACTTAGGTACAAGTCGAAGATACTTAGGATTTATGTCGTCTCGTGTTATGAAACAACGCTTAGGATCTTTACCTTTTCGGAGTAATTGCTCCCGACGTTTGTATGCACTCTGAAAAGTAAAGGCGAAACAATCAAACCGATTGTCTA
>Ga0208974_1000845_pt1 | contig 12231 bp, 25 predicted proteins | sample GreLakmeER15MSRF_FD_187699 | JGI IMG/M metagenome (GOLD analysis project Ga0208974, IMG submission 187699) | Freshwater lentic microbial communities from great Laurentian Lakes, MI, USA - Great Lakes metaG ER15MSRF (SPAdes) | ecosystem: Environmental > Aquatic > Freshwater > Lake | place: Great...
CCCTGCCCGAATTGAATCGGCACGCCTCAAGCGCAGGGCTGATAACTATTTGCTGAAGTTAAGTGAAGTGATTTTCTTGAATAGTTCGTTGATTTGTGCAGCGTCTAAACCGATCAGATAGGCGAGCGTGTGAACTTCGTGCTGCAACTTCTTTGACTCTTGCACTGCTTCTTCGAAGCGGTTTGAGTTTATCCAACCAAGATCAAGTGCTGAACCTGCTTGAAGTCTCGCCTGCTCTGATTGCGCTGTAGAGATCAGTTGGCTCAAAGTTCTGTTTGTTGCTTCTCGTGCATCTGCGAACCTTGTGATTGCGTTGAAGATCAGGTGAGCAGTTTTGCACTCAACCGAATCATCGACTGCTATTCCTCTAACAATTTCTGCTGCGAAACCGTAAACGCTTTTGTGTTCCCCTGAAATCTGATTCAGGATATTCGATTTGATTGTTTCCATTTTCTAAGTCCTCCTCTTGAACTTTGGTTATTAACTATTTTTGGCTTGAATTAAGATAGTAAGCAAAATCGTGTGCTGATCTTCTGTCAGAGAAATCACTATGAATTACCCCTGATTTCTCTTGTGTTACAACCCACTGAAAAACATCTTTAATTCTCATTTCACGAACTATCCATCTTGCTGATTTCATAAGTCCTCCTCTTGAACTATCAAGCGTTTTGCTTGATGAATTAACTATACCCTGACTACTGCCATTCACCTAATCATTAAACCCTCTAAAACCCTTGATTTATATAGGTTTTAGAACATTTTAGAAAATAGTTTCAGAAACCTGCCTAAACAAGCGCAGAATCTACCCCTGTGGATTCCAAGCAGACCAGCCGACAATATCGAACAACATTTTTGCCATACGCAAATTAGTGAACGGATCAAGCAGAGGCTCTTGCTCGCAGATGTCGTGCTTCTTGCAAAACAAACCTGCGTAATATTTATGTGACTCCAACCAGTGAACTCCATTCAACTGCATCAAGCCAGTGTCGCTTCGATGATTCCATTCGCTGACACCAGTGATACGGCAGTTGCGATCTACCTTGTCACCGCCTTTACGATTCGGGCAACAACCCGACTCACGAGCAGCAATCATTTTCACCATCGCTAAATCTTTCGGCAACCAACCAGCAGCCAAAGCAACCTGATCAACCCACGAACAATCACCCCAAACAAACGGGTCAGGATATTTGTATGTCGTTTCTTTGATCGGGTCAATGCGATCAATTCGAATCAGGCTGTCAAGATCAACAGCAACAACTTTGATCGCCTCAGGTGCGCTAACAGCGTGCGCAATCCCTGTAGAAAAGATTAGACACACACATACAGACACAATAACTTTTTTCATATAACTCCGATTCACCTTGTCCTCCTTCTGAACTTGGTTGTTGGTTTGTTAGTTTTCTTTGTTCTGTCCTTGACAGGTCGTGGCGTAGTCGCTCATCGTTCGCCTCAGTCGGCGTATGTTTCAACTCTACCATTGTTAAGGCTCTTGTTGTTTATATACATATATTTTTTCAATGTGTATATATGTTTAAGTCAGTATTATGTAATCCCCCATCGCATTGCCTCACTGCGATTCCCTATTTCTTTATTCTCTCTGCGCCTCACACCATAATTACTTACAGCGTGATCTACCCTCGTTGCCGAGTGTCACCAACTGCCGTGCGAATGGCTTAGGTCTGAATGAATGTTCTCTAGTTATCAACTATCAAATGGTTTTGATTAGCAACCTGATAGGTCGGTAATCTTTATTTTCTACATACACACCGTTTCACAACCCGATATTCGTGCCCCAAATGAATCTCTGTGTAAGCCTCATCGAGCAGTTTGCCTGTGCCGAAATCCCAACGCTCGCCAGTATCCCAACCTTGATTGCAACAGATGTCGCACTGCATCACTATTGGGTCAGGCTGCGTATTCCTAAGAAGTCTAAAAGTGTGGTGAATCTCTTTGAGGCTAGGAAACTTATCAAATCGTTCCATCACCAAAGGAATAATACGCCTCGCATCTTCCACGCTTTGAAATGTCAGAAAGTCATCGTTAGACCAAGTTGATTTCACCGTGTTGCGTGCAATCTGACTAGTCGGGAACAATCCGCAAATGCGGTCAATCATTCCTTCGATCTGTGCGCCGTTCATTCTGCCTCCTCTATAAGGTTTCTAATAATAGCCCAATGCATATCTATTTCAACGAACTCTTCGTGATCAGTATATTTCGTGTTCTTTATAACGCTAGGCGATGCCATAAAGTGTTCCCCGTCAATGAACAGGGCGTGCGTGCGCTCGTGGTTTAACATCACGAACCAAGTTTCAACATCAAGTGAAACAAACTTGCGTTTCCTCGCAGAGAAATGAACAAGACTGTAAGGGAAGTTGATGCCTTTCCAGTTGTGTTTGACCTCTACTTCGAATTGGAACTGTCTGCCCCATCTCGTGCCCAACAAATCGATTCCGTATTGATCAGGATTAACCCAAGCCTTATAACCTTCTTTTTTCAGCCAGTCAATGATCTGAAACTTCGCACCGTCATCTTGATCGTAATGCTCTTGCGAAAAAGGTTTCTTCACGAAATGCCTTCATAATATTCGGTCATTGCAGGGCGCACTAGTTCTTCCCACACACTCAATTTGATCATCACGAGTCCTTCTTTGCCCCAATCGTCAGGCATCAAGATAGCACGGGTAGGTTTACGCCTTGACCCATAATCTGACTCGTTAGAACGCACCTGAGCGTCTACACGAAGCCACGCAGTGACTACAGCCCCGATCTGCTTGCCTGCTTTAACCTCGTTGGCGAATAACACATCTTGCCAGTTCTCTTCGTTAGCGTCACCAAACTTGTTTGAAGGCGCAACCCCGAGCCGTTTGCGTGCAGTGCGTTGCTTCGATAGCCCTTTGGTGCGTGCCCGTTTCCCTCGTGCAGCAGGGTCAGAACAGCCTTTGACACGCCTGTTGCCATCTCGTGACGGTCTGCCAAGAGTCCCGAACTTAGGGCAGGCTGGCAGATTGCATTTGTCACGGTTGCCCTCGCATTCGCCTTTGCGATCATCACTCATCGTCATCAAGTTTCTCGCCACACACAGGATTCTGCGGTAGCACACGAGTAGCAACACAACAACAAAGCGTGGCATTCATTTCAAACCTTTTCTTTTATATCGAACTTCACGCCGTTCAGCAGGCGACAAACCACCAAACATACCCCACCTGTCGTCAGTGTCCTCATACTTAAGAACCATCTCTAAACAATCCTCACGCACAACACACTCAGCGCAAAACGCTCGAGGAATATCCCACCTAGCCTCATTCAAAATCCTGTGATCAGGGAAGAAGATCAGCCCCGATTTGCCTTTACAGTTTGCTTCATCTCGCCAATGGTCACGCATCACACACCTCTATAAAATCTGCTGATCGAATCATTAACAACACCCAACCTCGCCAACGCATCACGCAAATCGTCAAGAGACTTGCGATCAGTGCCATCAAACACCGTGACCTTTCGGGCACAATCAATGACAACACCAATCGCAAACTCGTAAGCCATCTGCAACGATTCAGAACTATCCACTAGAACGCTGGTTCGCCTTTACGCATACCCATCAAGTGCTTAATTAAATCTGAACCTTCTTTAGTTGTGAGCGTATTCAAATTAGTTTTCTGAAACAATTCCTGAATGATCGGCTGAATGTCACCATCAGCAACTTCCTTACCAAGCGAAGATATCAAACCTTTCTGCTTGTCTGATACCAGCCCACCAAGTTTAATCACATTCGCAGCCTGAACAAAAGACTCTTCAACTTGGTTCGCTGTCATTCCTTGAGCAGGGTGCGCTGTTGGCAGTGATCGAATTGGTGACTGTGAAGATTGATCTTGTTTAGTCCACAGGCTCAAACAGATTCCGAATCGCATCGCAGCGTTTCGTAAGAAGTCGCCAACCAGTTCTTTTTCGTAATCGGGTTTGTCTGATCGAACAGAACCAACACCGATCAAGTCTTTGCCTAACAATGTAAGTGTTGCCCACATCGTGATCATTCCGTTTGCTTCGTGTGTTGCTGGTCTGCCATCTTGCCAAGCGACAGGCTGCCAGTTCCACATCGGGTCAATTTCGATCAGGATTCTTGTGATCTCTGCGTGACTCACATATGCGAGGTTGATACCGTTGCGTGGAATTGTTCCCACGATCTTCGGGTCAGGTGTCGCATATTGCTCTAGCACCGCTTTCAACATTACTGCCTCAGTTTCATTACTCATTTTGTTGCCTTCTTTCTGTTTGGTTTTGTTTTCTTTAATAAAGTTTCTTTACAAGCACCCAAGTTCCTGTGCCAACCGTTAGTGGTTTCGCCTACTAAAACTGAACCATCTTCTTGCAAAGTTGCTGAAGTAAGTGAAATAAGTTCTTGACCACAGCCTTCACAGATTCTTTTTCTGCCCATCACTTTCCTCCATCAAATGATCTAATAACTTGATTGTTTACCAACAATCTTTTCTTGAAACCGACACCAATGTTGTAGCCACGATAAATTAGCCACGCTTGAGTGCCATTACTTGTGCGTAAATGTGTTGTGTATTTTTGTTTGCTTTTATGTTGCTTTGTTTCTACTCGGTATTCGTTAATCACTTTGCCTTCTTTCTGTGTGTTCTCATCACACGATACGGATTGCCCTGCTTCTCATATTGCTTAACTAACTCTGAATGATCGGCACGAAGCCTCGCCGTGTCCAACGCCAACTTGCCAGCCTGCTGAGTCCACGAAACAATCTTCTGCCCATTAAACATTCCGATCTCACTGCCTAGCATCGCCTGAGCGATCAAATCTTTAATCCGTGCCTCAGACTCGCTTGCCTCTTTCGAAGCAGCCCTAGCCTTATCAAGTTCGGCAACTAGCGAAGCGACAACCTCATCAAGTTCAACCATTGTTGGCTCAGCCTTAAAGATGCGTGCAATATCATCTGCGCTGAAGTTGTTGATCTCGTCAAGTGGTGGCATTTTGGTATCAACCCAATCACCGAACACTTCAGTTTCAAGCCTCAAAGTATCAATCGCAACCTCGTTCTGTGGCAGTTCAACAACGCTGATACGCAAATCACGATCAAGCACCGAAAACCATACAGGGCATTCCAGCACCGATTGTTGCGCCCAACCCTGCCACAACCATTCAGTCGGCAAATCGTTCGCATCGTGAATTGAATATCGTGTAGAAGTCTTTGCCTCAATCACAATCGTTGGCTTCTGTTCGTCATCAACACCGTCAAGCGAGATCGAAAGCCTGCCATCACGGTAAACAGAATCAGGTGTGAAAAACTCTTTACCTAACTGCTCTGATGCAGCGATCAGTAGCGCAGGTTCGAGCAGGTTGCCACGCCTAAACACCGCTTTGTCTGCCTGCTCAACTGGCTCATTCGATTTGTCTGCGAACAGTTCTGCTCTCGTTTTATATGGTGAAGCGTTCATCAGGGTCGGTATGTCGGAAGCCCCGAACACACACCTGCCTTGCTCATCTCGCCATCTTGTAAGCAGCCATTCTTTACTGCCGTGTTTCGGTTTTGGTATTAGTTGCATTCGTTCCTTCTTTCTATGTTTGTTTGTTGATTCGATTATGGCTTAAGGGTGTTACAGGGTTGTTTGCGAATCATTGAATCCCACCATTCCTAAGATGTCATTGAACGATATATCTGTTTCAACATCTCTATCCTTAACCCCGTTCCAATGCTCAATGGTTAAAGTCGTTTCGGTCAGACCTGTGATCTGCCCGTCATACTCATCACCGTTCTTTGTTGTAATCAAATAGAAATCACCAATCTCAATATCCATTAACCCTCCTCTAATTGTATTCCATAATAAAAGATTTGATTTTGCGTAAGGACTTCAACTGATTTGTGAGATTGTTGAAAGTCTTTCTATCCCCACCTGAATCCTCAGGCGAATTATTGTAAACAAACCAATCACACTCACTAATCAAATGCCCAAGTTCAAGCGGTGTCACATCAACGCTCAAACCTGTTTTAGTTTTCGTTGCCCGATCTAATACTTCGAACATAACTGCTTTACGCTCATCTGCTTCCGCATTGAAATAAAAGTAGCCACGCACTGTGCATTCCTCTAAGAATGCTTTGCCTAATCTGATCTTCATTTGCCCTCCACAAGTTGAACAAGAGAATCTTTAGGCAACTTGTGCTCTTTGATTATCCCTGTAGAGCAACCAACAGTAACAACGACCCAAGTGTTGCCGTTCTTGCGTGTTGAAGGTTTGATCTCTTGAATCAAATAATTTTCTTTGTGCATATACCAAGTGAAAACATCGCCAACTTGCAGATTCATAACGGCGTTACGCTTGTTCTTGTTTACCTCAACCATATAACCCATTTTGAGTCCTCCTCTTGAACTATCAGGCGGTTTGCCCGATAAGTCAATTATATAGAACCAGCCAGCAAGCACCTAATCATTGAAAGCCATAAAACCCTTGATTTATATAGGGAATAAACGATTCTAAAAAATAGTTTCAAAACGAGGAACAGAACCAGCCTCGAAAGGCTGGTCTGCTCACCCGATGCGAAGCGGAGAAGGAGAACACTCCGCACAACTTTCTACTGTAGCAAACACGAAAACAAAGTGCGCATCTCAACAACCATCAGCACAGGAATCGCCAAAATATGATCACCCGAATCAGACATCACCGATTGCGCCAAAACAATATGCCCCGAAATTAGATCAGGAATCAACCAGCCAACAGACTCAACAAGCGCAGGCTCATCAACAATCTCATCAATCGAAACCCACGAAGGCGCAACACTAAACGCATCATTCCACTTCACATAAACAACCGATCTCGAAGAGATAGGCGTGAAACTATTTTTGTGGCATAGACTTCCCATTGTTTCCTTCTTTGTGTTGATCTAAGTGTTTCTCTAACTTGTCATCAACCCTGTTCACCGTTTTGAAAATCATTCGCAACTGCTGCGAAACAATGGCGTGATCTTCACGGTTCTCTTTGGCGTTCGCACGGGCTTCTTTCTTAAACATTTGCATCAACCCAACAACAACAATTCCGATTGTGCTAATCAAAGCGACAACGATTGTTGCCAGTTGATCGCTCATACTGTTACAGGTTTTGCAAGATTGTTGAACGCTTGACGCATCGCATCGGCGTTGTCTGCCATCGCAGGCGACAGTTCGAAATGTATCCAGTCGCCCATTGGTGCGCCGTGAATCTCAGGTTTCGTATAAATCTGCCACGAACTTCGATCACATCGCCAACCTCTACCGTGAGGTATCGGGTAATAATCCAAGATGCACTCAAGCCCGAAAGCGTCAGCGTGGTTCACAACAAAATCCATCGCCTGCATCGCCTGCTTACGACCACCTTCTTTAATGCCTTTAGTGTTTGAACTGTCCTTGTGGTTTGGCATAAATCTGAAAGATAGATCAACTGCACGCCCTGTAGCGTGCGTAGAAAGCACGCCTTGTTTGCCTCGCATTGAACGATTAACGAAACTGCCGTTATTCCACAGCGAAGGATAAAGTTTTGTAAGTTCGGTGTAAAAAACTTTTAGACCTTTGCGCTCACCTAACGCAAGCCCATCATTGTTGCCTGTGTATGGGCGTTTCATTTCGCTGCTCGTCTTGTAATCTTTGTTCCAAACGCAGCAGATATTTCCTCTGCGCTAAGTTCGCCATCAACTGAAGCAGCAGCCAGTTTTTGAACTACACCAAACAACGCTGTCAAACCTGCAACACCAGCAGATTTGACCACATCAACACCAAGAATCGCACCGCCAGTAATGATCGGCAACGCTGACGCAATAAACAACGAAATTAACCTTTGGCACAAGTCAAGAGTTTTAGCAATAATAGAGTTCATAGATCAGTCCTTTGAGTTAAGTGTCAGCACCGAGTGTATTACAACGCCAACACCTGTTAGAAGAAGAGCCTGCTTGAAAGTAGTCCCTGAAAGGGTAATCAGAACAAGCCCTGTGCCAATCCAAGTCCAAGTATTATCTACAAAATAGTTTCGAATCTTTTTCACAATTTGTTCCTTGTTGGCGGTAAAGGCATCATAGTCAAAAGACCGCCGATGGCGACAAGACTTCTGCGCTGCGATACAGGAATGTTTGAACCAGTAGCGATATAGGTTTCGAATTGTGAACCGAAAATGTCTAGCACTTTTTCAAACGCTTTCTTCACTTTGTTTGGTGCATCGTTCAACGATTCTACGATCTGTTCGGCTTGCTCATCTGTTAATTGTTCGGGCACTATCTGTTCGAAGATTGTTTCTGCTTGCTGCTCGCTAACAGTTTCAAGCACCGATGTAACGAGCACGAGTTCGATTGCTTGCTGTTGGTTGATGTCTGTGGTCAGGATTGCTTCAACGATTGTGGCAACATTTTGTGGTGAAGCGGTTTCTAGTTGGGTAACTATCTTTGTGAACGCCTGTTGGCTGATCTGCCCTGTTTCATCGGTTTTGGCATTTTTTACAGCCTCTAGGGTCGTTTCTAAGCGTTTCAAATCTTGTTCCGCAGGTAAGGGTAGGGGCTTTGCTGATTCGTTGAATACGGTTGTTTCCGTGCTTGATGGTGGGGCTTTGCTTGTGGTGGGGTTAGATTGTTTTGATGATGTTGTTGTCGGTGTTTCTTTGGGTGCTGGCTGGCTGGTCGTGGGCATTGTGGTTTCTGCTTTGGTTGGTGTTGTGGTGGTTTCGAAAGTCGGTGAGGAGGTAGATGTTGCTGGTTGATTTGTTGTTGTTGGTGTTCGGGTTGTTGTGGTTTGTGGTTCAGTCATTGTGGTTGGCGGTTCGATTGTTTCTACTATTTGTGGGCGAGGCATCTGAATTGTGGTTGTGGTTGTGGTTGGCGGTGATGTTGTTGTTGTGGTGCTGGTTGAAGTTGTTGTGGTTGAAGTTGAAGTTGTAGTTTGTGGCGGTGTTTGAACTTCTGTGGTCGTGGTGGAACTGGTTGTGGTTGTCGCTGGTTGAGTTGTTGTTGTGGTTGTGGAAGTTTCTTGAGGAAGGGTTGATGTAGATGTTGATGCAGGCAATAGCGTTGTCGTATTTTGGTTTAGTGTTGTGGTGGTTGTGGCGGTGGGTTCGCTCGTAGTTGTGGTTAAAGATGCGCTGCTCGAAGTAGCAGGCAAGGTTGTTGTTGTGGTTGTTGTTGTCCCGTATTGATGATTCGCTGAAGCAGTTTGCGGAAAAAAAACAAAGCAGACTGCTGGTAGCGGTATCAGCCAACGGCTAAATCGTTTCATTTCTGTTCCATTTTCGGAATACTAGTGCAACCAAAATGGCGTTAAACATCATTTTAAGCGCACAGCAGGTTCTCGTATCGCTACTGTTCGCCCAATCTATTCGCTACCGTTCGCCCTCGCACTTAGAAACAAAACAGGCTCGTGATTAGAAACATACAAACATTTGAACCCATAGTTAAAAACAAAGACCCGTGATCAAAACAGGTCTGAACCTAAACACCAAAGCATCTAGGGTAGAAAACATACCGCTAATCAGGCAACATTTATACCGCAACTTGTGGTGCTTGAATCGTGCCATCATCACCAAAGAAACACTCAGGATTCAAACCCTGTGCAATCGTCATCGCCTGCGTGTTTGTCATAGTAGAAAAGTTCCATTTATCTAAACCTGTCAGATCACAATCAGACCAAACATAGCCAACAACAGTGTTCTCATCTTTCATAAAACCACCCGATGCTTGACCGCCACGACTACGAATTAAAGGCTCAGGCGTTGAACCCTCAGGTCGGCTGATTGTCCATTGTGCATATTTCATAATAGTTCCTTTGCTTTTTCTTGTTGCGCTTGAATCATAGGTTGAAGAACACCGATCTGATCTAATGCTTCTAGGTGCGCCCAACCTGCACCGCCAGCCATCATTTGTAGATTGGCTTGCCTGCCGAGTCGTGCCTGCCAATAGTCAGGCTGCGACTCATCGATCTGCTGTCTAGTAAAGTGTGGCATTGCATCATACATTTTGATTAACTCATCAAGTTCACGCCTAGCACCGATAGCGACAAGCCGTGTCCGTTCCAAACCTAGTTCTTTGATATCAGCATCTATCGAATCAATCTCGTCACCTGTAGCACGAAGTTTGGCGATCTCAAGTTCAGTTTTCTTGTTCGCCATTCCGACTTCTTTTATCGTGTAATACAGGGCTTCTAGTTCTCGGCACACTTGAACGAATTGCATTTCGGGTGTGTCGTGTTGCCCAACCACGAAGCGTTCCAACTGGTATGGGGTTCGTGGCATTTGACATTCTATGAAACTGAGTTGGATATCTTCACGCATCAGAACACACCACAATCCGCAAAGCCAGCAGCAGAACGGCGAGCAGGGCTTAAAGTTGCCGAAAGAGTTGATTTCGTATCGGCAGGGAACGAGATTTTATCTATACCTGAAACAAAGCCACCGACATCTTGACCGCCACCAATGTAGCCAGCGACACCTGTATCAGCCATTCCTGTTGGCTTCTGACGAGCAGTTGTGAGCGTTGGCGACAAAGTAGATTTTGTATCAGCAGGGAAAGTTATTTTGTCAATCCCTGAAATAGTATCAACGGCATCAATACCGCCTGCAAAATATCCTGCCACACCCGAATCAGCCATACCTGCTTGATAGTAACGAGCAGAAGTTAAAACTGCGCTTAAAGTAGATTTACTGTCAGCAGGGAAAGTTATTTTGTCTATACCTGAAATTGCTCCGCTATCATAACCACCACCAAAATATCCAGCAACACCACTGTTTGCCATACCTGCAAGAACATAACGAGCAGAACTCAATGTTGCTACCAAAGTGCTTTTTGTATCGGCTGGAAAAGTAATTTTATCTATGCCTGAAGTCAAACTACTTCCACCGCCACCGAAATATCCTGCAACGCTAGAGTTCGCCATCGCAGCCAAGTCTGAACGATTAGCAGTTAGAGTTGCCGACAAAGTTGTTTTTGTATCTGCTGGAAAAGTTATTTTGTCAATACGATTCAAGTCGCCTGCGTTGTTACCGCCACCGCAATAACCAGCAACACCGCTATCTGCCATACCTGCTAACTCACCTACAATAGAAGTCAATACGGCAGCAAGAGTGGAGAGCGTATCCGCAGGAAAATCAATTTTAGCGATGGCATCGGTTTTGCTACCGCTTATCGTGCCACCACCAAAATAGCCGAACTTCTGACGAGTCGTATCACCTGTCGGCATCCACTGCGACAGATAGGTTGAGACTAAACCTCTAGAATCAAAACGCATCAGAAAACCCCACAATCAGCAAAAGCACCAGCGAGACTAGATTTTGTGGCTGGCAACGCTGTCCCAACCGAACGAGTATCTGACGGAAAAGCAAACTTATCAACAGTCGTCTGATAAGTGTTTGCTTGATTCTGTCCACCAAGAGCGTAACCTGCAACACCTACATCGGCGTAACCCGACAAATACGCTCGCACACCTATCAAACCCGTGCCGAGTGTGGATTTAGTTTCCGTTGAATAAGTCAATTTATCTACAGTGTCGTAATAAGTTCCGATCGAGTCTCCACCGCCAATAATATAACCAGCCACACCTGAATTACTAAACGCCGATAAAACTTCTAGTGCAGTAGTTGTTGTTGCTGTTACTGCTGTGGCTGTGTCCGACGGAAAAGTTTGTTTTTCTATACTGTTCAAATAACTACCACTATTACCAGCAGCAATATAACCAGCGACAGCGTTGTTGCTGAAACTTCCTGCCTCACGGCGAGCAGTAGTTAAAGATGTTCCCGTAGTGCGAGTCTCTGCTGGCATCGCAAACTTATCTACTGTCCCGACTGTTCCAGCCGACGGATTACCGCCAACGGCGTAGCACGCCACTCCATTGTTAGACCAAGCACCAAGTCTAAAATTAGCAACACTTAAACCTGTGCCAAGAGTCGTTTTTGTATCCAACGGAAAAGTTAATTTATCTATCGTGGTAACTCTCGCACCATCAGTTCCGCCAACAAAGTATCCTGCAACTCCACTATTTACGAAACCTGCAAGCGAAGTAACACCACTTGTTAATGTTGCACTCAATGTGGTTGCTGTGTCGGCTGGAAAAGTATTCTTGTAAATTGCTGTAGGACTACTTCCACCGCCACCAATATAACCACAGCGAAATTGATACGGCTCATCACCTAACGGCATCCACTGCGATATGTAGGTCGAGACTAAACCTCTAGAATCGAAACGCATCAGAACTGCCCACAATCAGCAAACGCAGCATTATAC
>Ga0208974_1000846_pt1 | contig 12230 bp, 11 predicted proteins | sample GreLakmeER15MSRF_FD_187699 | JGI IMG/M metagenome (GOLD analysis project Ga0208974, IMG submission 187699) | Freshwater lentic microbial communities from great Laurentian Lakes, MI, USA - Great Lakes metaG ER15MSRF (SPAdes) | ecosystem: Environmental > Aquatic > Freshwater > Lake | place: Great...
GATTCGGGTTCAGGAGTATACATCAAAATTCCTCTAGATGCGGCATAAGAGTCTTAAGTTTATGGTCCATAAAATATTGGAGCAGCTTTTCTCTGCCCTTTCCTTGTTGTGATTGATAAGTTTCTAGGATCTTGTCTTGAAGATCTTGTGGAATATTATTCATGTCAATAAGAGTACTGTTCCTGATGTATTTAGGATCCTCAAAAAATGAAGAGTTCTCCGAATCTTTTTTTAGTTGATCAATTCGCTTTTGAGTCATTCGGACCTGTCGCTTACCGTCCGTAACAAAAGTATCATCGTCACTAAGCATATTAGGCACACCATCACTCGAATCACCTCCAATAATATGTTCAAAAAGAACCCCACGAGGATCTTCGCACTTTAAAAATTCCTTGGTAGTTGGACTGTACTGCTGTACGTTTGGAAAAATTTGCAGTTGCTGAAAGTCCTTATCATTAGAAATAATAAGAATATTTTCAGACTGACAATGCGTTTTAGTTAGTACGTAAATAATATCGTCTGCTTCTGCACCTTGTAGGCGAATGCTCGGGTACGGAAACGCTTCCTTTACTTCATCACGAATCTTGTCCAGCACAGCAAAAGCAGCCTTCCATTCGTCCTTCTTGGCTTCCTGTTGCTTACGGCGATTTTGCTTATAGTACGGAAAATACTTGCGTCGCCAGTAGTCGGTACCGTCACTGCAAATAACCAGTTCTCCGTACTTACGAAAATCGGTTCGATACTTGCGGTACGTGTTTAATACCGTATGGCGAATATAATCTTCGTTTAGAGGCTCGCCATCTTTAGATGCTTGAAAAATATTTGCCAGAATAATCTGGTTATTGTCAATAAGTAACATAGGGTAAATATACCATATAAATTTACAAAGTCAATTAATATATTACCAGAACTTCAAAGTTCTCCACATTTCCTGACCAGTATGACGCATTACATATAGATATGTCAAACCATCAACAGTTTTTACAATTTCAAATTTATTGCTGAGGGTTGCGGTGCTATGGGCATATGGAATAGATGTTGCTGTTTCTACTTGGAATTTAGAAAGGTCTAGTTCATAAATACGGTTTGTAGCATCTTTGGTGAAGTAATACGAATCAACTCCGTCATAGACATACATAGAACCCGTAGTCAAAGTAGCTGTAATTGGTGTAATGAATGGCGTGAGTTCCCAAGTTGATGTCGGGATATCAAATATATCAAAAATATTTGAAGCACCTCCACGGGGAGAAATCAACCATCTTCCTTTCTTTTCTACATCGGAAAGACCAAACAACCATTTTATATTAGTACCTGTGCTTCTTGCTGGAATTTCATAAATTGCATAGAATGTATCTGTGGCATTGGAAGTCAATGCAGGTACAGTAATTACTGTTGCAGTATTTGATGTTACTGAAACTTCTACGGTTGCTGTACCAGCAGAAGAAGAAGCGGTTCCAGCAATATAACGAATTCTTTTTCCTGCCAGATAGTTTGTTGGAAAATTTTTATTTGCATCAGTAACAGTTGTTGTTCCTGCACCAGTAGTTACTATTCCATACGAGTCCATAATCTCATACTTGGAAGTTGTATCTGGTGTTGCAACGTTCCAAGAAGCCACAGTTAGAGTTGTTGCAGTATTGGAAGTGATTACAACATCATTTCCTTCTCCCGTTCCTGAAACAATTCTAACACGGCAGTTTTGATATTGATTTATTCTCCAGTTTTTGGTTGTGTCAACTAGCGTAGTTGCTGTACCGGAAGTTGTCCATCCGTTTGGTGAGCGTTCTGCAACTTTATCTATGCACATCGCACCGAATGGTCGTGCTTCTTGAATCACATAACGAGATTGTCCGTTTGCCATCACTGAAATTATAGACGACAAAGTTAATGTTGTTGCAGTATTTGCGGTAATACGTCTGGCACCTGCGTTAGTTGGAGACGTTCCAGGTGCTTGTACAAATACCACTCTTCCGACATGCTCGTTGGTATTCCAGTTTTGAGCAGCATCTACAATCAAAGTCGTTGTGAGTGAGCTAGCCGCAGTTGGGCTTTGGGTTGCGGCAGAATTTGCAGCAATGCTAAATGCGGTTTGAGAATTAGTTCCTATTACTGCAAATGTATCATTGAAAGTTGTTTCTGTGGCACAACCAGCAATAGTGACTAATTCACCATGCTTGAAATCTTGATTTACTGCTGTAACTACGTTTCCTACTTTTCCAACAGTAAGAGTTATTGTAAGACCAGAACCAGAACCACCTGTGGTGTTTGAAGAACCGTTTGCATAACCGCTTCCAGATGCAGCAAGTTGCAAAGATGTTACTGCACCACCAGCAGTGACTCCGGTAACATACACCTGACCGTTTGATCCTGAGGTGGAACATGTAACTAAATCTCCAGCAACATAGTTTGTTCCTGCTGCATTTACTGCAACGCCCAAAATGCCGCTTGCGCTGTATGTTATGCTAGTTATTCCATATCCTTCATGTGGTGGACCGTAAGATAATGTGACACCAGAAGCAGGAGTTGCAGAAATTTGTCTAGCAACACCAGTATCTACTATTGGCGCACTTGCCCACAAGTCGTGTTCAACCGAATATTGATACAGTGCTGATGAAGCATTTCCAGCAAGCCACATTTTATCGGTATCTCCGTATATTGCATAACCTGATGTGTTATCTGGCGTAATATCCCATTTCTTTTCAACATAAAAAGTATCTGCTGTGTTTGCAGCAATTCTTCTTCGTTGTCCAATTCCTTTACCAGAAACAATTCTCAACTGATAATTTGTATAACGGTCGTATGCATAAGTTGCTCCGCTTTGAACCAATGTTTTTGCAGCAGCAGAAGAAGCAGTCACACCGCTAAGAAATACTCCACCAGCCTCATCTGTTATGTCAATTGCAAAATCCGTAGCCAAGGCAGCAGCATGATGCATTGGACCGGAAGGAGTTTTTGTGAACCAAGAATCCAGAAGAATATCATAGTATTGAAACGCAGCAAATGGTGTGGATGCTGCGGCTGTCATCAGCCAAATTCCACCCGTCATTATTTGGTATATTGAACTTGCATCAGGAGTAACTGTCCAAGCCGAGTCTACAGTTAATTCACTGGATTCAATTACAAAGTTAGTTTGCGAACCCGCAGTTGTTACTGGTACTGCAAAGGGGGTTACGGCAGAAAAACCAGTGTTATTAAAAGAATCTACTGCTTGATGGTTGGTATCAGAGAATGTCAGAGTGGTTGTATCATTGTAAAGAATTCTTCTTACTTGAGACTGACCAGTGCTGAATGTCAAACGACAGTTGTAACCGTCCCATTGATTAACTCTCCATTTTTTGGTAGAGTCACCGATTTGAGTTGCGCTGGCAGTTGTTGCCAAACCATTGTCGTGAATCACTCCATCCGAGCAAGCAGTAATTGTTCTTTCTTGTCCTGCACCAGTTCCATGAAGAATTCTAATTTTACTTCCTACACAAACATTTCCCAGTCTACCAAGTCCACCAATTGTTATCGTGGTGGAAGTTGCGCTGATTGTATGTCCTCTGCTTCCAGAGTATGCAGCATATTTTCCGGCAACGGCAGTGGCAGGAGCAATATTTGGTGCAGCACATTCTTGCCACGAATCACTATAGGTATCATATCTGAACATTGCCTGACCCACAATATAGTACATATATCGTGCATTGGCATCCGAGGACAACAAAGTGGCGGTGCTGCTTGTTGCTGTAGGAGCAAAACGCATCCATTCAAATACTGGTTGATCAACTTGTGTCTTTAGTAGATTGGTTACTGGCATTGTGTATTCCTATTATGAGAATGTGAGTTTAGAACGAATTGCTTGAGCGTAGCAGGCTTGAGCGTCATTGGCTACACGCCATAATTGATGAACTGGTCCTTCCATAATTAAACCAGTAGTACTGGGTGCTAATGTGTATGCATTTGCTGCGCCGGATGCTACGTTTTGAGTTGTTACAGCATTACTGACGCTTGCGGTAACCGTTCCCGAAACTGGAATTGTTGTATTTACTTCAATTGGTGTGCCTAAGTTTGCTCCGACCGCTTCTATTACGACTTTTTGGCGTAGACGGGAATCAACAACAGCATTGCTTTCCAGCAGTTTGTTCATGCGGCGAAGCAGGTCGTGCAGTGACTCTTCGCCTGCAAGGTCAAGGTAGATTTGCAGAACATCTGTGGAACTCATGGATGTGGTGTCGTAATCCAGAGTCAGCACATTATTGGCAAAACTTACTGCTCCTGTGGATGAACTAGCAAAATTGTAAATAATGGTGTTGGCGGTTACATTGGTGATAAGTAAAATATTAGCCAATGTGATCTGCTGAGACAGACCCGAAAAGGTGACTGTCTTTGCAGTTGGATTGAAGGCGTATGTGCCTGATGCGTCTTGGCCTAATAGTTTTTTCATATATTAGTATTTATCATAAAGCTATTGCCATAGCTATGACAAAACCAACATCTGCTGGAGGCCCTGTAGGTCCAATAGGCCCTGTTGGACCAGTAGGCCCAATAGATCCTGTTATTCCAATAGATCCAGTAGGCCCAGTTGGACCAGTAACTCCTGTTGGACCTGTAGGCCCTGTTGGACCGGTAGGCCCAGTGGATCCTGTTATTCCAATAGATCCAATAGGCCCAGTAGGTCCTGTTGGTCCTGTTGGTCCTGTTGGTCCGGGAATTGTAGAAGCTGCACCAGTTGGTCCTGTTGGGCCTGTTGCACCAGCAGGCCCAGTAGGTCCTGTTGCACCAGTTGCTCCAATATACGCGTCAAAAAATATATTATTACTGGTGCCGTTCAGTTCTACCCATTGAGAACTGTCTCCGTCTTCAATGTATACGTATAATTTTCCGGTATTAGGATTGAACCATTGATCTCCGGGAGTTGGATTTGCTGGTGCAGTAGTAGAATAAAAATACTCTATTCCTCCAGTTCCGCCTCCACCTGTTCCGCCGCCGACAGAAGACAATTCTGCCCAACCAGAATCCCTATGTTCTGGTGATTTACACGGGATCGGAGTGGTTATGGCTACATAAGTTTTTCCATTTTTATATACTACATCTCCCTGAGTGTATTGGATACACTTTCCAGAAGCATCTGAAACCTTAAAATAAGGTGGAAGATTAGTCATTTAATATATCTTTAAATTCCTCTAAAGTAGTTATCATTTGCTTGATCTTACGCTTACCAAGAAATGAAAACGCTTCCTTTAGATCCGGATCTCCCTTATACGCCTGCTTTAGTTCCTTGATATACGGATCCAAATTCTTTGCCAGTTTCTTAAAGTGTACATGTTTGATGCCTTGTAGGACCAGCCAATCAGCGTGATCCACGTTCTTAAGTTCGTCTGATTCGGCTAGTTCAAACAGTTCATCAATTCTGCTTTCCAAAACAGACATGTATTCTTTAGTCTTATTTTGAATTCGTTCTTGAACATTCACCTTTTCTTTATCGGTGTTGTCTACGTGCGGTCTAGTCTGACCCAACATAATGATGTCTTTAACTTTAGAACGTACCATTTCAATTGTACGAGGATCCAATTTGGCTCCCAGAGTCATAATGCGGCATCGGCTACCAACCTGAATAAACTCTAAAGCATTAATATCGCACGCCATAGCGTACTTGATATCCTTTTTGGAGTATTCGTTTTTCATCATCCAATCAATAGTCCAAGGTTTGCATAGATTATTTTCGCATGAATAACTATACCAGTTAAGAGCCCTCAACACTCGGGAATCGTGTTCTTCCAGAGTCAGTTTATCTGCATCCTTCCATACAGGTTCATCACCCATAATCAAAGAATCAACAGAATCACCACGACCAATACGACGAGTTTTCTTCTTTTTCTTTTTCATACAATACGACTAAAGTTCTTTTTCTTATCGAATTGAACAACATTATTAAATCTATCTAGCAGTTGGTCCGTTTTATGGCTGATGACATAAACGTTTGCTTTGGACCCAAAACTAGATAGAAGTTTCATCAGCTCATCCACTCCACCACTGTCCAAACTGGAATCAAATACTTCATCCAGAATAAGCAGATTAGTATTGACACTGTTCTTCAACTTTGCGATCTCTCGCCATGTCAGAAGCAGTGCCAGATCGATCCTCATTTTTTCGCCTTCACTAAACGACTCGTAACAGAACTCATCACGATGGCGACTCTTAATGACTTCGTTAAACTCCTCATCTAAATGGAAGTTTGCGTAGAAGTCCATACTGTTTAAATACTTGTTCACGTACTTGTTAATTAATGGAATATAGTATTTTACAATCTTTGCTTTAATACCACTGTCCTTGAACAGAAATACCAGTTTATCATAAGAACGAAGGGTGTCAAGAGCTTTCTGTTTCTTTTTTAGTAATTCGCTTTGTTTAGTTAAAAGTTCAGACAGTTTATCTTGATTTTCTTGAATCTTAGATTGAGTATCAGCAGTTTCTACAACTGCCAACATCTCTTCGTCCAATCTTTGATTTAATTTAATCAAAGACTCTACAGTTTGTTCTTTTGAAGACGATTTAATGATTAGATCGTTTAATTTATTCTGAACACTTATCATCTTGTTCAGATTATTTTTGGACATATTGATTGCTTCTTTTATTCGGTTCAGGCTATTCTTGTGTTCTTCAACCTTTTCTGTCTTCTCAGCAATCACATGTTCTTTATGCTCTTTGCTGATTGTCTGCTTACAGGTTGGGCAGCTTTGACTCTTTTCAAAGAACTTGATGTCTTCTTGTACACCTTCTAAAGTACTTTCCAATTTGAACAACACGATCTGCTGTTTCTTCAGTTCAGCATTTATTTGATCTCCTGGTTCTAATTCGGTTTCCAGGGTCTTCATTGCGCTTTGAAGTTGTTTAATTTCTTTTGAAATGTTCTTTATAGTTTCTGTATTTTCTTCCAAAGTGCGTTTGCGATCTGCAACACGATCTGAGGTATTCTTTTGATAAGATTCTAAGATCTCTTTGGTGGCAGACACCTTTTCATTTACAAGCACCAGTTCAGACTCAATAGCCTGCATTACTCCTTTGGCAGTACCAATCTTGGTCTTTAGTACACCATTCATTTCAGAGAAGATACCAATATCCAAAATGTTCTCAATGACTTGACGACGATCAGCAGGAGTTAACTGCATAAACGGAATAAATGAAGACGAACCAAGAACCACAACCTGAGAGAACGTTTTATGGTTCATACTTACAATCTGTTCTTCCAAGATGTTTTGGTAATCTTTACTCTTGGCGTCTTCGTTTAAAAGCTCACCGTCTTTAAATATCTTAAACATCTTTGGAGCAAGACCACGAACAATCTTATATTCTGTCTTTCCAACAGTGAATTCCAGTTCAACAACACAATTCTTTTTATTGATGCTATTGACCAATTGTGGAATATTCATGTTTCGGAACGGCTTTCCAAACAACGCAAAAGAAATAGAATCAAGAAACGCAAACGATTTGCCGTTGCCGTTTGAACCACACACCAAAGTGGTTGCGTTCTTGCCTAGTTCTATTTCAGTAAATGTGTTACCGAAAGAACCAAAATTCTTAAAACGAACAGTCTTAAAATTAATCAATCTAGACTCTCCATATAAAGTTCACGAACAATATTCTTCAGTTCTTCTTTGTTTTCTGCTTCCATACCGTCAATCTCTTTGTTGATTAGACTTAGTGTATCTTCAGAAATATCCACTTCACCTTCTTCACGAACACGATCACTCAGATCTTCAATGATACTAACACTGGCAGGTTCTGCTGCGTAAAGACTGTCCAAAAACTGATCAAACTTGGTTTCACTTTTCTTTTCGTAAACTAAAACCTTGACGTAAGTTCCCTTGTATCGTGCAGGATCAAATCCTTCAATCAGCGTACCGTTTCTCCACTCCACATTATGAAACATCTTCATAGGATTTTGAATGAACTGCAATTCTCGGGTTTCTGTGTCTAAAACGTGAAATCCCTTTACCTCATTAGTATCGATACTAGTCATCTGATATTGAGTACCAAGATAATGAACATTACCTTTAGAACTCTTGCTGTGAAAATGCCCAGACAGCACCATATCAAATTTTTCTAAGAACTTGTCACTCATGCCTTCATTAAATTTTATTCCGGGCATAACTTCATAACCACTGAGTTCTAAGTGGCCTGCCAAAATGGTTGCTTTACTGTCCTTGATTGTTTTTAAAAACTGTTCTTTGTTTTCTTCATTCAACCAAGGAACCATTAGTATGGTTGCACCATTAAAACATACTTCTGTTGGTTCTTCGTAAAGATGGAACGATGTATGGCATTCTCCCAGCACTTCTTTGGGTGAATTTAAACGATTTGTGTTCTTATAAAACACATCATGATTACCAAGAATACAGTGCAGTTCTACCCCATTAGTTTCAAACCACTGCACAAATCGCTTTTTAGTGTGATGTAGTGTATTAAAATTAATAAACTTTCTACGATCAAACAGATCACCAAGATGAAGTACTTTAGTGATACCATGTTCCTTGAGATAAGGAAAAAATTGTTCTTCAAAGAACTTAAGAAAATGATTTAAGAATAGGGGAGAATCACCTCTTGCCCCAAAATGCGTATCACCAATAACTGCAATTTTCATGATTTATTTTTACTACGCTTCTTGCGTTTCTTTGGTTCATACTTTTCAATATCTCGTTCAGAAATATTAAAATGTTCTGTTAATGCTTCACGTTCATTAGATTTATCAAAGTAATTTTCTTTAAACCACTTGTGAAGTGTACCATCATTCATCTCTTCTGTCAATCTAAATTTTATATAAGCTTGCTTTTTTTCTCTTTCTATTCGACGGAGAAACGCATAATAGATTATTTGAGTAAAATAAGAAAATGGATTTTTGGATTTGCGTGGATTAAAATTGTGTGCGTACATTAAACAATTTTCAATTCCATCTCCAATCATTTCATCCTTATACGGATAATTCATAAAATTGGATTTTGAACATAATCGTTCTGCGATCTTTAAGAAGCAACTTCCGATATATTCGGAAACCGGGGGCTTATCGTCTCCACTGTCTTCAGCTTCTCTTATTTCTTTTTTCCACTTAATCATTTCTAGTAGAAATTGTTTATTGTCTACGTAATGATCGTTATTTAATTGTTTTTCTAATTTCTTTTCTATTGTTTTATCTGTTTTTATTTTTAATTTATCTTTTTTAGGTTTTCCACTTGACATGCTATAAATTTCCTGATATAATATATTGTCTGAGTAAAAAAGGAATATTAGTTACTTGTAGTCCTCAGAAGACGGATCTGCATTCCAATCCGTCCACTCATTACCCAAATTTTTATTTTCCTTCTTGTCACCGGTGAATTTGTTAGGGTTCATGCCCTCACCATTTTCATCGGTTATTTCATTAATCATTTCACCAAAATCTTTTCGATCAAGTATTCCTGAGCGAAGAAGTTCAACGATAACTTCGGGAGAAAAGACCATGTTCATGAATATCATTTTATCATCAAAACGAGGTTTTGCAAGATCTTTTAAGCTAGATTCATTTTCAACAGGATCGTCTAAATTAGTCATCATATCCTCTAATTTCTTCTGGAGATTGTCTAAAAAGCTATCAGATTGATCTTTTATTTCAGGTAAATTTGGAGGAGGTAAAAGTGGTTCTTTCCGTTTTGCTTTCACACCATTAAAACGAAAATCTTCTTTAATCTTTTCTGCATCGTATAAATTACTTGCTTCTTTTGTTGGTTCTAAAATTGCATTTACCGTATCTGGTGAAATGAGTGTTTTTACTTCAGATGAAAGAATCAACCAATTTTTTAACATAAAGATTTCTCGCATGCCTCCGAATAAATCAGAAGAAACCATACTCTTAAAAACCATGGGTCGGTGAAGACGAAGTTGGCCGTCTTTAGTTTTACGAACGTCTGCAATAATTTCTTCACCCGATTTCATTTTGAGTATCTTGTATGTTTTTCTCATTGGACTCCTTTGGTAACTGAATAGAAATTAACTTGTACGGAAATCTCTCATTAGTATATATTTTTAGTCTGGCACCAAGATGGTTCATTCCGTGATTAGTGTAGCTCTTATAACGCAGATCGTCTGCAATATCAAATAATTTCATTTGTTGTTTGGTATCACTTCTTCGTAATCCACGACCAATTGATTGTAAAACACGAATTATAGATTTGGACGGAGAAGCAAAAACCACATTGTGGATGTTTTTAATATTGATACCAGTACTACAAGTTCCGTAAGAAGCTAATAATATAGAGTCTGATCCTTTATCTACCGCTTTACGAATTTGTTCGCGTTCGTCTACTTCAGTTTGACCGTGAATAAAGTAAACCGGTTTTGTGGAATCCTTTTGTAGTATTTCGTGTAACGGCTTTCCTTGCAGTTCCACAAAGTTGAAAAGAACTAAAGTGTTACCTGTCAGTTTACTACACAGGTTTTTAATGAATTGATTGCGTCTAGAATTACTTACAACCCAACGAATCTCGTCCACATACGTCATCTTCTTTGTTGTTTGAATGTCTTCTGGAGAGTACTGAAGTTGTAAACAATCAATATTGATTTGTGAAAGTAAGTCTTGATCAATTAATTTTTTGGTTGTGGTTGTGTGGTATGTTGGTCCAAACAATCCTTCAATAACCAGTTTATGAGTTTGTGTACCGTCCAAAGTACCGGTTGTGCCTATACGATATTTGGTTTTTTTAGCTTTGCTCATGATAGACGCAAGAGATTTAGCTTTGAATAAATGGCACTCGTCTCCGAACACTCCCATAAAATCGTCAAAGTAGGTGAACGGCTGATTGTAAATACTCTGCCAAGTGGAAATAATTATTCGTTTGGTAGAAGTTTTATCCTTTCCGGACATTACAGTATGGATATTCCGATCTGCCTTCCACGAGTCTTGTTTAGAATAATCCCGAAAATCTGCCAACATCTGAGCAACCAGACTGGTGGTTGGAACAATTATGAGTAGCTTTCCTGTTGGGTTCTTATCCAACATCCAACGGCACAGTAGGTAGATCATCATGGACTTACCAGAGCCTGTAGGAGACACTAGGAGGGCCCTGGATCGATTCAGAGCGTGTTGGACGGCTTCTACCTGGTAATCATAAGGTTGGATGGGCTTACCGCCTGCGCTGAGTGGCAAACTTTGAATGAATTGCTTGACTTCCTCTGGCTTCGGGGTATCGTATGGAACTGAAATATGCTCCCAAGTGTACCCACGATCTTTGGCAAACTTAATTACAAGATCCGTGAGACCTGCGTAAATAGTCTGGGTGTATAGATTAAAAAGACGAATTTTTCCATCCCAAAGACGTTTTTTAAATGCTGGGGTGTATTGAAAATTAGGAACAGTAAACGTAAAATAACCGTTTAGTTCTCTGGCTAAAGAACGATCACACTCGACCTTTAAATCGACAGCATCAGGTTGTGTGATACGTATATCTGCCAATCAAACTCCTTGGGTAAACTTCAACCAGTCAATCATAGCTCGAATTTGCCATTGACGATTTTGTACAATTTTAATTACACTTTCCAGATAATTAACTTTTTCTTCCTGAAAGTTAACCTTTTCAGAAGCCTTAATATAGTCTGCATCCGATTCAATCATATCATCGGCTTCCGTCTTTAAAATATTTAATTCAAACGGCTCCCAACCAAACTGAGTCAACTCTTCTTGGCTCATCCGACCAGTATAGTAAAGCCATTTGTTTCTACGAAGAACAGACAACTCGCTATTCATTCGTTTTAACTTTAGTTTCTCATCCATAAACATAACCAAATATTTGTTGTGTAGTTGAGGAGTTCTGGAAGACTCTGCATCAAGAGCAGTTTGATCAATATCCAGATCCTTTTTAATCATTACTTTTAATTCATCTAGGTTCATAATAATATTATATCACAAAATTACGGAGTTTCAAGTCGTTCTATAGTATATCCTGTGTGTGCAAACTTAACTGTGGCAATTGCTTCGGTAGAAACTGGAGCATTTACCACAAAATTAATTCCACTTACGTATTGTGGAAATACGTGTTTAAAGTGAACTTTAATTTTAGGTTGATATGAACTGTTTGTAATTAACAGAGTTGCGTCTGTTGTTTTGGTTAATTGACCCGGTGTATCAGAATAATACGGCAAAGTATTGGAATCATCATAATAGTTACCAGCAGTAGCAATCCAATTTTGAAGTTCAATCCAATTGTTTAAATTTTCGTCTACAC
>Ga0208974_1000848_pt1 | contig 12221 bp, 18 predicted proteins | sample GreLakmeER15MSRF_FD_187699 | JGI IMG/M metagenome (GOLD analysis project Ga0208974, IMG submission 187699) | Freshwater lentic microbial communities from great Laurentian Lakes, MI, USA - Great Lakes metaG ER15MSRF (SPAdes) | ecosystem: Environmental > Aquatic > Freshwater > Lake | place: Great...
TTGTGGGTTGCAGGTGAGGTAAACGATAACATGTCCACGATTGTTCAAGCTCAGTTAATGTTTTTGGATAATGCCGATAAAACAGATATTACAATGCACATTGATAGTCCTGGTGGATCTGTTAAGTCAGGTTTATCTATGGTTGATGTTATGGATTACATTAGTTGTGATATTATAACTGTTAATACAGGTATGGCTGCATCGATGGGATCTGTATTGTTAGGTGCTGGTACAAAGGGTAAAAGAAAATCATTAAGATTTTCAAGAACAATGTTACACCAATCTTCAGGTGGAGCTGTTGGTAACATTCAAGACGCTGAAATCAGTATGAGAGAATGGAACAAGATCAACAATACTTTGTTTGAATTATTAGGTGGATATTGTGGTAAAGACGCAGAAATCGTTAAAAACGATGCATCAAGAGATTTATGGTTAGACAGTTCTGAGGCATTGGAATATGGCATAATCGATGAAATTGTTGTATCAAAGAAAAAGGGTTCGTAAGAACCCTTTTTTATTTAAAATAAGAAAGGGTGTTTACACACCCTCCTTAAGATTTGAAATACCTCCCTTTATTTACCGTTTATAATCATGAGTGTTACCTCGAAGATACAAAATTAGGTAGTTGCTGCAACTGGCGCTGCAGGTTTTGGTGTATTAATCGCCGACATAACTTCTTTACCTTTTCCTGCAACCGTATTGAAAAACCCACAAACGAATTCTGCAAATTGATCCGCAAGTTTTTCTCCGAAGTCACTACTTTCCAATGTTTCCATTAAGGCGTTTCTTATAAAATCCATACCTCCTCCGGTAATGTTATATTGTCTTTGTAATTTTACAATATATGCCTCTGTTATTGCTTGTCCAATGTTTTTTGCTAATGCCCTACAATCTTTGAATGATTCAAATATTCTACTTGGATTTCTTGCAAAGAAGAATATTATGGCATCAGCAATAAATCCACTGAGTCCTAATTTTTTCAATAATGAAGATAACATTGCTTCAAAAATTGTTTCTGCTCCTGATGACATTCCTGTTCCGAATATAGTACCTAAAATGTCCCAAATTCCTCCTTCAGTAATTAAAAGATCATCATCTACTCCTAATTCTTTTAAATAAGCAATTTCTTGCATTAAAGGAACACCAATTTCCCATTGTCTTTCAAATGGTAATTTTTTAAATGATTTGAAATCAGGTGTAGATTCTAAAATCGCCTTGAGTCTAGATTTAACAATCTTGGATTCAATAATTTTATTTTCTTTATTTTTCTTGGTTTCAACCAAGGTCTTTCTTATTTCGTTTTTTAAATTTTTCATATATTAAACTTGTGGTAATTGATTTAATCTAAATGCCTTTCTTCCTGTGGTATCTCTTATGTTACCAATTTTAGGGAACCTTTTGAATAATCCAAAGATTTTTTTAGCATCTTCTTCATCACCTCTCAACCATCTTAATTTATCTTTAGTTTCTTCTTTCCAATTTGCTCTGTTGTTGTTATTACACTTATAAATTGCTGCTTTGAATGTTTCTGTATCATTAGATGTTGTACCATCTTGAGCCATCTTAAAATAAGTGTCAACTAATTTTGTACATGCCTGAACTGAATAATTCTGCTCAACCTCAGCCATTAAATTTTTACCGTAATCTGACAATTGAGTTGGGTTCATATTTTGAACCTTAATTTCTTCAGTTGTTTTAGGTGGAACAACTACTGATCCTGTTGCTGTCGGGGTTACCGATGGTGTTGAACCTCCTCTTTTGAATACATTATACCCTTGAGGGAATGCTGTGGTAAAATACTTACCATACTTACTTAAAAATGTGTTTTGAGTGGTTGTTAAATCTTCCTTAGTGAATGTTCCATCCTCCACTTCAACATCTGTTGGTACTGGAGTTGCGAACCATCCTTGCTTTCCTATAATCTCTAAAACTTTATTTTGGTTTGCATCTAACTTAACTTGAACTGGTTTATCTAGTTCCTCACAAGTCCAGTTTTTCTGTATTCCAGTTGTAGCATTTGCAACTTTCATATTTGCAAAAAAGAAATATGTGTTTCCATTACTACCTTTACCAAAAATAACGTCTTTACCTGATTTAGTTTTTCTTAAAGGTTGTGTTGGGTCAGCAGTAAACCATGTGTATTTGTCAATACATCCTGATTCTAAAGCCCTTTGTAATTTATCCTTATCTGCCACCACTTTAGTTACTTCTTTAGTTACTTCTTTAGGTTTTTCCGTTGCCGTTGGTGTAACTGAAGGTGTTGTCGTTTTAGTAGTTCCATCAGCATTATATGGTGATCCAGGTTCTCCTGGTTGAATATCGTCAGGTCCTAATCCTGACGCTTGCTCTTTAATAAATCCATGCATTTTAAGGATATCTTCCTTCTGTTTGTTGTCTATTATAAATTTTTTCATATTAAATTATTTAGAATGGTTGGTCTAAACTAGCATCTTTATCATCCACTTCTAAATCTGGATTCCCTGTTGGAGTTGGTGTTGGTGTTTTCTTCAAATATTCATCTTTATATGTTGCCCATGCTTTAGTAGTTCTTGGACCAAATCTACCATATCCCTTATTTACAATTCCACCTAACGTATTGTATTTGTCATGCCATCCAGGATGATTTTTATCTAACCAATCTTGAAAATCTTTAACGTCTTTCAATTCTGTGGGTAATGTAGTTGTTGTTTTTGTTGTAGTATCTTTTTTTGTTGCTGTATCTGTTTTTGTTTCCACAGGTGTTGGTGTTGGTGCGGGTGTTGGTGGTGCCGCTGCGGGTTTTGAAATACTGAAATTTCCATTAAAATTATCTTGTGACGTTGCCGCCATTCCAACTGTTTTATTTGTAATTCCTGTGTCAACTTTCAATCCGAGTTTAATTAAATGATTTGCAATTCTCATTGCAGTAGGTGCGTTATCCGATCCAAGTTCATCATTAATTGTTTGTGCAATATCCAATCCTGAGAGCTTTTTCAACAAAGCATCAACTGATGCAAATTGATTAGCATCTTTAATTTTTTGAACCCCACTTACGATTTTTGTTTCGTTAGTACCGAATCCTCCGTTATAGGCTCCATTCCAAATTTGATTTGCAATTATTTCATCTTCAGATTTTTGTTCCTTAACAATATCAACATTTTCAGTTAAGGTTTTTGACGAATCGTACTTCATTCGAAGTTTTATAGTTTCTAAGGCCTCTTCAGGGCTAAGTTTTACTTTATACATTATTCTATTTTTTAGTTATAAATATCTTAAGGAACCGGATTTGCTTTTGATCTAGTTAGACCGCTTTCCCATTTATATTTTGGATCGTTCATATACGTCTTTCCAAGAGTTCTTCCACTTTCCCATTTATATTTTGGATCGTTCATATACGTCTTTCCAAGAGTTCTACCAGATTCCCATTTTTTCATTGGCGATGCTGATGTTGTAGATCCACCTGAATCTGATGATGGTGCCGACGCTTCCCCTTCTTGTTCACCCATTTCTGATTTATCTGTTCCGATAAATTTTTCCATAAACATCATTAAATCATCGATATCAAGTCTCATAGAAATAAATATTTGTATTATTTGGAATAATTGTATAGTTTTGCAGTTATGAAAAAATTAGTAGTAATAGTTCTCCTCGTAATTCTTACAGGATGTGAAAAATACGTTTCAGGTACTCAATTGAGTTTAAGTGGAAAATACCTAATTACAAGAGTGTCGATGGTCTCTGTAGATCAGAACACAACAAGAGACTCAGTTTATTATTCAGGTGATATCTACAAATCTCAAAGTACTTTATCACCAAAACCTTTTGATACAATAAAAGTTGGTAAAACATTCATTCATTTGGATGAAATGTTAATTAATCTAAGATATATTGGAGTTGACACCTACGGTAGAGATATGTGGGATAAAAGATATGAAAGTGGATATCGTATTATAGGGAATAATCAATGGCAAGAAGGGTATCTTCAATTTACATATCATGATGCAGCAAAGACCAACTCAAATCCAACCATGACTTTTCAAATCACTGAGGATAAACTTGAAAGTTTAGAACTAACAAGCAGTGGATATTGGCCTTACGGTCGCGCAGGGGAGAAAAAACTAATGATTTTAAAATTAATCAGAGTTGGACCTTAGAATATTGATGCAGTTGGAACCTTATCAGGATTAACCGTGAAATATTCATTCAGAAAACTAATTAATTCGTCTTGATCTAATTCAAGTGATTCTTCTTTTTCTATTTGAAAATCATCATCGTCATCCATTAAGAATATATCAAAGGTTTCAGTCTCTAATTGATATCCATATTCACTAACGATATCATATTCTAATTCAATGTTTCTAATTTCTTCGTCTGAATCGTCAATTGTGCGAAATGCAACATCTAATGTATTTGCGTTTGGTAAAACTGAGTAAGACACTATCTCTTTAATCTCCATGACTTTTTTATAAGAAATATAACCAAATTATGTAAAAGTCTATTTGAAAATATATTTTTTACTATTATATTTTTTAAAACGATATAATCATGAGAATTAATTCAATTACCGTAGACGACTTTTATACTAATCCTTGGCAAGTTAGAGAGTTTGCACTTAATCAAGAATTTGCTGTTAGAGGCAATTATCCAGGACAGAGAACTGTCTCTTTTTTAAATGATAGTCTTAAAGAAACTATAAAAGGAATTGTTAAACCTCATGCAGGTGAAATCACCTATTGGAGTGATGATCAATATACAGGATCATTCCAATATACCGTTGCAACCGATAGATCTTGGATTCATGCCGATTCAACAACTGATTGGGCGGGAGTTTGTTATTTAACACCTGAAGCTCCTTTATCATCAGGAACTGGATTGTTTAAACATAAAGCAACTGGAAGAAGTCGATACGATTATAAGACAGAAAAAATGGAAGACGCTCAAGAGGCTTGGAATGAATGTCAGGATATGACTAAGTGGGAAATGGTAGACAGAGTTGGAAATGTTTTTAACAGATTAATCTTATATCGAGCAGATAATTTCCATGTATCTTTAGACTATTTTGGTAAAGATTTATATGACGGTAGATTATTTCAAGTATTCTTTTTTAACACTGAATATTAATCAGGGTCAATAACTAAATCAGGATTCAATTTAACAAGATTTTCTAAAATTGTATCATGACAATAACAATCAAACTGAGTATTATAAAAAACTTTTCCTTTATGTATAATCATCATTAAATGGTGATATTCAACTTTCGTTTTATCTCCATAAGTATCATTTATAATCCAATTGGTAGGATATCCTAAATTCACCATTAAATCGACGGCATCCTTAGTTAAAAGTTCAAAGTATGGAACATCCAAATGATCCATAAGAACTTCAAAGTGATCTACATCCCAATCACGACTCTCTTTTCTTTTTTCTATATCAAAAAAAGAAATAAAAGTTGCAATTTCTCTCTTCCACTGATCTTCAGTTAAAAAATGGAGCAAGAAAGTTTCATGCTCCACTATTAATTTATTGAATTCTGACTGATGTATTTTTCTCCTTATCTGAGTGTTGGTCCCGCTACCCATGTTACTAATGATTTTCTTGTACCTGTCAATACTGGTGTTACTCTATGTAAAACAAATGATGGAAAAATTATTAAAGTGTTATAATCTTTAGGTGCATCAACAACTCCATTACCACCGTTAAGTTGTAAGTCACCTCCAGTATAATCATCAACATTTGAAAGTTGTAAAACACAAGATATTTTTCTGTTTGCCATTTTTGGTCCTACATCGGTATGCCAATCATAATGACCTCCTCCTCCGTTATATGTTGTATATTGAAATGAGTCGTGATAACCTGATAAATCAAATTGCCACATAGATTCATTTGCTGTGATTACTAATCCTGCAATTTTTTCATATAACCATAATGTATCAGCTTCTGGATTAATCCAACTAACCTCACTTATTCTTGTACTTGATTCATTCCCTTGATCGGTAACAGTACCCTTTTCTTTAGTTAAAGATTCTCCAGTTGTTTTTAATTTTAATATTTCGTCTTCTGTTAACACATTAGTAAAATAATAATAGTTAGAATAGTCGATTGTTTTAAATCTCTCATGTTCTAAAAAAAGTCTTGATGGATTCATATTATATGTTTTGTTTAAATATAGTATTATATTTGATAATAAGAAATAAATTTATTTAGAATTATGAAAAATTATTACGATATAGTCTTAATGGGTAGTGAAATGGATTCAATAAAAATGAGATTAAAATTTTTAAATGATGCAGTGTCCCATTTTTTTATAATAGAACCGAATGACTCTAATATTTTTAATATGGGCGATCCTGAAATTGAGAATTTTAAATCTAAAATTTCAATCATACCCGTAACTCGAAGTTCCGAAATTGATATGTTATGTGAAGGAGTTGATAAAGTTATTATCTCTAAAAAATTTGAATGGGAAGATCCATTTTTTGTATCTAATTTCAACGAGATTCCTAATCTATATGATAATTTAGTTAGTTTAAACGTAAATTTTAAACCGATGATTTTTAGAATGAATTGGTATGCAAATTCATTTACTCAAAAGTCTAAGGATAAATGGATGGGAACTTTATCATTCACTTTTAGTATGATTTTAGGTACTAAAAACTTAGTTAGGAAATTTTATCTTTTAAAAAATTTACCTACCAATTTTGGATTTGAAATTATTAATAACGGATTTTTTTTCCAATCCATCTTTAATGATAGTCAACTATATGAAACCTATAGATTTGATGGTCTAAAATTAAAAAACAGGCTTTTTGAATCAACTGAACTTAAGGACATCTTTCCTAACGAATATTGCAAATACCAACCCAATCATCAAGATGTAAAAGTAATAGATTGTTTTGTTTTTAATGATGAAATAGATTTATTAGAAAAAAGGTTAAAGTTATTAGATAATGTTGTGGACAAATTTGTATTGGTTGAGTCTAAATTCACTCACGCAGGTACTCCAAAATCACTCTATTTTAATGAAAATATTGAAAAGTTTAAATCCTATGAGGATAAAATTATTCATATTGTTATTGATAAATTTCCTGAGTCAATTATTTATGACCCGACAGAATCTGATGTTGATGAGTCCCATCAAATTCATTGGTTTAGAGAAAACTATCAAAGAAACGAAATATTAAGAGGTTTGTATCAAATAGATCTTTCTCCTAACGATTTTATTTTAATTTCTGACTTAGATGAAATACCCGATCCTAATAAATTAGAACAATTTTTTTCGAAAATACCAAAAGGAGAATATAGATTTCAATCACAAAAATGGTTGTGTTGGGATTTGAATAGAAAATATAATCATACTTGGCCAGGAACTTGTGGAATAAGATGGTCGGATTTACAATTAACAACTCCTCAAATAGTTAGATCACAGAGGTATGAAAAAAATCTGTTATTATCTGATGAATTATTCGGATGGCATTGCTCTTGGTTTGGAGGAATAAATCAAATCATGTCAAAACTATCTTCTTTTGCTCATCAAGAACTTAAAGACATAACAATCGAAGATATTGAAAATAAAATGACCATGAATTTAGATATTCATGGTCAAGTGCTATTAGATAATAATGATGGATATGATCCTGAGTTTATTTAACTATACTCATTCTTTGGAACATCTCCATTATTGTATTTCTTTCTAAAGTTACAGATTCTTTAATTTCTTCGTCTTCAATATCTACCATATAATCTTCGATATGTTTTCCTGGCATTAAATGAGATCCGTGTTTTTTACCTTTAAATTTGTACATTTTGTTACCGCCAGATTTGTCTTCATATTCGTCATCAAACTCAACCTCATCATCAAAACTTGGAAAATTTAGTTTATAGTTTTTACCCTTCACTAATTCATCTGTTCCTAACTCATCTAATTCTTCCTCTCCTACATAGTCGAAATCGGATGCTCCACCGATACCTTTAACTTCTTCAGTACCACATTGTTCACAAATACCCTCAGTCATTTGACCTCCGCATTGTTCACACATTTCAGATCCTTCAGTCATTTCAACTTCAATACCATCTACCGTTGGGTATGGTATATCTAATTGTTCGTGAATTTTTGTATTAGTGTATTTTTTTACGTCTCCCTTACTATTGACCGTAATACCTTCTTTATCGTTTGCAAAATCCTGTACGTATAAATCCATTGGATTTTTCATTTGGGATTGCATAGTTTGTAGACCGTCGTATATTTTTTTATGTTGATCTAAAATATTCGATCTCTCTTCATTAGTTGTTGCGAAAAAATATGCATTCATGTTTTACGTTTTCTTATAAATACTTCTTTTATTTTAATTGACAATTTAAATTAGTTTATTTAGAATTACATAAACATTTGAAAATAAAATTTTAAATGAATTGATTAATTCTAGAATTAATTCTATTATTAATCCATAGTCCCCCACACTCGGTATTGCGATTGATAGTATCTTGGTAGTTTCTTTTAGCCGTTCTTCGAACCTGTGGTGGGACTATTCTTTTTTTATCCCCAATTAGTTTTTTATTTCCCAAATTTACATTATCTTTGTTGTCTTATGATAAAGATACCTGTCGATATTAAAAATAATCCTGAAGTGAACGTATGGATCACTTCCGACACTCACTATTCGCATAAGAATATATGTAGAGGCGTAACCGCTTGGAGAACCAAAGAAGGTGAAATCCCTGTATCTCAAACTCGTGACTTTGCAACCATAGAAAAGATGAATTCATTAATTGTTAACAACATCAATGAGGTTGTTGGACAAGATGATATGTTAATTCACTTAGGTGATTGGTCTTTTGGCGGATTTGAACAAGTACGTGAATTTTGGGATAGAGTGATCTGTAAAAACATTCATTTGGTTTTGGGTAATCACGATCACCACATAGAAAACAATAGGGATGGATCTCAGGGATTATTTAAATCAGTTTCTCACTACAATACCCTTGAAATAGGACAGTTTAAGTTTCGTTTGATGCACTATCCCATAAGTTCATGGGATGGTCTCGGTAAAGGTGTGATGCACTTACACGGTCACTGTCACTTACCGAACAATCTTAAACTTAGTAAAGGTCAAAGAATGGATGTGGGTATGGATGGTCACACTGAGTTCAGACCATATAATGTTTATAGGGAAGTGGTACCATTACTTAGGAACAGACCAAAGGTTTCAGAAATAGGTGATCACGATCATCATTTAGATGAATTACAAAACAAAGACAAAGGATAATATGAAAAAATGGTTTATAGAAAACAACAGGTTAGTTAAAATAAGAGGAAAATACTGGCTAATACCTTGTATATCAATATGGTATGATAAAGAGTATTTTTTTGAGACGGGGGTGACATCTCCCGCTTTCGGAATTCAAATTTCTTTCTTAAATTTTGCATACGGATTAACAATTCAAAAAGGATATTAATATGAGTGGAGTTTTATTTTTAGTAAGAGGTTTACCTGGATCAGGTAAGACATCATTTGCTTCGGCAATTTGGAATGATTATGCTGTTTGTGAAGCAGATAAGTTTTTCTACGATAAAGAAGGTAATTACAATTTTGATGGATCAAAATTAAAGGAAGCTCACGCTTGGTGTAAACAAGAAGTTGAAACACGAATGATTGATCATCAAAATAATGGACAATATTATCCTGAAATAGCCGTTTCAAATACATTCACTCAAGAATGGGAAATGGAAGATTATTTCAAATTGGCTGAAAAATACGGATATAAAGTTGTATCTTTAATTATTGAAAATAGACATGGTGGACAGAATGTTCATGGGGTACCTGAAGACAAACTCCAAATTATGAAAAACAGATTTGAAATTAAATTATAATATGATAAACCCATTTTGCTATATCGGTGTTCATAATTGGGAGTACCGTAAAGAAAAGCACAAAGTAGAAAATCATCCACAAGGGAGGGATGTTATTAGAGTAGTAGTGAGAGAATGCCAGTGGTGTGGACACAGGGAGCACCATTCCCTTCCAAGAGTTGGGAGAAAGTTTACACTTTGGAAAAATTTTGATACCTTTAGAAAAGACGACACAATAAATTTTGAACAATTATAAAAAAAGAAAATGCAAACATTAGTATTCAACACAACAACAAAAACCGTTAAAGTTTATGAAGGAACACCTGAAAAATCAGAGATCCTTTATCAATTAGATTCCGTTCCGACTGTTAAAGTTTTGGAACAACATTATGAAATCATGCAAAAAGATGAATTTGACAAGAGCTTGCCAGTTCTTCGATTACCAATTGCAAACACAAACATGTTAATTAAAAAATAAATTGAACTTCGATTTAAACATATTGAACAAATACATCAGTGATGAGTTGGTGGTCAAAAATGACCATCCAACTCTTCCTATTTCTATCTACAACTATTCTCGTACTTGTCAGTATGAAAATAAGTGGGATGAAATTACCAAAGCATGTCGTGGTCTTATTTTAGATCAAGAAGGAAATGTAGTTGCGAAAGGTTTTGATAAATTTTTTAATATTGAAGAACACAAACCAGAAGAAATACCAAACGAACCTTTCGAGGTTTTTGAGAAATTAGATGGTTCGTTAGGTATTTTATTTTGGTATCAAGGAAAATGGATATTAGCAACCAAAGGGTCTTTCACCTCTGATCAAGCAGTTCGAGCAAAAGAAATTCTTAAGAAATACAACTTTGAGCCAATACCAAAAGGATATACCACTTTGGTGGAAATAATATATCCTGAAAACAGAATTGTTTGTGGATATGGTGATGAAGAATCTTTGGTTGTTTTATCTATGATAAACAACTCTTCAGGAAAAGAGTTGGATTACACTTCTTTATTATACATCAGTGATGAAACCAGAATGCCTGTAGTCAAGAAGTATGATGCAATTAACGATTACAAGACCCTTAAGTCTTTGATATCCAAAGACCGAGAAGGTTATGTCATCCGTTTTAGAAATGGGTTTAGAATGAAGATAAAGGGGGAAGAATATGTTCGTCTTCATAGGATATTAACTGGATTTTCAAATGTGGACATATGGGAATACCTAAAAGACGGAAAAAATATCGATGAGTTGCTTGACAAAGTTCCTGATGAATTTGATAAGTGGGTAAGAATGACAATCCGAGATTTGAGGTACGGATGTTTTCAACTAAGGGAAACCGCAGGAAAACTACATGACGGATTCAGATATGGAAAATTTGGTGACAAAGACCCTGAACCATCTAAAAAAGAATTCGCTGAATTTGTAATGAAACAACAAGAGGTTTTACATGCGATCATGTTCGCAATGTGGAACGGAAACAACGAAAAAGTAGATGAAATAATTTGGAAGTTAGTAAAACCACAATACAGTAAACCATTTTGGCAAAAAGAATTAGAACCATGAAACCTGATTTTGAAAAACTAATGAAAGAACACAATGTTCACGGAATGATCCTAAATAATAATGGGATCATTAACGCTTTGGAGAAATCATATGAATTAGGTAAATTAGAATCAGAAGAAAAATACAATAAACTTAAAAACACATTCTTAGATCTTTTGGATAATTGGGGTGACTTCGGTAATTACAATTTAGATAAAAACCAAATGAAAGAAGAGTGGAAACAAGAAGGAGGATTATTATGAACAATTTAGATGCAAGATATCAAGCACTACTCGAGGACATTCTTCAGTGGGGTATAGAAAAAAAAGATAGAACAGGAACCGGTACTATATCAGTATTCGGTAGACAAATCCGTCACAAAATGAGTGAAGGGTTTCCGTTACTGACTACTAAAAAAATGCATTGGAATTCAGTAGTAACAGAACTTTTATGGTTTTTAAGAGGTGATACCAATATCAAATTCTTATTGGATTATGATTGTCATATTTGGGATGGGGATGCTTACAAGAATTATTATTATAAAGAAGTTCCTCATGACCATATGTTGGATAAAGAAGATTTTATTAAAAAAATCAAAACTGATGAAACATTTGCTAAACAATGGGGTGAATTAGGACCAATTTATGGAAAGCAATGGAGAAGCTGGGGTGGTGAATTAGTAAAAAAAAGAATAAAGGAAGAAGGTAGATTACCTTATAGTCAAAATGTAATTGAAGGCCAAATAGACCAAATCCAAAACTTAATCAACGACCTTAAAACAAATCCAGACTCAAGACGATTAATGGTTAATGCTTGGAATGTTGGAGAATTAAACCAGATGGTTTTACCAC
>Ga0208974_1000849_pt1 | contig 12197 bp, 8 predicted proteins | sample GreLakmeER15MSRF_FD_187699 | JGI IMG/M metagenome (GOLD analysis project Ga0208974, IMG submission 187699) | Freshwater lentic microbial communities from great Laurentian Lakes, MI, USA - Great Lakes metaG ER15MSRF (SPAdes) | ecosystem: Environmental > Aquatic > Freshwater > Lake | place: Great...
GCGGCGGCGCGAACCTGTTCGTCGCGGCGCGCAGCGAGGAGATTGCGCCGATCCAGGAGTTTCTCGGGGGGCTGCAGCGCGAGGCCGCCGAGTGCTATGAGGTCGTGCGCGCGTGCTTTCATCCGCCCGATCCGGTGGAGCGCGCGGCGTACGCGCTCGTCGCGGCGTACTGGACGGACGACGAGCGCGAGTCGCACCTTACGCTGGACTTCCTGAAGCGCAAGTACGAGCACCTGAACGACCTCGTGAAGGCCGTCGGGCGCGCGCTCTACCACGGCATGGGGCTCGCTTAACTAGGCGCCGACGCCGGGGCCGGTCCAAACGGCCTGGATGCTCCCGAGCGCGGCGCGGTCGGCCGCGTCGCCGGCGACGACGACATCGCCGAGTTCTTTTTGGATCTTCACGTTACTCAAAGGGTACTCCATCGTGACCGTGCCGCCGTACTTCACGACGGCGATCGGCTCTCCGCGGCGCACGGCGTGGCCCGAGTGCGCGTTGAGCGGGAACGCGCGCGCGATCGCGCGGCCGACGCGGTTCTCCTGGTACTCGGCGCGAGGAGCGACGGTCAGCGCGATGCGCCCGGGCGCGGCGTCCAGGACGAAGCGCACGGCGCCGTCGGGCGCGCCTTCGGGCGCCGCGGCGATCGTGAGCGTGCCGTCCAGAGGCGCGACGACGAACGAGGCGTCGCGGAAAGGATCGCGGTTGGCGACGACGACTCGGCCGTAGCCGAACGGCAGCGTGCAGTCCAGATGCGTCACTCGGCCGCTCGCGGGCGCGACGAGGGCGTCTTCGGCCGGCGCCGCCGGAGTAGACTCGCGCGCGCGGAACAGCCAAGCGCCGATCGCCGCGACGAAGGCGCCGACCGCCGCGAGAACGCGCAGGTCGGAGCGCGCGAGTCCTATGAAGAACAGCGCGAGCGCCGGCGCGTAGATCTCGGGCGCGGACCAGAGGAACGTCGTCGGCGACATTCGGGTCGTCTCGGCTCGGCTCGGCTCGGCTCTGCTAAGCCCTGGGGCTCTCTACTATATCCATGGAGTTTTGGAGGTCTTCGGCGATGCGGTCGGCGACGAGGCGCTCGTAAGCGCTGATGAGATCCATCGGCTCTTCGGCGGCGGACGCGTCGGAGCGCGATGGCCAGTCGGCGCTCGTGTGGGCCGCGCGGTAATCGGTGAGCGCCGAGTGCACCGTGTAATCGGCGAGGGACTCCGGCATGTCCACGTCGGCGGGGCGCGACTGGTCGCGAGGGCCGGCGGGCGGGACGTAGGCGCTCGGCTCGGCGTAGTGGATGACCTGGCGCTCCGGGAACGGCGTCGGCGGCGGCGCTGCGGCGGCGCCGGCGTCGGCGCCGTCGCCGCCTGTAGGGAGCTCGGCGGGCGGCGCCATGACGTCGCCGTAGCCGCCGGCGATCGCGGCCGGGAAGAAATCGGCCGAGTGGAACTTGTGCGTCGTCGCGACGAAGTCGGCCGTGAGCTCGGCGATGATCGCGGAAGGGTCGCGCTCCGACGTCGCGTCGGCCGCGAGCAGAGCGTGCGCGCGGCTCACGACGGTCTGGTAGGCGATGTTCGTGTACGCGGCGCGGTCGCGCGCAAAGCTCGCGGCGGACGTCGGGCCGGCTACGTCCAGCGCCGGCTGGAGGTAATCGGTCGCGAACGTCGCCTCGGAGAGACCGAAGACGTTCGCGAGGATCTCGTTGAGCGGCAGGATCTTCTCGGTGCGCTGGGACTCCGCGAAAGCCTTGAACTCCTGCGCGGCGTTGCGCGCGCGCTCGGCGAGCTCGGCGGTCGGCGCGAGCGTTATTTTGGGGGCGCGCGCGATCACGTACTCGTAAGCGGCGTGCACGGTCGCCATGTCGGCGGCGCTGCCGCCCTTGTCGGGGTGCGCGATCAAGGCCATCTGGTAGTACGCGCGGCGCACGTCGCCGGCCGGCGCGTAAGGCGAGACGCCGAGCAGGTCGTAAGGATCCAGGTGCTGCATCGCGGCGGTCGGACGGCGCGTTCGGGCGGCGCGTTCGGCGCTGTGCGGGATCTCGTCGCGATCGCTTTATATCGGCGCGCGATTGCTGCGGGGCGCGCGGAGGGCGAAAAAGGATATAAGGGCATCCCGCGTATGAGCCTTAGCGGGCCCTACGCAGCGCGCGCGCTGCCGGCGGCCGCGCAGGTTTCCGGCCGTAGTGTAGGAGCGCCCAGCCGCATCGGCGCGGATCCGAGCGAGCGACATGCCGGGCCCGGCGCGCTTGGTGCTTTTCCCGCACCAGCTCTTTGCCGATTACAGGAAGCACTTGCCGAAAGACGTCGCGGCGGCGGTCGGCAGCGTAGTTCTGTGGGACGATCCGGTGTTCTACGGCGACCGGCGCGGCAGCGCGCACGGCCCGGCGCGCCTGCAGCTGAACCCTCTTAGAGTCGCTTGGATGAAGCGCGCGGTCGCCGCGTTTCTCGCGCGGAACCCGGAGATCGCGCACGTTACTCCCGACGAGATCGCGGCGCTGCCGCTGCGGTCGCGCTACGCGGCGCTCGCCGACGGCGCCGGCGAGCTCTACGCGTTTGACGCGGCCGACGCGCTGCTGGAGGCCCGGCTGAAGCGCGCGGGCGCGCGCGTGACATGGCTGGATTCCCCTATGTTCTTGCTCGGCGCCGCGCAGATCGCGGCTTACTCGCAGCGCGTCGCCGGGAACAAGCGGCTGCAGCAGGCGCCGTTCTATCGGTACGTCAAAGAGGAATGCGCGGCGGACGTCGGGCCGGCGGCGGCGATGGACAGCTTGGACGCCGAGAACCGCGCGCCGTTTCCGAAGGGCGCGGTCGCGCCGGTCGGGCCGCCGGGCGGCGGCGATGGCGGCGAGAGCGAGGGAGGAGCGCCGCCGGTGGATCCCGACGGCGCGCGCGCTTGGCTGCGCGCCTGGATCGCCGAGCGCTTCGCTCTGTTCGGGAAGTACGAGGACGCGATGGTTCCCGAGAGCCGCTGGATGTACCACTCGGGACTTTCGGTGTTCCTGAACGTCGGCTTGCTGACGCCGCGCGAAGTCCTCGCGGCCGTGCGCGCGCATTACGCGCGCGCGGGCGGCGCAGCCGGCGGCGGAGCGGAAGCGACGGCCGGCGCCGCGGCGAGCTACGAGGGCTTCGTGCGACAGATCGCGGGCTGGCGCGAGTACGCGCGGTTTTATTATAGGCACGTGCCGGCCGAGACTTACGCGGCGAACGTCTTCGGCCTCGCCGGCGCCCGGAAGCGCGCGGGGAGCGCTTGGTACCGCGGCGACACCGGGCTCCCGACGGTGGACCGCGCGATCCGAGAGGCGTTCGCCGACGGCTATCTGCACCACATACGAAGGTTGATGGTCGTGAGCAACGCGATGACGCTCTCGGGCCTGCATCCCGACGCGGTGTTCGCGTGGATGTACGAGTTCGCGCTGGACTCTTGGGATTGGGTCATGGTCTTCAACGTGTACGCGATGGGCACGTGGAGCGACGGCGGCGTCGGCATGCGGAAGCCGTACGTCTCCGGGTCGGGCTACCTGAAGCGCATGACGCGCGGCGGGCTCGCCGGCGGCGCGGCCGAAGCGGCCGAGTGGGACCGGCGGTACTCGGCGTTCCTGGCGGCGCACGTCGGCGTGCTGGAGCGCACGACGCTCGCGGGCGTCGCGCGCCGCGCAGCGCGGCGCGCGGGCGGCGCCGCTTAGGATATAAACGGTTCTTGCGAGCGGTAGTGTAAAGCGGCGCGGCGCGGCGCAGCGCGGCGAGGCGCGACGATGGACATCGTGCTGGACCTTCAGGGCGGCCTCGGGAACGTCTTGTTCCAGGTGGCTTTCGGGCTGCTCGCCGCGCGGCGCTGGGGAGGGCGCCTGAGTATCGGGCGCACCGACTTTCACCACATGACTTCAGCGGAGTCCTTCGGTTTCCTTCAGGGGCTGGAGAAGGTCCGCGCGGCGCCGGCGGGCGCGCTGAAGTGGATTCCCGGCGACGTGGAGGTCGGCAAGACGCCCGAAGAGGTCTTGGAGGGCGCCGAAGCGGTGTTCGCGAGGGCCGCGGCGGAGCGCGCGCCGGCCGTGAGCATCGTGGACGGGTACTTCCAGAGCGAGCGGTACTGGGCGGCGCTCGCGGGCGCCGAAGCGGGGCCGCGCTTCGTCCGCGAACGCTTCGCTCCGCCGGCGGAAGTCGCCGGGCGGCTCGCGGCGTTTTACGGGGCCGATCGGCTCGCGCGCGGCTACTTCGTCCACGTGCGGCGCGGCGATTACTTGGGCTCCGGCTTTGACATGAAGCTCACGCGGCGCGGCGGATACTTCGCGCGCGCGCTCGCGGCGGCGAGCGCGGGCGACGGCTGGCGCGCCGATCGCGGCGCCGTTTGCTTCTTCTTCACCGACGACGCGCGATACGACGCGGCGGCGTTCGCCGAGGACACCGGGACGGCGCTCGGCGGCGACGCCGGAGGCGGCAGCGACGTCGTCGTCGTGCGCGGGCTCAGCGAGACGCTCGCGCTGTGGCTCATGAGCATGTGCAGGCTCGGCGGAGTCTGCAGCAACTCCACGTTCTCTTGGTGGGGCGGCTGGCTGAACGAGAACGCCGAGAAGCGCGTGTACTTTCCGGCCGAGTGGCACTACGCGAAGTACGCTTACGCGGGGATGCGCGCGATCCCGGCGGGCGCCGACGCGGAGTCGCTTTCTGTTCACAAGATAGAGTAAGAGGCGAGACATGGCGGCTCCGGCGAAGGGAGATGACCAAGTCCGCGCGGCGTTCAACGACGGCCTGACGGGCGCGCGCGAGCTGGTCGGCCGCGTCCAGGCGCCGTTCTTGGCGCGCGCGCCGTGGAAGGACCGCTTGGCCGATTGGGTCTCGCTCGCTCCGGCGGCGTGCTACCTCGCTCTGTTGGCGCTGCTGGGAGCGACGCGCGATCCGTATTACGTCGTCATCGCCGTCGGCATGACGACGATCGCGCTTGCCGTGAAGTTGACGAAGGCGGCGACGCGGCCGTTCCTGGGCGGCGACATGGCGGGCTGGCTGGCGCGGCCGAGCGGCGCGCGCGGGTGCGGGGCGCTGAACGGCGAGGATTGCGAGGGCGGCGGTGAGGGCGGGAAGTGCCCGGGAATGCCGTCGGGTCACCAGGCGGTCATCGCGTTCTTCGTGTTCAGCATGATCTTCTACCACAGGCTGACGGTCGTCAGCGCGCCGCTGTGGATCGCGCTGCTCGCGCTGAACTTCGCCGTCGGCGTCTCGCGGGTCTACAAGGAGTGCCACACGATCCCTCAGGTCGTCGCGGGGAGCGTCGTCGGCATCCTGATCGCCGTCGCTTTCTATCAGGTCATCTCGCCGCCGTTCCGGCTGGAGTAGCGCAGCGACGTAGCGTTATTTTGTATGTAGCTCCAGTAACGATCAAGTCTTCTGGGATTCTATCTGGAAAAAACATGAGCACTGCGACTGCGAACGGGCTAGGCGCGGCGCGATGCGCGCGCTGGTCGGGTGGGTTCGGGGAGCTAAGTGGCCTGGCCGGAGTTCGCGGAGTTCGCGTAGGCGCCGCCGGGGCCGTAAGGGTGTGGTACGGGATACCCCGCGGGCGCGAAGGTGACCTGTTGAGCTTTAGGGGCCGTTTAGGGGTAGAGGCTCTCACGGATGGGGGAGGAAGGCGCCGTGGCCGCGCGCCCGGCGCGGCGCCGGCCCCGTTCGTCGGCACGATCTCGGTGGAGTACAGCTTGACCGCGACGTACGCGCCGTGCATCGCGAACGTGTACGTCCACCCGACGCTGCGCCGCTTCGGCTTCGGCTTCGGCGGCGTTCTGATGACGTTTGCAGAGCGGTTCCTGAAGCGCCAGGCGATGTCCGCGGCTTACTTGTGGTGCGATCCTGGGCTGGTCGGGTACTACGAGAGGCGCGCGTATAAGGTCGTTGACGTGCCGACGGGCGGGTACAAGGAGGTGAGGTTTATGGGGGAAGAGCTTATAGCTCGGTGACCAGTGAAAAGCATATCCAGTAATTGTTGTTAATTTGGATATTGGATTGATGTACATATTGTTAGTAAAATACCACGCATATAACACATTTAATAAAAATATAAATGACAGCATATAAACTTAATAAATTATAATTCAGCAGAAAAAGAGGCTGCTGTATTTCCTGGAATACCTGCTAAATAAAAGTACCCAGTACCGCTACCAAATGTAGCTTTGTCTATACAAACACCAATAGGTGTTGGTGTTGTATTTATCCAAGTACCCGATATTACTTGAAATACCGCTCCGATTATGCGTTTATTTTGTTTAAAATATATTGCTGTCCAGCAATTTGTAAAAGTGTTTAACGCACCGCTCATTATTGCATAATTAGAGCTATCATACGTAATTATTTCATAATACCGTTGACATAACCCCAACTCCACCGGCAACGGCCGGAACTCAAACGGCGTCACTAGCGCGCCCTTCTCCAGCTGGACTCCGGTAATGTAAACCGCATTGCCCTGCAGCGCGAGAAATCCTGTCGCGCTCGCAGAGTAGGTCTGACTGCTATCGGTCGTGTAGTACTCTCCGGTCTGCCATGCTCCCGCCGTGCCCGTTAGCATAGCACTGTTGGCGCCCAGGACCAGCGCGATGTTCAAGCCAAGGCTGTTGTCCTTCAGCCAAGTCCCGATCAGGTCTCCGGGAACCTTGACGGCCACGCGGCGCCACGTGTTCGCCGCGACGGACGCGATCGGGTACAGCGCGCTGCGCGAGGAGCCGCCCGCGCCGCCGTTGTTCAGCGCGAGCGTGAACGACTGCTCGGAAGCCGTCGCGTTCTTGAGCCAGAGGCTCACCGCGACCGGCGCGGCGTTCGCGGTCCCGTAGAACAGGTCGGCGACGTTGTTGCCCTCAATGGACTGCTGGTAGAGGACTGCGGCCGAGGGCACGTAGCCAAGGTAAGGCGTCGCCTGGTTCGCGATGTGGGAGCTGCCGTAGTAGAGCGCGGTGATTTGGGACTGGGTGAGAGCGGTGTTGTAGATGCGGAAGTCGTCTATGTAGCCGGCGAATGGGATGGTAGCGGTAGTATAGGCTGTTCCTAGTGTAAAGCCAGTTGAAGATGCGATAGTTCCTGAAACAGTTGCTTCCCTTGCTCCATTTAAATATATAATTATCATACCATTATTGTAGGTAAGAACTACATTGTACCACACATTTATTGATAATGTTGTTGCACCTGCAGTTGATACCGTGCCGTTAAAACCACTAGACAGCTTATATCCAGTATTAATATAAAAGTCAACACTATTTGTTAATGATGCAGTTCCTGAGTTTGTATCAAAAAACACCATGGAAGTTGATCCGAACCTCGTAGAATATATCCACATACTAACTGAAAACGTTACCATCGCAGAGAGCGATAGGGTTGTATTCCGTATATAATTCGCAGAAGCAGTTCCTGCCGTCACATTTGCCTCGTTCGCCAAGTACAGCGCCTGTGTCCCCGTGACCCCGGTCACGTACTGCATGGTCCCGGTCGGGGTCAGCGTGACGCCGTTGCCGCTCGCGTCGGTGAGCGCGCCGTCAAACGGGAAGTGCGCGGCCTGGTTGAACGTCTGGATGGACGGGTAGGGCGCGTTGCCGGCGAGGTAGGCGATCTCGGCGGAGGTGAGCGCGCGGTTGTAGATGCGGAAGTCGTCTATGTAGCCGGCGAACGGGCGGATGATGCCGGTTATTGAATGGTCTCCCAATTGAAGAATGCCGCTACTCAGCGTTGCCGTTGAGCTAGCTACGGTGCTTATGTGCGTACCGTTCACGTAAAACGATACGGTTGATAGAGGTACCCAGACCGCTGTAATATTGTACCACACCCCGATCGTGACTACGATGCTAGTGGTTCCAGAACCGGCGCCAACGGCAAGCGTGGCCGTCGTCGCAGACGAATAGGTTGTTTGCACGACCCAATGCTCGGCGGCGGCAGTGCCAAACGAGAACACTGCACTAAGTCCACCAGATTGAGGGAGCTTAGTATATTGCACCCAGAAGCTCGCAGTAGTCGCACCAGAAATGGTGTATGTTCCAGAGAGCCGATTCGCAGCTTTCGTAGGAGTAGTCAGCACGTTCCCCTCGTTCGCCAAGTAAACCGCCTGCCCCCCGATCGCCCCCGTCACGTAGCTCACGCTCCCCGTCGTCGTAAGCGTCGGCCCGCTGTTCCCGCTGGTCTCGGCGACGCTCCCGTCAAACGGGTAGTACGCCGCGAGGCCGCTGCTGGGCGCCGACGAGATGCCGGTGGTGAGCCCGGCGAGCAGGGCGATCTCGCCGGAGCCGAGCGCGCGGTTGTAGATGCGGAAGTCGTCTATGTAGCCGGCGAATGGGTATAACGATGGGTTTGTGGTACCTAATTCACCTAGTGTTAGCTGTGAATTGGGACTAAACGCGCTTGGAACACTTGAAGTAACACTAGCTACAACGCTTCCGTTTAGATATAATGTATAGGAGGTACTTGGAATATACGTGCACGCAACGTGATACCAAGTGTTTGAAGTAATATTAATTGCCGTAGTTGCTGCAACAAAGTAATAATTTAGTGTCAACGAAGCAGTTGTGCTATTAACATAGTTTGCATATAGTGATAACGAATGTAGTGATGCCGAACCAAATGTCCAAACGCAACTCCAAGTATTTGTAGTTTGTGGTAATTTACTAAATTGTACCCAACATGATACGGTAAGTGCGGTTGATTGTATATATGGGAATGCTAAAATATTAGCTGAACGGGTTGCCGTTGTCAAAACATTTCCCTCATTTGCCAAATAAATAGCGTTTGTCGTTCCGTTCGCCATAACCCCCGGCACATACCTTACCGTCCCCGTAACAGTCGGATTCGCCAACCCGCCCATCACATCCGCAATATTGCTATTAAACGACAAATACGTCGTCAATCCCGCAGTCGGCCCAGCAATCGCACTAAGCGACGTCGCGTACTGGAACGCCCCGCCGGTCGCCGCGACGTCCTCCGCGCCGAGCTCAATCCGCCGCGGCAGCACGCTCGTCGCGCAGTTACTCCCGACGACCTTGAAGCGATCCGGGCCGAAGCCGCTGTTGCCGGCGTTGCCGGCGTTGCGCTGATCCACGCGCATGTCCCCGTTGATCACGCGGTTCCGGAACATGCCCATGTTCCCCGCGCTGATGTTGCCCGCGAACGCCGCGTTCCCGGCGATGTTCAGGGCGTTCGTCGGGTCGGCCGACCCGTCGGCGGGCGTCGGGCCAAGGACGGCATTGCTGCCGGCAAGCGGGAAATACGCGGACATCTTCCCGGTGCGCTGTGCTGCGGCGAGCCACACAACTCACAACAACCGGGGGCTGCGCGCAACGGGGGCTCTACAACACCGGCAGAAGTTTTAGCTCACGCGCGCGGCGCGGCGCCGCGCTCTGCGCCGGTCGCCAGATCTCGTTGAAGCTCAGGCGACCGGCCGGCCGATCCGCTTGGCGATTTACGACGGAATCGCGCGCCGAACTTCGCGGTCGGCGTCTCGCGGGCTTACGAGGAGTGCCGCGCGATCCCGCAGGGCGCCGCCGCCGCCGCCGTCGCCGGCGCTCCGGCTGGACGAGTCGCTGAGCAAAAAGGATCCCGTTATTTTTCTATGAGTCACCAGTAACCACATGGTCTTGGGAGTGACATGAACGGTGCGAATGGGCTGCGCGCGGCGGTGCGCTCCATGACGGCGTGGGCGGCCGGGGCGGCCGGGGCGGCCGGGGTGGAATGGCCGGAGTTCGCGCGCGCGATGGTACTCCGCGGCGTGCGCGCCGAGTGGGAAGGCTACGCGGCCGACCTCGCGGAGCTGGGGTTCGGGTTGACGGGGCGCGACTTGCTGGCGGGGCTGGCGATCGCTTGTTACGGGATCGCTGCGGCTTTGGGCGGCGCGGGCGGCAGCGACGGCGACGCGGCGGCGGCCGTGGAAGCCGCCGCTCGGGCCTGGGCCGACGCGCCGGACGCGCCCGAGCGGCTCGGCGCGTTCTCCGCGGCGCTCGCGCGCTGGAAGGCCGCCGACCGCGAGGCGACGCTGCGCGGGCTCGCGCAGATGTACTGGGAGTACGAGCTCGCGTTCCGGTTGGAGGCCGACGGGCTCGGCGAGGACGAGCGCGCGCATTACGGCGCTTTGCGCGACGCGCGCCAGGCCGAGCTCATGCGCACGATGGTCGGCATTGACGGCGGCGCGTTCTTCCGCGGGTTTTTGCCGATCGCCGTGTCGGAGGATGTCGCGGCCGCCGTGCGCGCCGTTTTGGAGCGCGCGTTTTGGGCGCGGATCAAGGAGGACCTCGCTGCGGACCCGCCGGTTTACGATTCGCTGCTGCCGGTGCTTGAAGAGCTGCGCGAGGGTGTTTGCGAGCTCATGCCGAGGGCTTGGGCGGCGAAGGCGGCGTGGTTCAGTGACTTGTTTGACGTGGGGTTTCTGCGGGAGCGGTTGGCGGGCGGCGGCGCGCTCGGCATGGACTTTTGGGTTTCAAGGTGCGCGGCGGCGATGGAGACTTTGATTGAGCTGGACAGCGCGGAGGCTGAGCGGGGCCATCGGGAGTGGTGGGCGGGACGAGACGGTGACGAGGGTGATGTTGGCGAAATAGGGAGAGCGGTGAATGTGCTTTCTTACGTGTTCAGAAGAGTTACAGAACTTATGGGAATGAAGCTGGCAGGATAAGTTAGTACTTGTTGAAGCAAGGGTGATAGCAGAGCTCGGTAGGGGGGCGGGATGCGCCGGAAAGAATGCCTATGGTTGCCACGCCAGCTGGAATGAAGACTACGCGGCCGTCAGGCAAAAGGATGCCGCTGATATACGCGGCGCCCCCTGGCGCCCCCCCGATCGTGGTATAAGCGTTCGTCGCCGGATTGAAGAGTCCAATCGTCGTCGCGTTCGTTGGGAAGAAGACGACGCGGCCGTCAGGAAGAAGGACGCCGCCTTCATACGCGGCGGAGCCCGGAGGCCCCGCAATCGTGGTATATGTGTTCGTCGTCGGATTGAATATGCCGATCGTCGTGGCATTTCGCGGAACGAAGACGACGCGGCCATCTGGCAGGAGGACGCCGCCGGCATACGCACCGTTGCCCGGACCCCCCGCGATCGTAGTGTACGCGGTAGTTGCTGGATTGAAAATCCCTACAGTCGTTGCGCTATGAGGAACGAAAACTACGCGGCCGTCGGGGAGGAGAACACCGCCGACATACGAGCCGTCGCCCGCCCCTCTCGCTATCGTGCTGTACATGTTCGTCACAGGATTAAACATCCCAATCGTCGTCGCGCCAAACGGAACGAAGACAACGCGGCCGTCTGGAAGGAGGACCCCGCCGCTGTATGCATTGCTTCCTGGTGCCCCTGCGATCGTGCTATATACGTTCGTTGCCGGATTAAAAATCCCAATTGTCGTTCCAGCAAACGGAACGAAGACGACGCGGCCATCGGGAAGAAGGACGCCGCCGAAATACGCTGAGCCACCTGGCGCCCCCGAGACCGTGGTGTATGTGTTCGTCGCCGGATTGAAAATTCCAATCGTCGTCGCGTTGTGCGGAACGAAGACGACGCGACCGTCTGGGAGCAGCACGCCGCCAACGTACGCGTAATTTGTAACACCTACCGCCGGAACAGTAGTATAACTCAGCGGATTATACAACGTAGCATCGTACCTCGCATTCCACCAAACCGTCTTCTTCAACGTCACCGGCGTGAACCTGTACCGGTACTTCGCCGAAGTGACATACTGCATCCAAGCCAAAAAACGGTCGCGGTTCGTCGCGCTGCCGTCAAACGTCACGTACGGCCCGGTCGTCAGAATGGAATCGCCCAAAACCCCAACGTCAACGCTCCCGCTGAACACCGCATCGCCGGCGACTTCCAGCGCCGCCGTCGGGTTCGCCACGCCGACGCCGAAGCGGCCGTCGGCCGTCACGTTCAGCGCCTCCTGAGTCCCGTACAGGATCCAGTCGTTCAGGCTCAGGGTCTGGCCGTTGCCGGTCAGGTTCGTCACGACCAGGCGGAAGTACGTGTACGCTTGCGCGGTCGTGACCGCGAACAGCTGGATGCCCGCGCTGAACGCGACGTCCGAGTGCTGCGTGATCGGGACCCAGCTCGCGCCGTTGCGCGAGCCGAGCACCGTGAACGACGCCGGGGCGCGCGTCGTCTGGCCCGACGTGCCGCTGATCGTGAACGCCGTCAGCACGATCGCCGCCGGGACCTGCAGCTGCAGCCATTCGCCCGCGTAGGTCACCGCACTGACGTCGGTCGTCGTGCTCAGA
>Ga0208974_1000850_pt1 | contig 12182 bp, 17 predicted proteins | sample GreLakmeER15MSRF_FD_187699 | JGI IMG/M metagenome (GOLD analysis project Ga0208974, IMG submission 187699) | Freshwater lentic microbial communities from great Laurentian Lakes, MI, USA - Great Lakes metaG ER15MSRF (SPAdes) | ecosystem: Environmental > Aquatic > Freshwater > Lake | place: Great...
GTGACTGTGATCTGCATATTACACTGCTGTGGTTGAGTAAGTTGTTGCACCAGTTCCTTGGAAACTGATACTGGCTTCTACCATACCATCCATACTGGTATTCACTGTGTATCCAGTTACAATGACATTGCCTGTGAAGGCATAGTCACTGGTGCTGGCGTAGTTTTCAGCGATGTATAGTTTTACTGCAACACCTGAAGCACCAACCAATCCTGCTGTGGGATTAAATGAGCTTTCATATGTGTCAAAGTCAGCGGCATCAAAGTAAACATCTGCTGAACCTGAGAATGCACTCAAGCCAGTTAGATATGTTCTAACATCAACGCCCATTGTGGTTGTTTCAATTGTGTCAGCGGTCATCTCTACTGAGAAATTGCGGACTGCGGCAACTGAATTACCATTTAAGGTAATAGCACCGTTATTGCCTGTGATTGTAGCCATTGACTGTTCTCCTTAGGCTGTGAATGTGCAAGCACCACTACCTTGGAAAGAGATAGATGCTTCTACCATACCGTCCATTGTAGAGTTCACTGTGAATCCAGTGATGATAACTTCACCTGAAAACTTGCCTGCTGTGTCAGCAAGAAAACCTTCAAATGTCAAAGTGCCTAGACCAACTGTGCCTGATGTGGGATTTAGCACTGCGTGAGTGGCAATAGTTCCTGTAGAGGCTGCTGGATCAAAATAGATATCAGCACTGCCTGACCAAGAACTTAGACCTGTCAAGTATGTTCTTACATCTACCTGCATTGTGGTTGTTTCAATCGTGTCACGAGTGAGTTCAACTGAAAAATTGCGGACATTGGCGATCACTGCCACTGATCCACCTACTGATGCGTCTAGTTTCACGACGCCGTTGTTACCTGTTAAAATGGCCATTATTCGTCTCCTTTATTAGTAATATTGGCTTCTTCTACGGCTGTTACGGTCGCCTTAGACTTCACCGGGGGCTTGAGACGAATAACCTCTTCTCCTGCCTGTTCTTTGCCAGCAGTGACTTCACGCCATCCTGCTGATCGCATTAGTTCTAATTCTGTGGGCTGACAGTATCTAGTCATGCCTCGCTTGGTTAAATGTATTTTCATACGGATCCTCTTAGATAATTGTAGGTCACTGCATAGGTGATTAAGAACTCAGCCAGTGGTGGTTGGCGATCTATGATCTCCACTCTGATAATTTGACTGTCTGTGACACCACTTGAGATCAATTCTCTATAACGATCGCTGTCTAGTGCCTCTTCAATGGCTTCTATGAGATCATTACGCTGACGGTCTAGTTCAACACCTCTAACATAGGCACGGATTGAATACTCAATCCGGCCCATGCGACGACCCGCTCCCGAGTTACCCATTGTGATAGTTTCTCTATCTTCTATTGTTGGCTGAACGAATATGGCAGGAAACTGTGTGATGGCCATTTCTTGTATGACAACTGGCTCACGACTCACAAACACTGGACGTGGATCATTCATGTCCTTGAGCACTTGAACAATGTTCTCTGCTACCTGTTGGCGTATGTTCTGTGCCATTATCTAACCAGTCTCTGAGGTTTCACTGACAGTGTCTCAGTGCGTTCATATGTGTTGTCATCATCTAGGTCATAGCGAACACCTTCTCTGAGGATGAGATCCATCTCATGCTCAAAGCGACCCTGATAGTAGTTCATCATCACTTGGAATTTGTCTGGTTCTGCTCCTGAGAACTGTGTGAGTTTAGGGCAGATGTGATAGGCCAGGGCGTGATACACAGTGGCCTGTGTGAATTGTGTGGGGTCTATGAGTGTGGTGTCCATTTCCACTGTGGCTATGGAAGGATGTGCCTTTTGGTATGCTTGATACCAACGCACTTTCAGCACTCTGTTGATTTCGGTCTCGCTACGGGCTAATTCTACATCCCAATCTAAGACACCATATTGGTCAATAGTTGGTTCGACCTGTTTGAGGTCGTCAAAAGTTGCATAAGCCATAGCGTGTCCTTCACGATTATAAGATTGAGGAGTCCTTCTCCTCACCCTGTATTTAGCCGAGCCAAAAGAAAAGGACCTTTTAACGGGTCCTTTCCAAGGGTCTTGATTAGTGGAGAACTAAATCATAACAGGGTAATGTCACAAACTCTGTTATTTTTATTTATATCTACCTGTGCCTATGATGGCTTGTGTGCGGCCTGTGGTGGTGTTAGGCACTATAATAATATTACCACCTGGTGCCACTATCAACTGTGGCTGTGCAATAGGTGTCGCAGATCTATTCTGTGTCACAGTGTTTGGGCCAGTGTAATGTGCTGTGGGATCACTGGTATAATTGTAGGTAGGACCATTGCGATCATACATCAGATATCTTTGGTTCAGTGGCAGTTCTGCCTGTGCTGTCAATGACACAGTAGCCATTATCACGAGGATCCATGACCTTACCCCAGAACGTCCATAGGCTGATTTTGTGTGCTCGAGCGGCTGCATATGAATTATTGAACTCGCCCAGAGGTGTCCGCACTGGCAGTAGTTTCCTGCTGTGACCTTGCCTTTCTGCGGAGTTCATTGATTCTTTCAAGTGCCTCCTTCGCTCGTTGGTGGTGCTTGACTTGTTCATGTTCATTCAACTGTCTAATATGTTTAGTTAGTTCATTGAAGTTCATTCTGCCACCTTCAAAAATTTTTCAATTAGATTTTCAACTTCTACAGTAGACAAACCAGTTAATGGATAAAATGTATATCTAACACCTAACTTACCATCTACTACATCATCCATTTTATCATAGGACTTAAATTGTAGTTTGCCATTTATCAACTCTTCAAATTTATTGATATTACTATCTTGATCAATAAAGATTTGCCATTGAGTTGGAGGATATACTTTAATCATTCTGCGGCCTCCAATTCTGTATTCAATGTCATATACAAACGACCTTTGGGATCATCACGCTGGCCTTCAACTACCCAACCATTTTTAAGTTTGCGAAGATTGTATAAACGAGCAGAATAGCGTTCATACTGACGGCCGTGATGTTTGACCACTAGAATTTCTTTTCTGCTGTATTCATTATAGGCAATAATTTCACCTTCTAAACGGAGTATGCCACCATTGCGTCCGTCTACTCTGTTTCTGCCTGAACGCATATCACTGGCACGAACACCAAAAACTACTTTATCACCGATATTAAACATTTTGCACCTTTCTGTGTGCTGTTGAACATATTACTATAATAGCACCGTTCGGGCCATTTGTCAATGTGAAATCTTACCAAAATATATCCAAAATGCAAGCCAAAAGAAAAGGGCCTTGTGAGCCCTCTTCTCCAATCCAAAATGTCTAACTATTGGATCTAGTTTGGATTAAGCAATGCTGGAATCAAAGATACCCAATACACCAGCACCGTCATACAACTCGCCAACACCATAGATTGCAGAACCAACGATGTCAAAGCCACGCTTGGTAGCTTCACGCTGTGATTCAATACGGATGTCTTGCATCATTGCTAGACCTAATGCGTCTTTGTGGAAGATACCGCAAGCGAAATCGCCAGCAGTGCCACCAACAACTTCTTCAACGCCAACAAGGCTTGATTGATAAACTGGAACACCGCCTAAGGTGCCAATAAAGCCGCTACGCAATGCTTCATTACCAACCATACTTGCTGGAGCTGCGAATGTAGAAGTGATTGAACTTAATACATCATAGGCTACATTAGGATGTAGAACGATAGCACAGTCATTTGAAGTGTCGTAGCCGTTGGAACGCAATTTTGCAATGGCCTTGAACAATTCAGCTGCAGAAGCAGTAGTAGCCGCACCACTTGTTGAAAGTTGGCTGAAGGTGTTGAATTTCTGCATTAAATCAGTGTCCATCTTGCGAGCGATTGCTTCACCAAATAGACGACCAATGTCTGCAACAACATTACTTGCTGATGCCATCATGGCCAAGTCACTGATCTGAGCAGTTAAGCCAACTTCACTGACAGTTAGAATAGCACCATCTGTGCTTACTGCTGTGAAACTAGGTGCAGTGCCTTCAGTTAGAGCTGCCGCTGTTTGCTTAGGATAGATAGGCACTGTAACAGTCTTACCTTGTCCTGGGCTGAGAGTATAATTACGCACCAATCCACGCATGATGGATTTTTCTGATGCAACGAATAGGGCTTCTGCTACAATACTAGGTAACAGGTCGTTTAGGGTAGTTGTGTTTGTAATAGTCATTTAAGACTCCTTTGGTTAGTTAGGCAATACCGTTTTCTTTTCGGTATTGACGGTAAAGCTCACGATGTTCTGGATTCTTCATATCCAGTTTCGTTATGTCTAATTTGCTGGGCGCCTGATTAGAGATTGAACTTCTAGCATTAGTAGTAGCAGGGGCTGCTGAGACAAAATGCGGATTCTGAGTTAGAAATTCCTGCACTAGATCTTCAACTCCTAACGGTGTGCCAGAATCTTGATATCTGACTGCACCATCATTACCTATGACTTCTACTTCACCATCCTGATTAAGGCGCACTTGGTTTGATAACAGAGCCTTGACCTGTTCAGCATTCACAGCACGATATTGCGCGGCGGCACTGAGCAGAGGTGTGTTGACCTTATACTCCTTGATCACTGAATCTCTTTTTTGGATTTCAGCATCCTTCTTGGCAGCTAATTCTTGTAGTGTCTTTTCAAACTCTCCACGCTTGATCTGTTGTTCCTGTGCTCTACGCTCTGCCTCAGACTTGAGTGTGCGTAATTCATCTGGATCGCCTAGATCTTCATAGGGTTTTAGCAGTTTCTTTTCCAACGACCCTTTCATACGGGCCATCATGTTGTCTACTTCTTGCTGACTATAAGTCTTAGTTGCTGGTGCCTGATTTTCTTTTTCTAAAGTTGCCGCATCAGTTGCGTTATCTTGTGCTAATGTATTGTCTGACATTATGGCATCGCCTCCCTTGGAGTGTTGTGATTTTATTTATGGCATTTAACCCTAAATGCCGGTATTAGTAGTTATTCCACACCTAAAGATGTTCTTAGATTCTTGAGTGTGGTTCTATCCTGTTGAATCAACACACTCACAGGAGTGGCATACTCTCCATATCCTGGATATGAATACAGCCACTCACAGTCAGGATCACTGCGATCCCACATATCTGCTAGGGCTTGAACTGTGGCGTCTGGTGCTGATATCACATACATACGGGCGTGAAAATCACCTAGGGGCAGAGTTTGACCCTCATATAACACAATGTCTATCTTGCCCAGCCTGTAGGCCCTAAGACTCCACGGGCATTCTTTTTGGATTGATTCAAAATACTCGAGCCAATCAACGCTTTGGTGGCTTTTTGCCTTTACCACGACCCATTCCTCTTCCTGCTTGGTTCATAGTCATCTCCTTAGTTGTATGCATCTTCTTCTACTGGTTCCCACTTGGCACACCAGTAGACTGCACGAACTGGTGCATCAAACTTGGTGCAATAGAGTTCACCAGGTTTGTAGTATTCACAATTGCCACAGTTTTGACCTTCTGGCACTTCTGCATTGGCAGCAGGTTGATAGGCTGCAGGCAGATTGCTGTTTATCTCTTCACCATCTTCATATGTTCTACCTGTCTGTGGGTTAGGATCGATAAACGGTAATCTTGTGTGTTCTTCACCCAGCAGTTCTACCAACTGTTCATCAATGATGCGTAACAGCACTGGGTCAGTGGCTGCAGATTTCACCTTGTTGAGTTTTTCTACATCTGCCTGTGTGTCGCGTATGGAGAATGAACCTGGATAGTCAATCTCACCCATCCACTGTTCACCTTGGTATTCAAACCAATACTGCCATATCATTTCTTCAGTGAGTTCAAGATTGTCGGCTTTCTCTGACAGTTTGGCATTCAACAATTGGAATTCTTGTTCTTGTGCCACGCCACTCATTCTGCGTGTTTCAGTGCTTCTAATAGATCCAGTGTTGGCCATCTTGTCTATGGCTTCAGTGGCATGATTGATGGCAGTGAATATGCTAGATATGTCTGTGCTTACTGCCAACACATATGGCTTGAGACCCGCATCTAGGTTGTCTTCCATGGTGATGATAGCACCTGCACCTGCTGATGCTTCTGTGCCCACGGTCTTGACCAACGCTGGATGACCATTTACTCTCACTGATTGTTCTACTTCTGATGTGAGATTGTAGATGCTTTGTTGTGCGTGTGCGATGTCTGATATATCTGACACGCCAATGCCACGAACTGGGCTTCTATGATTGTAGGCCAACACAGCAGGGATCTTGCCCAGGCCATTAGGCTCCACAGTTTCTTCAACTACTGCACGACTGCGGTTGTTGACTATGAATGTCTTGATAGTGTCTTTGGTCCACTCTCTCACAGTGGCAAATGTGTCATTGCTTTCTTCAATGTATTTGAAGTATGTGAGTTCAAACTCACCATTGAGCTTGCGATTCCAGTTCCAGTCTGTGACTGTGAGTGGTGTGACTAGATTCACATAGGGTCTGACATTCAACAGTGATTCATCACTGCGTGTTACAGCACCCACTGAGGGCTTGACCACCAAGACCCAACAGTGACCAAACACTGAGGCCCATACTGAAACTTCTTTCATAAATGCGTCAAATGAACGACCATCCATATCTGCATCACGCAAGAACATCTCTAGTTGAAATGATTCTGTGTTGTTGTCAAAGTCTCTTTTAGGTGACTCACGGAACAGAAAACTCACATAGGTTGATATCACTGATTTACAGTGATTCTCTAAGTGAGTGGCTGCGATGCGAGCGTTGTATTCTGACTCTGATTCATTGACATAGCGTGTCAAATACTGTCCACGCTGATATTCAACGCCGCCCATGTATGAGTTCAACAGGTATTCCCAGTGATCTTGATTGCGTTGATACAGCAGGTTAGTGCTCATCACTTCTACATATTGTTCTAATAGTGTTTGATTCATAGTGTTGTCCTGTTAGTTTGCAATTTGGTGCGTCCAGCGAGCCTGTGGTTGCGGATCTCTATCACGCTTCACAGGCCATAAAAATTGCACCATATATGACAATGCATCATTCATATGATCAAATTCACCCTTTTCAGGTTGACTGGTGCTGCCTTCTTTATAAACCTGTCGTTCTAGACATTGGATAGTGTATTTACACTTGGGGCTTATGAACAGGTGTCTAACGCCTGTTGCTGAACATAAACGGCTGTTGGTGGCATTTATTCTGTCTCTGACTGGATCGTGTGCTCTTGGGGCTTTGACAACAAATCCTGCGTTGGCCAAGATGGTGTGATCACTGCGACCTCCGCTTTTAGTAGAGCGGGCACTGCCTGCTGGATCCGGATAGATGAATACTTTGGATCTGGGATATCTAGTTTTAATCTCATCTGCAAGTTCATCAGTATTGCTGGAATAGAGTGTGATTTCATCGATGACATACAGTGTTTCTCCTTGGCGAACAGCGATCACAGCACACAGAGGTGTGATGTTGAAGTCAGCACCTATGTATATGGCATCAGTGTTGACAAATTCAGGCAGTTTGACATTGTGCTCACGGCTAAACGCATAATAGACCTGCCCTGCTGATTCTTCCCAAGTGGCTAGATATTCCTGACGGAACATACGCTCGTCCATGTCTGCCTTGGCTGCTTCTATCTCTTCTTCAAGCACACGACCACCATCCAGTGTGGTAAATGTCCAGGATTGCCATGAATCAGGATTCTTGATGTCTGCTGAATAGATATCATAGGCCCAGGATGAACGACCACCTTTTGGAGTGCCAATGAAGAAAGCGTGACCTTGTGTGTCTGATAATGTAGGTCTAACCACAGTCCATACTTCTGGATCCATATCAGCAAACTCATCAAACACGCAGAAGTTCACAGAGAATCCACGCATACGATCATAGGCATCCGCTGACTTAATAGTGATCTCACTGCCATTGATCAGTGTGATGGTTAGATCACTTTCATTGGTCTTGGCAATCCAGTTGAGAGCACTGAGTCTATCTTTGAGTTCTTCCCACACAATGCCCTTGCCCTGCATTCTAGTAGGGGCGATATACCAACAGACTGCATTGGGGAATCTGGCAAATCTAGCAAGTTCACGTATGGCTAGGTAGGTCTTGCCAAATCTACGACCACATATGGCAGTTCTAAATCTCTTTGCACTGTTGGCAATCTCTGCTTGTGCTAGACTAAGCGGCACTAAACAACTCCTCAAAGTTATTGTCTGGAGAGTCTTTCTTGTTCCACGCTTCTATTCTCTTCTTGGTGATCTCAACATAGACTGGATCAAGTTCGCAGCCAATGTATTCAAAGCCTAGTTCCACAGCGGCACAACCTGTGCTACCACTACCGTTGAAAGGATCTAGAACTACACCACCTGGGGGTGTGATCAGTTTAATCAGATACTTCATAAGTTCAATGGGTTTCACTGTGGGGTGATTGTTGCCTACAGCACCTTGAACTTGATGTTGTTGTCCCAGTGTTTTGTTGTGTTCTAAGATCTTGTGCTTGAGTCTCTGAACATTGGTGCCAATGCTGGGATCCCATAATGGATGATTTTTCACATCACCTTGAGCATAGTTGGCTAATGGATCAGGAACCTCATCAAAGCCCACGTGACGCTCTCTGCGGCTGACCTTAGGACAGTAGAAATACTTCTGATAGTCTGCTTGTAGTATCTCACCTATGACATTTGAGGGAAAGCGTCCTAGTTCTGGTAGGTCTTGTTCCACAGTGACTTCACGCTTGACTGCTTTGAAGCCAGTTTCACCATTGAACATACGAATGTTCTTACCGTCCTCATCATTGCCTCGTTCCATAGGACCACGCTTGTTGTTTAGGTAAGTGTCAATATCCTTTTGATTCTCATAAGGAATGCGAGTGGCATCAATGTTGATAGCACCTACACCCCACTTGACACAGTTGTCTTTGATGCTGCCTCGCATAGGCTTGCGGGCCAAGGCTATGGGTTCGTGGGCTGGCTTGAGTGCTGAACCCCAACCACTCCATTCACTGTCTATCTCAATGATCTGTTCATAGACTGTGCCATACTTTGAACCTTCGTGGCTCACTGCCAATCTATCACCGTTGATATCTGGCAAGGCACGATAGATTTTACCTGTGAGTGGATGCTGATATTGATCACCTGACACCTTGATCATTATGCTGGGATCAAAGCGTTGTTTGTCTGGCTTGCCGTGAGCTTTCTTATGCAGTTGGCGACCAACATCTTGACTCTTTGGAAAGCCACTAGAATAGATCCACATAATCTGATCACGGATCTCAAAGCCTGCTTGTTCTAATGTCACAGCAAGATGATGATATGTGCGAGCCGCTGAGAATGCCAAGATATGTCCGCCTGGCTTGAGCACACGCAGGCATTCTTGATATGTTTCTAGTGCCCCAGTGTTGGCATCCCAACCTTTGCCTAGAAAGTCTATGCCATAGGGTGGGTCTGTGACTATGGCGTCTATGCTGTTATCTGCGAGAGTTTTAAGGGTGAGTCTGTTATCACCCTGTAGTATTTGATATTTCATTTGTGTCCTTGTAGCAAATATCGGTTTTGTATTTTTAGTTATCATTCCACGGTAGAATCTTGTTGTCTTCTGATGTATGAGGATTGTCACTCATACCCAACATATTCTTGGCAAGGAAGATTTGCAGTGCGGCATTGCCACTCATGGCATTCTTGAACATGGCGTTTCTCAACGCTGTCTTCATCTCTTGACGTCCTTTAGCAATGATATCCGTAAAATTGTATCTCAGTGTGTCATAGGGCACATCAAACCATAGGGCTATTTCTTTATCAGTGCAGCCTAGGGCGGCTAATTTGAACACTTGTTCTGGGGTTACCACACGCTTTCTAAGACCCCTACCTATTTCATAACCATAGACTTCCACAGCCACTAATTTCTTAGGTGCGGGGCCAGTCTTTGAAGGATCACGGACTGGTTCCACATAGGGAATAATCTCAAAGGTTTCCCCTTGAGGTTCTGTGTTGGGCTTTACTGGTTCAAGTCCCTGTTCTAGGGCTTCTTCAGGCGTCATATTATAGTGTGCGATTCTCTACTTTTACTTTGAAGTTTCTACGATCAATGGCACCTGCATCTGTGGTGATTTGTGCAGTGACAACATAGACCTTGTTGACTGTTCCTGCTGCCAATTTCACATAGGTGATTTTTGAAGCACCAGTTATGCCTGATGTTGATATGGTCATAGGAGTTGGGTTGTATGTGGGTGCTGTTATTGTGTATGCCACAGCACTGATCAGTTCACCTGCTGCCAACCAATCTGTCCAGTCTATGGTATAGGTCAGTGTGGCCAGTCTGTCTTTTTCAATGTAGGCACCTTCAGTGTCGTATTTGTATCCGGTTATAGTGCTCATATTTTTGTCCTTAGCATTTGATTGTATTTACTCTAGTTTCATAATCCACCTTTAATACGCGGGTTTCTTGTGGAACTCGGAGTGCTCTTGTTTCTGATTCTACTATGATCAATCTGTTTTCTGGTAGTATCTTGGCTGCTCTTGTTTCTGATTCAACTGCAATCTCTCTACAAGGATCAAAGTTTAAGATGTCACCTTGTGTTAATTGGAAACCTTCTACCAGTAATGTGGCTGCACCAAATATGGTTTTGAATGCCACAGTGGTTTGTGTGAACTCACTGCTCAATTGACCAAAAGCAACCACCAACTTCTCTGCATCACCACTTAGTGCAAACTCAGAGGTCAGTGTGGCTGAGATTGCAGGTATGCGTGTGTATACCACTGTGAGAGTGGCACTAGAAGTTAAGGCTGCTGATTGATCACGTGTTCTATCATCTATTGCTGAGATCATAGTCACAGCAGATTCTAACGCACTGGCTAGATCTCTAGTTCTAGATATCTCTGTGACCTGTGTGAATGCAGAGTTTAGATCAATGTTAAATTCAGTGGTTTCACCCACTGTGGCAGTGACTGTGCTTTCTGCTGTGATAGCCGCATCACAGAATCTAATTCTGGTGTTCACACAGTCAAGTGAAGTAGACACAGTCAGTGTGGCTGAATCACCTCTGATAATCAAAGTTTCAACAGAGATACTGCTAACTATATCTAGATCTGCAGAAACAAATCTTGGTCTAGTGTTAATTACGTCTAGAGTGGATTCTACAGTGACATCTGCTAGAATGCCTATGTTTTTGGTTGCAATCACTTCTAGAGTGGCACTACTCTCAGCATTCACAGTTACCACTAGAACAGTGAGTATTTCTACCTGCAGTCTGCTGAACACCTGCATATCTGGCACGGGCAATACAGCAGTGCTGGACAGGTATTGAGGTTGATACACAGTATCAATATACACATTAGACCAAGGACTGTCTAAGGTGCTGAAGATGCCTGGCAATGGCAGTTGATCAAATGCCCCACGACCATTTTCTCCAAGGTCTATGTAGCCACCATCATAGACATCATAGAGATTTATTGCTCCACCTATTCTCAGTTGTGCTAGGTGATGACCAGGACCTATTCTATTGCCGTAAGGATTAACAAATACCAGAATGCCTGCACTAACTGATTGAAATTCTCTTGAACCTTTGCTAACACCGTCAATGAACAATTGATATCCGTCACCGTAGAATCCACCAAGATTGTCACGATATTTGAAGAATAGATGATGCCAATCTGTGTCTGCTGGCATGACAGCATTCCACGTGATTGCTTCTAATGATGAGAAACCTTGGTCCGCCATTGTGATAGTGCCAGCAGAATTATAGTTTATAAAACCAGTGGGGCTGGCTACAGACCCAGCATAGAGAATCTCACCTTCACTGCTTGATGTGTCTCTTTTAACCCAAACACTTATGGTTTCAGCACTAACAGTATTAGAATTGTCAGTAAAAATTTGAGGATAATTGCCACTGACAGCAATGGGTTTCAATCCACTGTTGCTGTTTGGCACATATTCACGTATCACACCCACTAGGGCAGTGACTGTGAACAGGGTCTCCATGGTGATGGTGCCAGTGGCATTTTGGAATGCCGCAGTTAGTTGCGAGGCAATGCTGGAGAATGAGACTTGAGGGGAGACTGTGATTGATACGGCTGCGGTGTGTGTGAATTCTGTGACTAGGTCTGAGTTAAATTCACGAACTCGAATCTCTTGACTTGAGAGACTAACAATGGTTGACAGCGTTACTTCAGCACGAACATCTATGACGCCGTTGACACTTTGACTGAAGTTGGCTACTAGAT
>Ga0208974_1000853_pt1 | contig 12168 bp, 17 predicted proteins | sample GreLakmeER15MSRF_FD_187699 | JGI IMG/M metagenome (GOLD analysis project Ga0208974, IMG submission 187699) | Freshwater lentic microbial communities from great Laurentian Lakes, MI, USA - Great Lakes metaG ER15MSRF (SPAdes) | ecosystem: Environmental > Aquatic > Freshwater > Lake | place: Great...
GGACAGAAGCGGTTATTGCGGCTTATCAAGCGGCACAGGCTGCGGCTGAAGCGGCTCGTAACGCTTAAAGGAATAAATCATGGCCTATACACAAGCACAAATAAATGCGGCACTTGCAACTGAGTTGGCGGCAAACCCTAGCCTTTCTCAGGCTGCTTTAATTAGTGCTGGTAAATCTCTAGGCTTATCAGATGCTCAACTAAATGCGGCTTTTGACACTATTCCTGGCTTTAATGCTCAAGGACAATGGGATGCGGCTGATTACATTGCCAGTAGCAGAACTGGCAAAGTTGATCTTCAACTTCAAGTAGATGCGGCTCGTGCTTCTGCTCAAGCAGAATTGATGAAAGCGCCATATCAATCAGTAACAGATGCCTCTGGAAGAGAAGTTACATTAACACCCTATCGGCCAGGCTTTGACATTAACGATCCAACAACACTACAAAGTTATGGTGAATTGCGTGCTATGGGTGGAACAGATACTACTTCACAGCAATTGAATGCAATTGCAACTCCTGCACAAAAGGCTGAAGCTGACAGATTGTGGTCTATTGAAAAAGCTCGTCTTGAAGAGATTGATAGACAAGCGGCTTTGGCGGCACAAGCAAATCAAGGAAAGACTCCTACTGGTTTGCTTACTGGTCAAGCAGATAAAACTGTTAGTGGTGGAGCAAATGCACAAGCATCACAAGCAGTAGCAAATCCATCTGCATTGCCAAAAGGTTTTCTTGAAGGATTAGCGGCTATTCCTAACGTAACTGACCAACAGATCGTTACGGCTATGAAAACAGCTAATGTTTCTCCAAAGAACTTAGCTGATGGACTAGGAATCTCTGAGGGAGAAGTTATTGCTCGTGTGGCGGGAACAGTACCTAATGGTCAAACTGTCCAACTTGGCGACACCATTGTTCAACCAAAATACAGAGTTACTGGTTCTGGAGAAACAGAAGAGATCGGCCCTATTGAAAATGTTTACTCATACAGAGCAAGCGATAACAAAGTTGGTGGTGGTTATACGCAATATAAGCCAGATGGCACTGTAGAGCGTGTTGGCACACAGATGAAAGTTGATGCAACAAAAGACTTCTTAAAGTTTGCATTGGGTGCTACTGCTTTATTTGGCGGTGCGGCTTTAGCGGGTCTTGGCCCACAAGTGCAAGCGGCTGGTTTTACAGCGGCAGAGTTGGCGACAACTGGTTTATCAACTTCAGAAATTGCGGCACTTACTGCACAAGACTTGGCAATAGGTGGTACAACAGGAGCAATAAATACAGGTTTATTGACTGCGGCTACAGTTGCTGATGCGGCAACGGGTCTTACTGCATCACAACTTGCTTCTGCTGCTAGATTGGGTTTAACTGCAACTCAATTTGCTAATCTTCTTTCATCTGGTGGACAGACTGTAGCGGGTCTTCTGCAACAGCAGACTTCTAAAGAAGCGGCTGATAAAGCAAGGGCAATGATTGATACTGAGACTGCTGCGGCTAAAGCATCTGCGGCATTTCGTCCAGTAGGAATGACTACTCGTTTTGGTACTTCTGAGTTTAAAACTGATCCAGTAACAGGCCAGTTGATAAGCGCAGGGTACACAGCAAGCCCAGGTGTTTTAGAAGCGCAGAATCGTTTGGTTGCTTTGGGTAATCAAGGTTTAGCACAAGCAGAAGCCGCACAAGCTCAATTTGCTCCACTCCAAACAGGCGCACAAAGTTTGTTTAATCTTGGTAATCAGTATTTGGCTCAGTCACCTGAAGCCGTTGCTCAGAACTATCTCAATCAGCAGATGTCTTTGTTGCAACCTGGTCGTGAGTTGGAACTTGCTAATCTGCAAAACAAACTGCAACAACAAGGTCGTGGTGGTTTAGCGGTTGCTCAAGGCGGTACTTTAGGTGATACAACACCTGAACTACAGGCTTTGTTTAATGCTAGAGCGCAACAAGAGGCTCAATTGGCGGCTAATGCTCAACAGTATGGTCAGCAGAATGTTGCATTTGGTGCGGGTCTGCTTAACACTGGCGCACAAACAATGGGTAACTACTATAGCGGTCAACAAGCCGCCTATGCGCCTTATACAACCGCTTTGGGACAATTCCAGAACTTAGAGCAATTGGCGCAACAGCCTTTGGGATTATCCGCAAATCTTGCTCAACAAAGTGCAACAGCGGGTTACAACACAGGTCGATTAGGCTTAACGGGTGCGGGTCAAAGCGTAGCATTGGCAACTGGTGCTGATGCGACTAGAAATCTAACTTCATCAGCATTAGGTGGATTAACGTCTAATCCTTTATTTGGAGAAGCGGTTACTAAAATATTAGGTGGTACACCTGTTAATGCGTTAGATTTTAGTGCATACGGAAAAGGTGATACTGGTTTCCAAAATATGCTCCAAGACATTTACGGATAAGGATTCATCATGGCTGAAAATATCGTTACAAGTCTTTTTGGGATTGACCCACAAATGTTTGGTGAGCAACAACGCAGAAGTGCTTTGCGTGAGGGCATTGAACTTGCCAAACTGACTCCTGGTGAAGCGGGTGCGGCAATGACCTATGCGGGTGCTAGAGGTCTTGGTGGTGCTATTGCGGGTGCTTTGGGTGTAGAAGACCCGCAAATGAAGAAAATGTCTCAGCGTAATCAATTGCTTCAACAAATTGACTTAACTGATCCAAACTCTTTAATTGCAGTAGCAAAACAAGCAGCAAGCCTTGGAGATGGTGAGTTTGCAGTAGGACTAATTGAAAAAGCTAAATCACTAGGTGAGTCACAGTCAAAAATTGCTTTACAACAAGCACAGACAGTTAAAGCACTACAACCAGATAAGTTGACTGGTGACGAGCGTTATATTCAGGAATTGAGAATTGTTGAAGGTAAGTTGCGAAGAGGAGAGAAACCTACTGCAATTGAATTGTCTAATGCTAATATTGCTGGACAGATGTTGTCAAAGCCTCGTAGTTATCTTGACCAAGCAAGTGGTCAGATGATTACTCAAGCCGCTACTGACCCATCTAAGGCGTTCCCATTGGCATATAAAGAGATGGGTGCTACTACTGAAGGTGGTGCTACAACAGTTCCTAAACCAACTGTTCAGCAAGCAACTGCTGGAAACATTCCTGCTGGTTCACAAAAAGAAATAGGCGATATTCAAGCAAGTCTAGCAAAGCTAGAAAATTCTGCCCCTGAGTTGGATTCATTTTTGCAATCTCTTAAAACTGAAGAAGTTAAATTTAACGCAACTTCAAATACATTAGATTTACTTGGAGCAACAGTACTTCCAGCTTTTGGCTTTAAAGAGCAAGGTGGTCAAGTTAAAAAAGATGAAATCAAACGAGCCTTGACTGAGAGGGTAAACACACTTCTTTTGATGGCAAAAGGCACTCAAACAGAGGGTGATGCTGAACGTGCAAAAGATCAAATTGCAAGTACAACAACATTCTTGAGTCAAGCTAGGATGATTGGAGCGATTGAAGGTTTACAAAGAGCAGAGAAGAAACTTGAGAGAGAACTTTTAGCAAAAAGAACATCTTTACAGTCTCAAGGTAGAGCAACAGAGCCTACTTCTGAGGCTACTACGCAAGAAACACCGCCAGTGGTTGCTCCAACAAAGCAAACAACGCCTTCAGCGGCAAAACCTGCAGCTACAACAGGCAAAATGACTAAAGAGCAAATGATTAACAGCACTATTGAATATCAAAAAAATCAATTTAATAGGACTATTACTCGGGCGCAAGCCGAACAAGCCTTGCGTAACGCTGGCAAACTTTAAGGAGTTAAGTCATGGGATTGTTTGACCAGTGGAAGAATAAGACTGATGCAGATAAACTGCAACAGAAGTACCTGACCGACTTTGAAAAAGGCAAAGTTAACAAAGCCAATGAACTTGCTGAAGGAATTATGCAATCGGTGCTTGAACTTGGCACTATGACTGGTTTAACAAAACAGGAAACACTTGATAAATTCAATGCCCAACTTGCCAAACAACCAGATCGTTTGTCTTATGACAATAAAGTAATTGGTGCGGCAGGTGAGATTGTTGGCGAACTAATCATTGCTGCTCCCGCTTCTACTTTGGGTTGGTTTGGTGCTGGTGGGAAAGTTGCTCAAATATTAAAACAAGGTTTGTTTGGGGGTCTTTGGGAAGGCATTACAAAACCAGTTAAAGAGGGCGAAAGTCGCCAAGAAGCGGCTTTAAAAGGTGGTTTGATGAGTGGTGGTGCGACTGCTGTTGTGGGTGCTATTAGTCGTCCAATAGAGAAAGTCACTAACTTTGACTTTAAGAGCAACATTCAAGCAGTAAAAGATGCTTCGGCTTCTCTTGGAATTAGTCCCAAATTACTTGGTGATTTTACTGGTGATGATGCTACTCGTGCGGCTGAAGCAATGAATAGATTAAGGGCTGGTGGTGTTGCAGATCGTCTAAAACAAAATGCCAAAGAACTTCAAAAAGCTGGCGGTACTGTAGAAAAGGCAATCACTGGTGGTGCTGAATATTCTGGCAAAGCGGGTGAGAATATTGCCAAAGCTGTTGCAACAAACTATACAAGTGCCACAAAAGAAGGCAATCGTTTGTATTCAAAATTAGATACTTTAGCTACTCAGAATGAGCTTTCAAAGATTCGACCAACTGAGACTGAAGCCGCTGTAAACAATGTAATTTCAGAATATGGCGACTTATTTAAAGTTCTTGAACGACCTAGTTTAGAAGCTAAATTATCATCTTTTGGCTCAAAACTTGGCAAAGAAGAAGTTAAGCAAGAGGCGGGATTGATTGTCAGCGAGAGTGGAAGACCATTTATTCCTGAGATCAAAGGCCCGACAGACTTTACTTTTAATGACATCCGCAAAGCAAGAGAAGGTTTAACTGATGCCTTGCAAGTTGCAAAAGCACAGAATAAATTTGGTGCTAAAGAAACAACTCGTTTAAACGAAGTCTTAGATGCAATGGATCGGGATATTGAAAATTGGGGTCAGTCTTTGACTCAAAATCAAGCTGTATCTGATGCTTTTTCAACTGCTAGACAATATTGGAGAGGAAATGTAATTCCTTTACGTGATGCTGATTTGGCAATGACGATGATTAAAGACCCTAATTCTGGGGAACTTAAAACTGATATTTCAAAGTTAGTAAACAGAATTGTCTCTGCTGAGTCTACTGGTCAAGAAGGTGCAAAACGAGCATCAATGATGATTGCTAAAGTTCTGCCACCAGACATTAAGCAAGATGTTGCTGCGGCTACCTTTGATACTGCAAGAAAAGAAGCAACTGATGTTGGTACTGGCGCATTTGATCCAATTAAGTTTTCTACATTCTTGCAATCAAGAAAAACAAACTTACAACCATTTGTTGACGAAAACCTTGATACCTTGTTAAACAAATATAGCTTCTTAACAAGTTCAATGACCCGTCAAGCGGCTGGTTCTGGACTAGATGAGGCCATGACACAAGGTCTACGTGTTGGTGTTGGTGCGGCTGTAGGTGGTGCGTCAGGTGCGGCTATTGCGGCAGTTCCTGTCAACAGGGCTATAGAGGCTTTATCTCGTTCAGTATTTGATACAAAAGCGGGTCGTGCAATGATGTTGTCGGCTACATCACTTGATGATTTGCGTCCTTTGGCTACTGGTGGTGTTGTTTCTGCTCCAACAGAGCAAACTGTGCAACAGCCTACTGAAATGCCTTTTGATATTGAATTGCCGCCAGAAATTTCAGCAATGCCTTCTGAGCAAAATATTGAATTACCTCCTGAGTTAACTGCTCAACCACCAGAGCCAACTACTCCTATTGATAAACAACGCCAAGCTATTTTTAATGCTGAGTTGAAGTCTCTTATGGGTCAATCAATGTCGGCACAAGAAAAAGGTGATGAAGAGAAGACAGGTCGTGCAACTAGAGACTTAACTTCTTTGTTAATGGAAGCGATGAGGAATAAAATTCCTTTGTCGTATTAAAAATGAGAGACTTTGCCGAAGCATTTGTTGCGGCAGTCTGTGTTACTTGCTTTGTTGTCTTTTGTAGTTACATCATTATTTGGGCGTACCCGTGAGATGGCTAATAGCACTTGTTTTAACTCTATCGCTTCATTCTGCTGGTCAAGACCTATGCAGTGTGCGTGAGTTTTACATAATTGCTTACACGATCCATAACCCAACTGAACGTCATCAACAGATGTCTGCTTGGCTTACAAAACATAAAACATTGTGTAAAAGTTCCGACATGACTGTTATATGGAATAACTTGAGTGAATGGGCGGGTAGTGCTGATAGTGCAGAGTTAAGACATAAGGTTGTTCAAGGCTATAAAGATGCTCTTAAAAGGGAGAAATAATGATCGACACAATCAAATTGTTCCCTACTGTTCAACCCTCTGGTTATCCAGATAGACATGACCTTGCTCAAGTTAAGTTAGAGAAACAACATGAGATGAACAAGGCAAATGAGTTAGCAAAACAGAAACAGACTCAATTGCAAGACTTAGCCTTTGAGATTTATACAAAAAAAGTAGTTCAAGAGCGACTCCGCATGGAGATATTCACTAACCGCAAACTGGATGTTTATGTATGAATAGACCGACACGCACTTTACGCAAACCGATTTCAGACACTAAAGAGAAATTGACTTTTTATGTGACGATGATTGTTTCGACAACTTTATGCCTTTGTATGTTGGCAATGGTTGGTGCATTTCTAGTTGGATTGTGGGCAAAAGAGGTTGATAACGCTTCCATTTTTGCCTTGATTGGGCCAGCATTTCAAACAATTGTTGGCGGTATGATTGGCTTTTTGTCTGGGGTAAAACTCATGCAAGGTGACGATAAATCTAAATGTAAGGACTAATAATGCTTTCTCTATTCTCAACACTTGGCGGTTTACTTATCTCTGGTTTACCAAAACTACTGGATTTCTTTCAGAACAAAGCAGACCAAAAGCATGAATTAGCCTTGGCTAACATTCAAGTTCAAATGCAACTTCAGATGATGGCTCAAGGCTTTGCTGCCCAAGAGCGTATGGAGGAGATTCGTACAGACCAGATTGCCATGCAGTCTGAAGCACAAATGACTGAAGCGGCTTTAAAACACGATGAGAAGGTCTTAGAGAAGGCTTCTCAATGGGTTGCCAACTATGTCGGTACTGTCAGACCTACAGTTACCTATATCTTTGTTTTCGAGTTATGTGCAATCAATGCTTGGATTGCCTACTACATCTACACCCGCCCTAGTTTGGTGATGAGTATGGATGATTTGATTCGCTTGTCAGACTTAATATTTAGTGCAGACGAAATGGCGATGTTAGGGGGAATACTGGGATTTTGGTTTGGGTCACGCACTTGGTCTAAGAAATAACTTACACATCTGTCCATCGTTTATTTTTAGCAATAAGGTAAATTGTGGATGGATTTAAATTTGTAATGATAGAAAGTGAGTGTGCTGAAACACCGATTCTTAGAGCTTTTCGTATTTCAATTACTTGTTTTTGTGTAAGTTTATGTGATGGATGATTTTCACCACGAAGATTACATAATCCAGTTTTCCAAGCATGAGACACATTTTCTTCGTTTGTCACCCACTCAAGGTTATCTGGTCTGTTATCTGTTTTTACACCATTGATATGATTGATATGAAGCCCATCTTTATAACCAACAACAAAAGCCTTTCCAATGATGCGGTGACAGGAAAATTTGGGTCTTGTGTTTCCAATTTTGATAGACACATACAAATATCCACTTTTATCTTTTATTTGAGAAAGTTTTTTCTCTGGGAAGTTGCTGATAAATTCTTGTTGTTTGCCAAATCTTGTGCGTACAGATTTAGTCACAAAAGCAGGTCGATAAATGTTAAATTCTTTGTCAACAAAGAAAGTAACGCCCTTTTCAACAATTTCAATTTTTTGCATAGTGTCGTAATTGTAACGCAACATAGATAAGGATGTAAAGTGAAAACAAGTAAAATTGGCATTGATTTGATGCATCACTTTGAAGGCTATAGAAATAAACCATATTTATGTCCAGCAAACATTTGGACAATTGGTTTTGGAAGGGTTCTGTATCAGGAACAAATCAGATTGCCTATGGTGCGTAAAGAGGGTTATACAGGGCTTATCAGGTCTGATTACCAACTCAAGGGGGAAGATAATCGTGTATGGTCAAAAGAGGAACTGGTCGATTTATTCAAGGTGGACATCAATTCTTTTGAACGTGGTGTTCTTCGACTTAGCCCTAATCTTGTTAGTCATCAAAGCAAATTCGATGCTGTTGTCTCTTTTGCCTACAATGCAGGGCTAGGCAATTATCAGCGTTCTACCATTCGGATGAAGGTCAATCGTGAGGATTGGACAGGCGCTTCAGAAGCCTTCATGTCGTGGGTAAAAGCGGGTGGGAAAGAGGTTTCAGGGCTTGTCAAAAGACGCAAAGCAGAAGTGGCTTTGTTTCTATCTTAAATTAAAATGTCATAATAACGCTATAAGGTGTTGAAATGCCTAACATTCCTACGCCAGATGATATAAAACTGTTTGCACAAAGTGTCAGAAAATGGCAGCAAATTTTGAGTTTAGGTGATTGGAGAATTGAGAAAGGAAGCAAGGCGGCAAAGGCTGCTATGGCTTCTGTGGAGTTCAATACTTCTGCTCGATTGGCTACCTATAGATTAGGTGACTTTGGTGCTGAGAAGATCACACCTGAGTCTCTGGATCAGACTGCTTTACATGAGTTGCTTCATGTGTTTCTGCACGATTTAATGACTGTGGCACAAGACCCAAAATCATCTCAAGATGAGGTTGAAATGCAAGAACATAGAGTCATTAACCTTTTAGAAAAGTTACTGTCTAAGGATTCCAATGGGTTCTCATAACGAAACTTGTACAGACATGGAGTTCATCCAGTTATGGGGTCAACTGCAATCTGCCACAAGAATGGCAGAACATCTAGGTATACACAATAGGGCTGTTCATCTACGCAGAAGGTATATTGAAAAAACTTACAACATGACCCTGAGTGCCAAAGACCATCGGGGTGATATGTATAACAAGAGCAAACCCAAGTCTTTTTCTCCTTTAAAACAAGTAGAACTTGGGATGCTAGATGGATGTGTGATTGTGTTCTCAGATGCCCACTTCATACCTGGTCAACGTACAACCGCCTTTAAAGGGCTTCTATGGGCTATAGAGCAGTTCAAACCCAAAGCAATAGTATGTAACGGGGATGCCTTTGATGGGGCTTCTATATCTCGCCATGATGTAACTGACCAACCACAAACTTCTGTCATTCAAGAGTTAAAGGCTTGTCAGGGTGCGCTAGGTGAGATTGAGGAAGTAGCCAAAGCAGCCAGACACAATGTAAAGCTCTTGTTTACATGGGGAAACCACGATATTCGGTTTGGCAATCGTTTAGCGCAACACGCACCACAATTTAAGGATGTTGTTGGGTTTAAGTTGACAGACCATATCCCAGATTGGGAGTTTTGTTGGGCAGTATGGCCTACCGAACAAGTCATTATCAAGCACCGATATAAGGGTGGAATTCATGCCACACACAACAATACTGTAAACGCTGGTGTCTCAGTAGTGACAGGGCATCTTCACTCTCTAAAGGTCACGCCATTCTCTGACTATAACGGGTGTAGATACGGGGTAGATACGGGGACTTTGGCTGAGACTGATGGGCCTCAATTTACTTATGCTGAGATAAACCCAAGTAATCACAGATCGGGCTTTGCGGTGTTAAACTTCTTCAATGGTCAGCTTTTATGGCCTGAACTCGTCCATAAATTTGATGAGGACATAATTCAGTTCAGAGGCGAAGTGATTGATGTAGGTGCATTTTGAGTGCTTGGCTAATCATCTTGACGGGGGCTATCTACGCCTATATTGCTGGTGAGCAGTTCTTGAAAGATAACCCGCACATGGCTATTGTGTACGCAGGGTACGCCTTTAGCAATGTGGGGCTTTATCTGTTGGCAAAGTAGCTTACAAAGGTTCGTGAGCGTTTAAAGCAAAGGCTGGCACTTCTTCTTCTGTTTCTTCAAAGTCTTCATCAAGTTCGTCAATTGCTTCATATTCAACTGCCCAACCATTTTCTTCTTGGAAGTTGATAAATTCTTGAATGACTTGAATCTTGTCGAAGTCGTGGGTTTCAACTGTAATTTTCTCACTGCCAACCCAACCAAATTCCATTTCAAATTTCATGATTTCCTCCTGAAGCAACCGATTGTTGCAATGAAATACTAGGCTAAGTTTATGTCAGTCAAGTGTCTTCTGAAACACCCCGTTGGGCAATAGAGTACCCTTGCGATTTTTGATTTGGTCATACGCAACTTCCATGCAGTCTACCAGATTGATATCTTGAAGAGCGCAGTAGTTAATAAGGCAGACCATGACATCACCAACAGAATCCACAATAGCTTCTCTGTCTTTTTTAATCGTGGCATCTGCAAGTTCTCCTATTTCAGAGACCGCTTTGAGTAGCTGAGACTCTGGGTTGCTATTAGGAATAATCTTTCGGGCTTCTGCCCATTGGATTATGCGAATTTCTATATCGGCATAGCTCATCTAACTCTCCTTAAAGGTTGAATTTCTTTCTCTGGTGGTGGTGGCAGCATCTTCTCTGAAGGTGGATTCCATCCATGTTTTTTCCAGATTGCCTGGACATCTGATCCTGAAGACCATTTAAAGTCTTTTGTCGGAACAGAGGGATAACTGATCTTGGAATAAGGTGGTTTTTCTAGCATTACTTGGCCTTCATAATTCGTTGATTTCTGCCAAATTTGCCACGTTTGACACCAGTAACTTCAATGAAACCCTTGTCTAACAGAGACTTGTATCGTGCTGTTATTGAGGAATATGGGTAGTTGGGATACATCTCTAGTATCTCATCTGAGATACACCCATCAGGAAAGCCCTTTATAGCCTCGTAGACAAGACTTTCTAGCTTGGTTGTATCAACCTTCTGAGCCGCCTGATGGCTCGTTGTAGGGTCTTCTTTTCTAACCAACTTAAAGGCTGGTGAACCAAAGAATTTCTCTACTGCACCACCAAACCATGTTTTATCTAATGTCATCATTCACTCCTATTGGGTGAGGGGAAAACTGCTCGTCTGCAAGCTAGGAAAATCCTTTGCACAGCTCTCCCCTCGGGTTTATATTAACTTAAAAGGGGTCTTTATCAAAATCGTCTAACCACTCTTTGTGTTCAGACATATCTGCTTTTTTAGGGGCTGGCTCTTTAGGTGATACTGCCAAACCCATGAATTTCCCAGATTTGCCATCCTTTACCCAAGCTGACAACCAGTAATCTTTGCCATCAACAGTAATATTCCCTTTGTAATGGGGATGTTTATCTGTTTCTTTCTTATCGTTTTTAAACAAAACGCCTGAATTATCTTTCTTGTCCATCACATTTCCTTTGCTTTCTTTAACGCACTTCTTACTTTACTGGGTAGGAGTGTCCACAATGCGATCTTTTGTTCCGCATCAAGGTTCTCTCCTTCCAACTTATCCCAAGCTGCCTTGGGGTCACCTTGCTCACAGGTAGCAATCAATTCAACTGCCATCTCTTGCAAGTACTGTACTTCCTCTGGGGGAATATTATCCATTGCACCCTGAGTAGGTGTAATCACTACTGATTCTTCCTTCAAAGGGGCAGAAGAGTCTAGGGCATCGTGTTCTACGATCTCCATTGCTGAAACCCACAGATAACGCCTGGTATACGTTTCTACTGCACCAAGGTTCTGGATTGGATGGCAACCCTTGAGATTGGCTTCTGCCATAGGGCTTGTCAGAACGATCTCTGAGCCGTCTTCTGTGTCTGTGATGGTCAGACTAGCCAACTCTTTGCCAAACGACACTACACCGCACAATCCAGTCTTATAGAAGATTGAGTTGATTGTTGGCAGAAAGTCACCCAACTCGAAGTATGAGTACCCTGCAAACTTGTTGTGGCCTGACTTTTTAAGTGGAGCGTGTTGCAAGAGTAATCTTGCTTCCATTAACTTCTTATGTACACCCATGATTAACTCCTTTGATTTTCGTCTAACTCTTGTTGAATAATCTCTTTTTGTTGTTCAGGATATAAATCCTTGAACTCGATAAAGTCTGCTTCTTGGCAGCAAACTATTTTATCTCCCTTGATTGCCAGGCAATAGGGGCAGTAGTGGATGTCTGAGAACTCTGACACATAAGTTTGAAATAGT
>Ga0208974_1000854_pt1 | contig 12162 bp, 12 predicted proteins | sample GreLakmeER15MSRF_FD_187699 | JGI IMG/M metagenome (GOLD analysis project Ga0208974, IMG submission 187699) | Freshwater lentic microbial communities from great Laurentian Lakes, MI, USA - Great Lakes metaG ER15MSRF (SPAdes) | ecosystem: Environmental > Aquatic > Freshwater > Lake | place: Great...
AAAATACTCAATGGTAGTCTAGCAAAAAATCAAGGGGATTTCGATGGCAGATTTGATTGGTTCGATAGAAAAGCTGAAAAGCCTGATCAGGAGTAGATCCTTGAAGACTAGCAGGGTCACAGGGTCTAATCCCAATCCAGATGTAGAAGCCACCGAAGTATCGATTGTATACAGACCACCCTCGACTTGGATGGATTATATTGAATATTTTCCAATGGTTAAAGCTCAATCTGGATCAGTTGTAATGCGTCCTAAGAAGGGTGGATTTATTCATACCGGATACATTTATCCAAGAGTTGGTAAAGCCACATTTAATAAATGGGCAGCGAATAATTGGCGTGGAGGTTTTATCTACTGGTATGGAACTCCATCGTTAAAAGACTATTCAATCATTGCTAGAGCAGCAAGGCCTTTCCGCAGAGGTGGAACAGGTAGGCTTGGACTTGCAACCATTGCTAAAAGAAAGCACCGTGGTACACAATACAATCTTATTCCGCAAGCTATACAGCAAAGAGGGGTACAGAGCAGAAAGATGGCCAGAAAACAAAAGTGGAGGTTATAATGTATTTAAATCCTTACTACCGTCACATACAAGATTTGAAGCGTTCGTTTGCTAGGGGAATCACCCCAGAGCATATGGATGCAATCAGATCTATGCTTGTACGCAAAGCACTTCGTGGAAACATTAAGGCTGCCGAAATGATTCTCAGGGTTGACCAATGGCAAATGACTCTTGATAAAGGCTCAGATGCAAAGAACGAAATTCAATCTATCATGGGTTCACCTACGGACGGATTGATGAAACAAATTCGCCCCGGTTCAATTGGTCTTTCGGTTAACAATCTTGAAGAAAAGAAGCTTGGATGATAAGTGTTCCAGTTGCTGTAAACACACCTTTATTCCAATGGCAACTGGATCTATTCTGGTTTAACCATCTTGATGTGTACGGAAATGAAGCATACCAAAAAGCATTAGCAATCATAATTAAAAGAAATCATTCATCATCTCCAACCATTAATCAGTTTCCTTGGCATCAAGATATTCCTAACCAACTTTGTGAATCATTCTTTGACTACAATCTTGGAATAAAGGAAGACGGAATACTTCTTCCATTAAACATTCAGATAGGACTTATACAAGCTATATCGAGGTTCAGAGATGACGATGTGATAGAACTATTAGATTGCGATATGTTTCATTTAAAAAAACATCCTAATATACCTGTAGGTAAAAACGAACTGATTGTTAGCGACATATATGAAAAGTGGCATCTCAAAAGTTTATCAGGAAATAAAAGAATTATTGGAAATTATACCGATAACAAAACGAACTATTATAATGGAGGCTTCGTTCCCATCATCGGAAGAGCGGAAACATTTAAAAAGATCCTTCTGGATTGGATATGGTTTCATAAAGATATAGCGACAAAAGAAGTCGATACAAATATACGGTGGTGGGCGGGGATGTACGCCTTACAGGCAGCTTGCGAATACAACTCCGTAAAGATGAACTCCATGAACATTCTTTATGTACCGGGAATAAACGAGTTAGAAAGATCGCACTACATCGTCCATTATTCCGTAGACACTTTGTTTGATAAAAAGAGGTTTCCAAATATAGATGTAAGTAAATTCAAAGATAATATTTACTATGATAAAATAAGAAGTTGGCTTGCCTGTTAATTGACCAGTCTATATATTGATATCGTCCGAATGATTCTAGGGCTTGTTTTAGCAATTTCCTGAGACGAATTTTCCCCGAAGTAGAATTGCGTCAGGGGAAAAAGTTTCATTCGGACATCTTGAAGTCTTTGCATTGCATACAATTTTTCCAATCTGTCTTACCATGAATATCGCATAGACGAATCCACTTCTTAGGACAGTTGCATTCCTTCCTGTCAATTACTTTTCCAATGTGTTCGCATTTATCAGGGTTAATCATTTGCATTGGTTTTCTTGAATTCATAGAGTTTGATGTTTGAATGTATTCAACATTTTCAAGGATCTGATTAAATTCCACTGGTAATGATTCTTGAATAAATTCATCAACAACCTCTTCGTATGTTACATCACATTGAAATCCAAATCCTCTTTGGGCGTTAAACGAACTAACAATTGGTGATGATGGTGAACTGTAACTTATCGCATAGAAAATGTTTCCCGGTGCATAAAGACTTTGGAAATTAGATTTTATATATTTAAATTTCATTGGAGATAAAGAAACAACTTCGATTCTTTCGTATCCGCTAAAATACAAATAAGGTAAATAATAAATTCCAGTTACAGGGTCGTTGTTAAACCAAGCGATATTATTTCCATAAACTCCTATTTCAAGATTATATGGAGTGCTAGAATATGATCCGTTTATAAAATAAGGTATTCCTCTTTCATCTGCATTTTGATTTGAATAATCAAGGATGTTCGGATTGAATCCATCATATCTTGGTGCGTTTTGTTTTGATACATCTTTATACCAATGCTGGTATTTTACAGAAAAAAATCTACCTCTAAAGTTTTTTCTAAGACCAAAATTTTTAATATAAATTCCGTTTTCAGCATCTTCCAAGGATTCTGCAACTCTTATTAAAGATTGTCCAGCAGTTTGTTTTTCATCCTTAATTGTCTCCATGAATATTGAGTAATATTTTACAAATGAAATGTCTTCAACTACAGCACCAGATCCACCTCCACCAATAACCTCTATAGTTCTTTGAGATGTGTATCCTGTACCTTGATTTGTTACAACAATTTCAATTAGTTTTCCCTGATAATTTATCAATCCATATGCAGTTGCTCCGGTTCCACCACCGCCTGTAATTTTAATTGTAGGAGTAGATGTATAATTAGAACCAGAGTTTGTAATTACAAAAGATGTTCCAGACAAAACAAATTCGTTGCCTGTTTCCCATACCGATTTGTCTCCATTAATTAACAATCCACTTTGAAATCTTTCTGGAACACCAAAATCTGGATAAGATCTGGTTGGCAACGCAGAATATACGGCTTCAACTGGCTCATCTAATTCTTCTATTTCTTTAACAACCACATCAAAATTAGTTTTGTTTTGTTGTGTTGCTTTTAAGTATATTACTCCATCTGGATTTGATGGTGGTGCAAAAGCAAAGTTTTTAAAAAAGGATTCGTATAAAGGATTATTATAGACTTCACCAAATGCAGGAGTTGCTTCAGTAGAGTAAGCATTATAATCGTATGGATAGAAATTTAATTGAGGTATTTTCTGATAGTTATCAAAAGAAACTTTAAACCTTGTAACTCTATCTGTGCCAAAAGGAACATTACACAATGGCTTTGATTGAAAAGAAAATTCAATGTCAGATTCAAACCCACCCATAAGAGTAGCTTTGTAAGTCAATGGAATCCTATTTCTTTTCGATCCAAATGGAAATAAAGTTGTAGTTCCAGCTAGATAAGGCCTGTTATCTATAAGATTTGCTTTCGCTGTAGCACCAATAATTTTAGTCGTAGATGCATTTGGAGATACAGTATAACCACTTAATACATCGTATCCACTTAAAATTGCTCCGTTAATAGTAACATCATAAGGATTTGTTGGATAAAAATAACCAGAACCGGGGTCATCCAAAACAGCAGAAACAACAGTTTCTGCTTTGCTTCCAGTTCCAAGAACAAGATGTGCTTTAGCAGCTTTAGTTGGAGGTGGTGGATCAATTGTAACTGTAGGTGGGTCAGTGTAACCAGAACCGGGATCAGTAATTTTAAATGAAGTTATACATCCTTCACCAGATGCGAATTTTCCAAAAACTTCAAATCTGTGATTTATAACAGCCTCTGCTTTAGCGTTACCACTAATAGTTACAGTAGGTATTGATGTATATCCAAATCCAATGTCTTGCTTATTACTACCGTAGTTTGTTGATTTTATTTCTGAAACACTACCCTTACTAATAAATGCTTCTGCTTTTGCTTGTTTAGCTTCTGGTGGAGGATCAAATGTTATTGTCGGTGCAGATTTGTAACATCCATTCCCATCTGGATTATCCACAGAAACTTCAGATATTGTTCCGTATTTTGAATTAAACCCTAATCGCACACTTACAATTACATTTCTTTCGCTTGGTACAAAACCTCCAACATATAGTATTGGTTCTTGTTCAAGTCCATATCCACCATCAATAACATTGTAACTTGTGACACTTCCTCCAGATATATTTCCTGTTATAACAATGTTTTCGTATTGGTAATCAGGGGTTACAATATTTGATTTATATGCATAAACAGGAGTCGTATTTCCAAGATAATTACTTCCTAATGTTACAGGATCAACGGATATAATAGATCCATCAAAATTAATACCATCAAACTTACTTGCGTATGTTTGTGTTAAAAGTTTCTTTCCAACCCATAATACATTTTTGATTTTTACTGTTGTTCTTCCACTTGAATCTGTTTTTGATTCTGTAAATGTTCTGCTTGTTTTTTGAGCAACATAAGATACAGGAAGTGCTAATGTGTTTGATAATGCTGTGTATCCGTGACAAGCGTCACTGTAATGGGTTAATGGCATCCCATTTGCATATGAAGAAAAAACACCGTTCACATAATATCCTATAGGAGATTGATCTTCATATTCAATAAATGCTGTTGGATACCCATCTATTATTTTTGTGTGGTATATTAGTTCTGAATCATAACTTCCATGCTGTTGATAAGGCAACAAAGGATTAAAATACGAAACATCAGATTTATAAGTATTTTCCATGTAGGAGCAATAACCCGGAGAAAGAAAACTTGGTTGAGACTGAAGGCTCCAGTTTGATTGCAAACCCGATGAATAATAATTTTTTTCTGCGATAATTGACATAGATGCTTCAAAACTTCCATTTGCATTAAATTTAAATTTATCAAGTACATATCCTTCTTTATAAATATTAAATGTAGATCCAGATTCTTCTAGTTGTTTTAATTCTGCTTCGTGAATTGGTGGAGGAGTATATACCCATACGCTATTTGGATAAACCAAAGAAGGCCTCGAAAATCTTCCGTGGCAAGCAGACCAAGACTCTCTCTTTGGAAATATAAACTTGTCCGTTATTCCAGCAATTGTACTTGAATCAACAAGTTCATATTTATCATGTACATAAGAAAATTCGTAATCATCAAAAGACTTAAAAAAAACAGGAGTCATTGTTTTTTGAATATTGTTGGCACATGAAGATTCAGATTTAAATCCTTCAACACTGTAATCATTTGAATCAATGTATTCGTAATATGTTTGATAATTTCCAATATCAATATTAGATGGAGGATCTTTTTGTGTAGTAGAATTAGGCCCAAATCTACTTAGAAGAAGTTCTTCTGAACAAGGGTTTGTAGTTCCCGGTGAAACCCAAAAGTAATCCTGATTAAAAATTGTTGATGGCCATGCAGATAAATCAAGGAAATAGAAATTAGAATTAAAGAATCTAAAAGCGTTTGCATTTGGCCCAGAAGAAAGAATGTTTTGAAGTGAAAAGGAATATTCTTGAGAGAAATCCATCATTACGAGTTTTTCTGGCTTTGTTGAATTAAATCTGTCTTTACTCAAATAATTTCCAAATGTAGTTCCAGAAGTATAATAAAAATACCCCGGTTGATTTGCAATTTGATCTGTAACACCCCAATGATAAAATGGCCCAGAGCAGTCCTCAACATCAGTAATCTGGGAATACTCGCTTCCAGAAAGCTGTAAGGCATTAAGGTTTACGCAGTCAGATTGCAAATAATAGGAGTATTTCAAGTCTGTGTTACTATAGCCATTTGTTTGTGCTGTATAAAAGTTGTTTATATTGTCAAAATAAGGTTGACCAGCCACAACTCTGATTAATGCGATCATATACAAGTAAGACCCATATATATCTTGTTTAACAGATTCTTTTGGCTTGTATGTTATATAATCGGTAAATCCATAGGTCAGTGGTTGAACACCGGGAGTCGAAGTTTGAACCGGCTCACCAGAAGGTGTATTTAAAGGTTGATTTAAAAATCCTAATGCTGTTTGTGCGTCCAACAATATCGGATTCTGCTCCACTCTGTTAAAAGCGTTATTTGGATTGTTGATATCAACAGCATACTGCCTTCCACCAGAAGGTGCTGCAAATTCGGAACCATACGCTTTGCTATTTTTAAAAATGTAATTGTATTTCCCATCAATAATTTCAGATGTTGGCCAAGATGTTGGGTTTAATGATCCTATTCCTGAACATTTTAAAAAAGGATAATAAACCAATTCTCCAGCAAACGCATCACTTGTTACATTTGTTGCATCAGAATATTGGGCTTTGTTTGATGAATATGGAGTTAATACATAACCACTAAATGTTCCTTGAGGAATCATGTAATCAGAAAATTCGGTTATGTCTGATCCAACAGACTGTTCGTTTACAATGGGGGGTGCTGCTCTAAAATTAGTTAAAGTAAGCGTAGCATCTTCAGTTTTTTTTATGCAATAAGAACAAGTGCAACAAGAAACCAAATTTTGGGATTCAAAGCCAGTGTTTCTATGTATTATGTTTTCTTCAATATCATTCGTAGGTCTATAAGCCATTATTATGCTCCCGGTAAATCATACCAACCTTTAAGACCATCTGCATTAGTGCCGTAATATTTATTAGCACCCGGTGTTAATGCGTCATTGACCAACTTGAATTGCATTGCTGTACCAAGTGTAGATTGTTTCGGTATTACTGATGAATCTGTAGGGGTAGTAAATGTTACCGCAGTAAATGTCAAACCACCACCAGTGGAAGTCACAACTCTCCCAGCGGTTCCAGAGTATGTTTTAGGACAATCATTTAAATTAATGAAAGACATACTTGGTATAAAAGCACCAGCGGGATTAGCAATAGTAAAAGTAAGTCCTGTTGCGTTTGAATTTACAGCAACAAAATAGTTTGCAACCCCAGTGTAACTAGCTGGAGTATCTTCCAATGTTATAAAGCTTTTCCTTGAATCTTCTGCAATTTGTGCTGTTTCTGAAGGATAAAAGGTAGAATATGTATTAGACAAAACTCCATTTATACAAGTTGTTCCTGTTATAACTGGAATTCCAGAAGGCCCAGCAACCAATGAATTTAATACAGTTACCCTTGGTCTAGGATCACTATCTACAGGATTACCGGGGTATGGATCATAAGATGTTCCTACATAGTAACCAACATAGTTTCTTCCAGAAATCAATTCACCGCCATTAATATCCTTGGCCCAAAACGCACCCATATTTGCAGAAGATTGAGAAAGAGTATCATATCCAGACGCTGGATAATAACCATTGATTATTCCTGTGTCTTCTATAGTTACAAAGCATTTTGATGAAGGATCTAGACTTCTCCAGAATTCATATACATCCCTGCCGTCCGTAGAATCAACTCCACGGAGTCGAGCCATGTAAACTAACCCTTGTCCTGATACACCAACATTACCAGCAAAATTACCAACATTAGTTGGTTCGTCAATATCGTATGGCATCGAATACATTTTTGGACAAGTTGTTCTTGTTGCAAAATCCGCTTTCAGACCTCCTAGATCTTGAACAAAATCAACCCCATCCCAAATGACTTCATAAAAATCATAAAACAAATTGTATCCCAACTGATTGTTTAGAATTGCATAAGCTTCAGCTTGAACGCCACCCGCTCCTGTAGGAGCATCAATAGTTACTGTGGCTTGATCATTATAACCGCTACCATTTTCAACAATAACTATAGAAGAAATTGAACCATTAGATATTGTTGCTCTTGCGGTTGCTCCTGTTCCTCCACCACCAGAAATGGCTACATCTGGAATTTCCTCATATCCAGAACCGGGATTAGTAATAACAACTCCATTAAAAGGAATTTTATTGTTTACCCTGACATACAGAAATGGACTATTACCTTCATTAGAAATTGTTATGGAATTTGTGGACGCATCCCACCCAGAATTTATTCCACTACCTTGAACAGGTTTTACTATCATTTTGCTTCCTTTAAAAAAAACAGGACACAGTTTTAATTGTGTCCTGTAATTATCATACACATAAGCTTTTAAATCAAGGTGTTTTGATCAATAAAGCCATGCATTGAATGACTTGAGGATATTGCATGAAATTACTAGATTCAGCAGATAAAACCGATTTAGCAAGATCAAGTGTTGGTACAGGAATCCCTCTGATCCCAGTCATTACATAATCTGCAAAAGCATTTACAGCTTCATCTCTAGTAGCTTCACCCTTGATGAATTTTGCAAAAACATCAAGTGATGGATGTGCTGGAGGCATTCCCGGTTGACCACCCATCATGTTTGGAGGCATAGACATTTGAGGATTCATAAAACTTCCTTTCTATCGGCCACAACAGCTAGAACCACGAAGACTAAAGCGAAGTTTTCCACCACGAAAAACTTGCGTATCTGTTTTAGTCTTTTCAATCTTGATTGTTTTTTCGACCTTCTTTTCTACTTGAACTACTGGAGCAGAACATTGCCCATTAGCACATGAAGAACCCTTGCGGATTGGGAGATCGATTACCATAGCTACCGTCAACACTAAACTAAACATATTGCTTCCTCCTAAAGAAAAAAAGTAACCAAGCACATTATATTGACCAATCAATAGTTCGTGCAGGGTATCCATCAAAATTTGAAAAAGAAAATACTTCTTCAAGACAAATCCTATCCATATCTTTGGCTTTAATCCAGTAAGAACCCTTGGGTTCACCAAAATTTCCCGGTGGTGTTCCGTGAGCATTACCCCATGAATTCTGAATCAAAAAGATTAGTCCGAAATCAGCATGAGTGGTAAATCCTAAACACGATTGCTGATGGCCCCATGATTGGTTTCTTGAGGCTAATAAAACAGCAGGGGTTCCTGACGGTTTAACTTTTAAATCGCTAAACCCAAACCAAGACGAAGCTATGGTTACAGGGTATCCATTAGATAACGCCTGTTTTACTTGATCGCTATTTTTAAGCCTCGATGTACTTTTAACTTTAAATTTATTGGCCAAACTATCAATTTCTATAGGAGGATTGTTTCCGTTTGACCAAGCCATTTCTGCGTTTGCACCAAAAGTCCAAGAACCATCCTGTTGCTTAATTGGCTGTGGATAACTTGGATCTAATGGTGGGCAGCCATCCTCATTTAGTGACTCTGCCATTGAAGAACCAAAAGAACCTTCGCCTTCACCATTAAGGCCTCCACGCTTGCGAGATTGACCATAATTATAAAGAATGAATGGAAGTCTCCACTCTTCAAATGTTTCCCTCTGAGTGATAATCTCAACGGCTTGAAGGGTAGCCATGACTGCTAATGCACCTTGGCCTACACATGATCCTGTTTTTTGATCCCAAGGAAAGAATTCGTATCCCGCAGCTTTATTGACTACCTTGTAAAGAAGTGATTCTTTTAAGTCTAACGGAGGCCCAGCAATCTGAAAAGGAACAAGCTTTGCATTGAACTTGTCTTGAAGTTCTTTGGGTTGAGAATCAATTGGTAACCAACCGAATTTATTGGGTGGCAACATATTTTTTTTGTCTCTGTTTCTGTCTCCGAACTGATATTGTCCTTGCATTACTTCAACTCCTTTGCTATCTGATTGAATTCGTTGGTTAAAAGATCCCTGAGTTTTTGATCAAGTTTAAGCGTTCCGTCCTTCGGAAGCCTTTGATTCAACCTCTTTCCAATTACATCTCTAAGGTTAGAAAGTTCGTTTTCCATGAATTGTTTATTGATAGTTGCCTTTGCTGCCTTAAAGACATCTGTAAGAAACTCGTAGTCGTTTTTCTGACACTCTTTTGCAAGCTCTTCATAAAACATAGACAACCATTTGACTTGATCTTTGTCTTCTTTTGCTGCTGCTGCTTTAATGTCGCTATCAGGATTTACTGGCGGAGTAGGTGGAGCGGGAGTTGGTTCATCACCGATAAATACTGATGTAAACGCTGGATCAGAAGGCCCAAACTCATTGCCAACATACGCAAACAACCTGTACACACCCTGAGTTTGCGAAGTCACTACCAAGGTCTTTGAATCCTTTAAAAGATCAACAGGAAATATGTTCAATCCTTTATCGATTGAAACCCATTTAACAATCTTGGATTCGGTTTTTGCTGGAACGCTTATAAAAGCTCCCGGTTGCCCAGAAATCTTTGCAGGGAGTTCTATAGTCGGAATCTGAAGAAACACTAAAAATAGAATGTTTATCATGGTTGCTCCTTTTTGTTTACGATGTGCTTTAAAATGTGCTTATAAGAAAACAGAGATTAACAATTTTAATGCAGTCTTTAAAACAATTGCCCAAGGAATAATTCCAATCGTGATTGGGTTGCCGTGGAATTCGCCTTGTGGGATTGCTTGCTCAAGAATTGTTGCAAAATCCTCAAGAGATACTTCTGCATCTTGAAAAATCTGCTTATCATCAGGTATTACTTGGTCGGCAGCGTAGCCAACAATGTTCCATAATGCATTACTAAATTCTTTGTTTCCTACATCTTTTTTACCACGAATCTTGTCTACAACGAGCATCATTGCTTCGGCTGGCATCGTTTGTGGAAAATCGATCATTGCTTCACTTCCTTTTTTAAAGTCCTAGTGTAATTCAAAACCTCTGTCAAAATCCTCAAGCTTTCCGCTTGGGCCTTGGCTACCTCACCAATAGAGTTTTCCAACCTATCTATAAATACCATATGTCTTTGGTGCAATGGAAGTATAATATTTTGGCCTAACCAGCTAAATCCTTTATAAACAGCCCATAACATAAAGACAAGAAAACTTAATGCCACGCCGAATCGCTCAAAAATATCAACAATATTTATGTCTGCGAGCATCATATTGCCTCTACTTCTTCAATAGTTAACGCATTTTCAACAGCCTTTCTCTTGGATGCTATTTGCATAGACATTTGGGAGCGAGACTGGCCATACAACAGCATTAATTGTAGCATTTCGGTAATAGTATTAAAAGACAATTCGTTGTTTTCAAGGGTTACTAAAGAAGGTATTGGAAGGCCCAAATTTGCTGCTTCTTTAGCCAATGCGAATGCACCAGAGATTAAGGCAACATCATTGGGGGTTATGCCTAAATGGCCCTGTGGGAGTCCTGTATCCCACCCGATTTTTTCTAGATTCATCCATTCATTGTTTATTGATTGAAGCTTTCTTGCTTTTGCTTGAGATAAAGCATCTGGTTCAGCATCTGGAATATAATTCCATGCTTGATTAATTAAATTGTTTATAAAAACACCTTCATCTGAACTTAAAGCAACAGGCATTTTTATTGTTTTGCTTACATTGTTTTCGTCTGTTGCCATCAATGTAAATAAATAATCAGAGTCTATAACAATTGCATTTAAACTTATTTGCGTAAACATGATAACTCCTATGTTTTAATAATGTAATTTAACCCAATACTTGGCTGCATATTGTTATGCGATCCACCACCACCAGTATTATTGTTATTGGTAATAAAAATATTATGTGAATGGTCTAATGAAGCAGAATTATTTATACCAATGTTTTGTAGAGCAATATTGGAAGCACCACCAGTAAAGGTATATGGTGCAGATCCGCTGTTAGTCCATGCTGCTCTATCTACACCATGATTATGAACTGTATTTGCACTCATATTGCCTGTGATGTTGTTTGTTCCACCAGCAGTAGAACCAACTGTATTTGGGTGACTATGTGCTGGAATTTGTGAAGATGTTAATGTTTCGCTTTCAGTTCCAACTGTACCACCTAAAGTTCTAGCAGTAAGACCAGAACCTTGTCCTACACCAACCCCAACTCTTGATCTCATATCGGGCAAGTTGAATGTGGTGCTACCATCGCCTTGCCCATAGGGGCTAGAAGTCGTTCCTAATGCAGTCCACAATGCACTATAGGTGGTTCGTGAAACCGCATTACCGTTACATAATAACCAACCTGTTGGTGCTGTAGTTGTAACGGTTCCAGCACTTACCGTTTGAGTAATTGCACCAGCAAACATTTGCATTGATGCAGATGGCAATGTTGATGAGGAAGAAGCCCAACTCGGTGCTGCTGTTCCATTTGATTGTAATACTTGCCCCGCTGTTCCCGCAGCAAGAAAACTAGTTGCACCAGATCCAGTATTGTAAGGAACTTGACCAGCACCACCGCCAGCAAGATTAGTTGCAGAGGTAGCAGAAGT
>Ga0208974_1000855_pt1 | contig 12152 bp, 18 predicted proteins | sample GreLakmeER15MSRF_FD_187699 | JGI IMG/M metagenome (GOLD analysis project Ga0208974, IMG submission 187699) | Freshwater lentic microbial communities from great Laurentian Lakes, MI, USA - Great Lakes metaG ER15MSRF (SPAdes) | ecosystem: Environmental > Aquatic > Freshwater > Lake | place: Great...
TCAAGACACTGGAGTCCGATAAACAAGAACGCATTTCTAAAATAGAAGAAGAGATTTGTAGTATTCAAAAAACTATTGAAAGTTTAACAACAATAGTTACTGCTAATGTAGAAGAGAAAAAATCACTTAGTTCAATTGAATCTAAAAAACAAAAAGTGGATTCTCTTAGAAATGAATTTATAAGAAAAATTAAAGAATCTAAAATAGAATTAGAATTTTATCATAACAACAGTGATTGCCCTACATGCAAACAAGAAATATCTCATCAATTTAAAGTTAGTATGTCTGAAGAGAAATTAGACAGAATTGATGAATTAGAAAAAGCACAAATAGAATTGTCTATTAAGTGGGAAGAAATAAATAAAAATTATGAACAGTACTTGGAAATAAGTCAAAAAATTATAGAGGTTAATAATAATATAATTACGAACCAAACTATACTTCAAAGACTTTTAGTAGAAAAAAATACTGTACAGAGCAAGATAGGTGACATTGAAAAAGAAAATAAAAAATTAAAAGAAATAGCCGTAGACGCTTTAGATAAAAATGCTATACGCAATGAACTAAAAGAACAACAAGAGTATCAAACCATTGCAGAGCATTTGTTAAAAGATTCTGGTATCAAGACCAAAATTATTAGACAATATCTTCCTGTGATAAATAAACTTGTGAACAAATATTTACAAGCAATGGATTTCTTTGTACAGTTTGATTTAGACGAGACATTTAAAGAAACAATTAAGTCTAGGTTCAGAGACAATTTTAGCTATTCTTCTTTTAGTGAAGGAGAAAAACAGAGAATTGATTTGGCACTTATTTTTACTTGGCGAACGATTGCTAAGATGAAGAACAGTGCAAATACTAATCTGTTATTGTTGGACGAAGTGTTTGATAGTTCACTGGATGTTAATGGGACTGATTATGTAATGTCATTACTAAATACTATAGGTGAAGATACAAATGTTTTTGTAATAAGCCATAAAGGTGATCAACTGTTTGACAAGTTTAGAAGTCAAATTAAATTTGAAAAGAAAAATAATTACTCGGTGATGTTATAATGGAAGAATTAAAGTTATTGCCTTTTGTAGATCCTAAATTGAAAATGCCACCGGATATTTTTAATTTTGAAAAAGAAAATGCAGAAGAAATAAGTGAACACCTTTTTATAGCAATGAGAAAACTTGGTGGTGTAGGGTTATCAGCAAATCAAGTTGGTTTAAATTTAAGAATGTTTGTGATTGGCGGTTCGTCAAATATATCTGAAAAGGTTATTATTAATCCAGATTTACTTTCAGTATCAGATAAAACAACCATTATGAAAGAAGGCTGTCTTTCATATCCTGGTCTTTGGTTATTGATAAAAAGACCCATGGGTTGTATATTGAAATATCAAAATGAAAAGGGCGAAGAAACTATTGAAGAGTTTAAAGGTGTTTCTGCTAGAGTGATATTGCATGAATATGATCATATGCTTGGACAAAATTTTACTATGCGAGCATCTAGTTTAAAAATTCAAAGAGCTTTAAAGTCATTAGATAAAAAAGTAAAACACTATCACCTGAATAAAGGAACTCCTAATGTCAGACAATAATTTTGATTTTGGTTTTACTGCGGTAGATGAAATACCAACAAGTAAAACCACTACACCTACCAATGTAATTGCTCATGTAGATGATGAACAATTAGAAACCATTCTAAATAAATTAGAAAGATTAGAACTTCTTATTTTAAATTCTGATAGTTCTGATATGATTAATGAACACCGTGAATTAGTAAAACAAGATGTAGTTGACAAGTTAGCACAAGTAGAAAATCTTATATTGCCTTTATTGTATAATCTTCAAAAGAATCCAGAAAAAGATTATATTCATTGGCCGAATAGAACAATTATTATTGATAAACAAATAGAAAAAATAAAAGCAGTTACTCGATTTTTTAATGTTGTTTAGGAAAAATTATGAGACAAGCGAACGAACAAGAACAAAAATTTGAAGTTACTCCTGTTGTAGAAGGAGTATTTACACGCCCAAGTGGTGCAGTATATGATTTTTATTTAAATGAAACAATACAATCTCCTAGTCAATACGTTGCATGGAATCATATAATTCGTTCAGCATCAGAAAGAGATACAATTTATTTGCATATTAATTGCTATGGTGGAGATGTTATGACATCCATACAATTGATGAGATCAATGGCTGAATCAACTGCTCATGTTATTGCTTCAGTAGAAGGTGCGTGTATGTCAGCAGCCACTTTCTTATTTTTAATTGCAGATTCTTTTGAGATATCAGAACACTCAATATTCATGTTTCACAATTATTCAGGATTTTCATTTGGTAAAGGTAATGAAATGAGAGATAAAGTTAATCATGAAGAAAAATGGAATAAACATTTGCTTGATTCTATTTACTTAGACTTTTTTTCACCTGAAGAAATAAAAGAAATTTCTAACGGTAAAGATTTTTGGATGACACCTAATGAAGTGCAAAAGAGGCTAGAATTGAGAGTTAAGAAGTGGGCTAAAAAAGCAACAACAACAAAGTCTTCTCAAAAAAATATAAATAAAAATGCTTGACAAAAGGATATAAGTGTAGTAAAGTAGTATTACTATTTTATAATAGTAAAAATTTAACCATCTATAGGAAAAAAATTATGAATGTTATGATTAAAAGTGTTGTGATTGCTACTATGTTGACAATGATTGCTTGCAGTAATGAGGCAGAAGTTTCAGAAGAAACAGTAGTGAATGAGCAACTTCCTGCATCCCATGCATCTCCAGCAGTTGAAGAGGAAGTGGCTGAAGAGGAAGTGGCTGAAGAGGAAGTAGTTGAAGAAGAATACAGAGCTGGCGTGGCTGACAGTGTTGTTGACGCATTGTAATAAAGTTATTCTTTAAAATCAAGCACTTACAAAACGATTGCTGTAAGTGCTTGATTCCTCACAAAAAATAAATTCAAATAGTTCTTGACTTTTTGAATTGGTTCTGTTACCATATACGTCTAAAATCAGTAAATTGCTGATAAAATATAAGTCATTGATTTCATTAGAAAAAGAAATTTCAAATAACGCTTGACTTTTCATAAAAACTTCTGTATAATACTTGTATAAACTGAAAAAAAGGTTGTGAGGACCTGTGTATGAAAATCGAATCAAAATCAATGTTAGCAAAGTTACTTGCAACTGAAAATATATCAGTTGAAGTAAATCCTAAATTAACTACAGCAGCATTTGATCCCATCACCCGTACCATGTTTCTTCCTAAGTGGAAAGAAATGGCTACTGCTACCCAAGACTTGCTTATCGGTCATGAAGTTGGTCACGCATTTGAAACTCCAGCAGAAGGATGGCATGACGCGGTTTGTTCAGATCGCACACTTAAAGGTTTTCTGAATGTAATTGAAGATGCCCGTATTGAGCGCAAAATCAAGGCTCGTTATCCCGGTTTGGTTCGTAGCTTTTATGCAGGCTATCGTGATCTTTGGGATCGTAACTTTTTTGGCGTTAAAGATATTGACGTAAATACTCTGCCTCTTATTGACCGTATCAATCTACACTTTAAAGTGGGTGCTTATGTAAATGCCCGTTTTTCGAATGCAGAACAAATATTTGTAGACCGTTGTGCGAATACTGATACTTGGGAAGAAGTTGAAGCCCTTGCCCGTGAAATACACGGCAAGGCACAGGAAGAATCAGAACAAACTATTGAAGATTTGATGAAGCAATTTGAATCTACTGATTCAGATGACGATTCTAGTATGGACATGGAAGGCGACCTGTCTGATTGGGAGCAAGAAGAATCAGAAACAGACTCTGAAGAAGACGAATCTTCTGGTAATAACGGTGAAGAGACGGATGAGGATTTTGATTCTGACAATTCAGATTCAGATACCGAATCTGAAGACGATAGTGACAATTCAGATTCAGATACCGAATCTGAAGACGATAGTGAAGTTCCTGAAGCAGTTCAAGACTTTGTGGAAGACGGCGGTGTCGGTTCTATTACTGATACAGCATTCCGCGACAATGAGAATAAACTGATAGACACTGCTTCTACTAAAGAACGTGTTTATGTCACAATTCCTAAAGCAAATCTTAGTAACTTGGTTGTTTCACCCAAAAATATTTACAATTGGGATCTCATAGAAGTAGCCGGCGCAATAGATCCTAAGGTTTACGGTCAACAATTGTATTCTGAATTTATCAGCAAGAACAATAAGACTATCAACCAGATGGTTTCCACTTTTGAAATGAAGCGTAAAGCGTCAATGTTTGTTAAAGCCCGTACTGCTAAAACTGGCGATTTGAATGAAAATCGCTTGTGGGCATACAAGACTTCGGATGATCTGTTTAAGCAAGTGACCAGTATTCCAGAAGGTAAGAATCACGGTTTTATTATGTATCTAGATATGTCCGGTTCAATGAACCGTAACATGGCTGGCACTATTGACCAGTTAATCAACCTTACTATGTTCGCCCGTAAAATTGGTGTTCCTTTTGAAGTATATGGGTTTACTAGCGACTCTTCGGGTTATGCCAGTTTAAGCACTGTATCTAAATTCACTCCAATTCAGAATGAATATTGCATGGCTGATTTAAAGATGCCTCATTTACTATCTTCAACCTTTACTAAATCCCAGATTGAGGTTGCATACAAGTATTTGTTGCTGTGGAAACAGTCTTTTGTATATCGTTATTCATCTGACTTAAATCGTAACTCAGGTGCAGCAGGTCGCTGGGTATCTTTTTACCATAATCAGGCATTGCGTATGAATAATACACCACTTAATGAAACTTTGATTGCAGCTATTGAGATTGCTAAAAACTTCCTCAAAGCCTCAAAAGTTGAAATACTGAATACAATTATTCTTACCGACGGTGAGGCTACTAATGATGTATTATACTGGAGCAAGTCTGCAACTGAAGAGAATACTTATCACGCAAAGCAAATGCGATATCTAGAAACAGCTACTTTTAAATATGGTTCAGCGGTTTATCCACTAATTGAATCCGGTGATGCTAGCCACAATGTTAAGTTGACCGCCACTTTGATTGAGTTGTATAAAGAGCTTACTGGTTCCAAAGTAATCAATTACCACTTGGTTGAACGATTGAATAGGAATTCTCTAAATTATTGTAAGGGGTATTCTCAAGTAGGTAATGTTGAATTTATCGATTGGGATAATATATACAAGACCCAGGGTGCCGCAGGTATCATTGAGATCAAAGATAAGTTTGGTTTTGATGTTCGATATATTCTTGATGGTAGCAAGTTGAATATTCAGAATGAAGAGCTTGTGGTTAAATCGGACTCTAAAAGTGATTTGCTCAAAGGGTTCCGTAAGTTTGCAAGTTCTAAGTCCCAGCAACGGGTGTTTGTTCAAAAGTTTATACCCGAAATAGCGTAGCGTGAAATGTAGCGAATGAGTATACTACTCTGCTACAGATTTTAAGGTAACGCTGTAAGTGCTTGATTCTTCGTTAAAAAACTGTATATGAATCAAGCACTTATTTCACTCGTAACTCATTGATTTCATTAGCAAAAGAAATTTGAAATAATGCTTGACTTTCTCGAAAAACATCTGTATAATACTTATATAAACTGATAAATTAATCATTGTCTTGTGAGGAGACTATATTATGAACAATTCAACCTTTGTAAAAAACCTTCGTCAATTAGTTGATGGAAATAATCATATTCGTCGTAAGGATATTGTTGATGAAGCAACTGCTGCTGGACTAGTTATCCAACAGTGGAAACTGGACATATATAAAGTTGATAGGGGACTTTATGATTTGACCGAAATGTTTGCGGGTACCGCCAAGAGTTTTACTCGCCCGGTGCGAGGAACTTCTCCTTCAGTTCGTCCCACTAAACTTGAAGTTGTTAAGCCTGTACAAACTCCAGTTTCAGTTACATCTCCTAAAGTTGTAACAATGGCTAAACTGATTATGGATATTCAGAATTTGGTTCCTGCAAAAGATGATACTTATGTGGCTTTCGGGTTTCATAAGGATCTAAAAACTATTTTTAGCGCAGGTATTTTTTATCCTGTGTTTATCTCAGGACTTTCTGGTAACGGTAAGACCACAATGATTGAGCAAGTATGTGCCCAACTCAAGCGTGAGTCTATCCGTGTTAATATTAGTATTGAAACCGATGAGGATGATTTAATCGGTGGCAATACGCTAGTTGATGGTAACGTAGTCTATCGTGAAGGACCGGTCCTCACCGCCATGAAACGTGGCGCGGTCCTCATCCTTGATGAAGTAGATCGTGGCTCAAACAAGTTGATGTGCCTCCAGGCCATACTTGAGGGCAAATCCTACTTCAATAAGAAGACTGGCGAAACCACTACTCCTGCCCACGGGTTTACTATTGTAGCAACGGCTAACACAAAAGGTCGTGGTTCAGACGATGGTAAATTCATCAGCGCACAGTTGTTGGACGAGGCGTTCCTGGAACGTTTTGCAATTACCGTGGAGCAGGAGTATCCTACAATGGCAGTTGAGAAGCGTATAGTTCTCAACAAGATGGAACGCGCCGGGTGCGTTGATGATGATTTTGCCAGTCATCTTGTTACTTGGTCAGATGTCATCCGTAAAACCTATTTTGAAGGTGGTATAGATGAACTGGTCAGCACCCGGCGCTTGGAGCATATTGTAAATGCATTTGCAGTCTTCAAGGATAAGACTAAAGCAATTACACTGTGTACCAATCGTTTTGATGCTGATACTAAACAAGCGTTTATTGATTTGTATAGCAAGGTTGATCCTTCTAATCCGCAGGAGCCTGAAGTTCAAGTACCTGATGATGATATAGCGTTTTAAGGATAACTATGAATTATAAATTCAATGAAGACATTTTGGTAGAAGAATTTATGGATTACATAGATTCTACCTATGCAGGACACTACGGCCAAGGCGGACTACAATCCGCTGAGGTCATTGTTGACAGAGGACATGGACTCGGATTCTTTCTGGGTAATGTTGATAAGTACAATGCTCGGTATGGTAAGAAAGGTGGACCCGAAGACTATCGCAAAGACTTGTTGAAAGTAATTCATTATGCTTTTTTAGCATTAAATGAGCATGATAGAATATATAATACACATAAATAAGAGTAGATACTCTACTTTTATTAGGAGATAGAAATGGGATTTAAAGTACGATTCACAATGACAAAACCTTCTGAAAATACTGATGTGTCTTCTATGAAAGTGATAGAAGACCCTTTAGCAATTACAAATCTTATATCTAAATATAACGGCACTCAAGAATCCTTTAAAGAAGGAGCAGTAAAGAGCATAGTCTACGGGTTTCCAACCCGAGAACTTTGGCAATCTTTTTACAACGAAGCTGTTCCAATCTGGAATAAAGCTGGGCTGACAAGTAAAGCGGCTGATTTAGGTATTACATACGATATTGAGATTATAGAAAACAATTGACAATTGAGTTTGTATATAGTATAGTATACAAACATTATTTATTTATGGAGATACAATATGAAGTTGAGTACAAACACTGTAGAAGTTTTGAAGAATTTTGCATCTATTAACCCTAATATTCTTATTCGTGCTGGCGATTCAGTTTCTACAATCAGCGCGGGTAAGAACATTTTTGCTAAAGCTAAAATTCAAGAAACCTTTGATCGTGAATTTGCAATTTACGATTTGAATAGTTTCTTAGCTACTCTTAGCTTGGCAAATAATTCTGACATTAAATTTGAAAATGAATTTTTGCAAGTTGAGATTGATTCAGGTACAATGCAGTATTATTATTCAGACCCGTCAGTAATTCAGGCTGCACCTGATAAAGAAATTCAAGTTGATAATTATTTTCAGTTTACTCTTACTCAAGATGCACTCAAAACTATTTTCAGCACTGCCTCTGTAAGTCAAGCTACTATGTTTAGCGTGATTGGTAATGGCACTGAAGTTACTATTGTTGTTGGTGATCCTAAAACTCCATTGAGTAATAATTATCGGAAAATAATTTCAGCTTCAAATAAAGTGTTCAAGGCATATTTGCCGATTGATAGTTTGAAAATCATGAATGACAATTATACTGTAACAGTTTCAGAAAAGAAATTCATTTACCTAGAAGGCACTAATAGTAGCTCGCGGTATTGGCTGGCTCTTGATAAAGATTCGGAGTTTTAATCATGGATGAATCTAAACTTATTGTAGAAGTGCGCGAGGCTGGCAACGGATGGTTGGTTTCATTTACTAAGTGGGATGAAACTGTAGAGTTTGTATTTGCTCGCCCAGGTTCTGCAATTAGTATGATTAAGAAGGTTATGACCGATCAAGAAAATCCATTCAAAGTAGGAGAAAAGTAATGGAAAAAGATAACGATGTTTCTCTTTTTCGGAGTAAGGTATCTGAAATGAGTACGACATTGGACAGTATTCTTGAGAAGAAAAAAACAGGTAATCCTCAACATATTGAAGTGACTACTAGTAGAAATATCGAATTATCTATTAATGATACGACCAGTGTTAAAGAGCAGTTGAGTTGATCTTATATTATATTATGGAGTAAAGAATGAACAAAGAACAATTTCTCTGGGTTGAGCGTTACAGACCGAAGACCATTAATGAATGTATCTTGCCCGAATCTATCAAAAACATGTTTAAGGAGTTTCTCTCTAAAGGAGAAATTCCTCATTTGTTATTGTGTGGTACAGCAGGTACAGGTAAAACTACAGTAGCACGTGCCCTCTGTGAAGAACTTGGTGCTGACTATATTATTATCAATGGTTCTGATGAAGGTCGTCAAATTGATACCCTGAGAACTAAGATTAAACAGTTTGCTAGTGGTGTTAGTTTTGGACAAGGCACTAAAGTTGTTATTATAGACGAGGCTGATTATCTAAATCGTGAGTCGGTTCAACCTGCACTAAGGGCTTTTATAGAAAACTTTTCTGATAATTGTCGCTTTATTTTTACTTGTAATTATAAGCAGAAGATAATTGCACCTCTGCATAGTAGAACCACTGTGATTGAGTTTAAATCCAATAAAGCAGATAAAGCAGCTCTTGCTTCTGCCTTTATGAAACGGATGCAAGGTATACTTAAAGCAGAAAATGTAGAATACAAAGATAAAGTGTTAGTTGAATTGTTGATGAAGTACTATCCTGATTACAGGCGAGTGCTTAATGAGTTGCAACGATATAGTTCTTCTGGTACTATTGATGAGGGTATTCTCAGCAATTTTTCTGAGATAAATACTAAAGAGTTGATAGATTCTCTCAAAGAAAAAGATTGGAAAAAGATGCGTCAATGGGTTGCTAATAATGTTGAATCAGATCCTCAGGGTATTTTCAGATTTATATATGATAGTTTGATTCCTGAAGTATCTACTATTCCTCAAGTCGTACTATTGATTGCTGACTATCAATACAAAGCGGCATTTGTTGCTGATCAAGAAATTAATCTTACTGCATGTTTAACTGAAATTATGGCGAATGTAAAATTTAAATGATAATCTTGCATGACGATGACAAATTAAGAGTATTTTATAACCCAGGTGAAGGTAAAAATACTCTTGTTTGTTTTTCTGGTATTGATCTTGATACATTTGGATTTAATAATTATAATCCGACTGCTGTAGATAAACCAGATTTTGTAAAAATTACAGAAGGACTTGTTGGTGATCGTTTCTGGGTTATTGATAAACTAAGAAGCTGGGGATCTTTGATAGATTGGGATTTTGTGCATAATTTAATCAGTCCTTATTTACATGGTAAACGTGTTATTGCTTTGGGTAATTGTATGGGTGGGACTAATGCTATTAAGTTTGCCTACCATACAGATGTTGATGTAGTGATAGCATTTTCCCCTCAATGGAGTGTTCATCCAGATATTATTACTCAAGATATATTTGATAGAAGGACTATCGGTTTCAGGGCTAGAGTTGTAGCGTCAGGTTGGAGAAGTTTAGAAGGTATGTTCAGGCCAATGACAACACATATTCATTTTTGGGCACCTAGTGAGATTGATGTTCCTCATATGATAGCATATCCTACTCTTCCCAATATCAAAAAGATATTTTTTCCTACTTTGTTACATAATATTGCTAGATTTTTAAAAAGTAATAATGTATTATATGATATATTAGATCAATGTATTGTAGCTGAAGATCCTCAAAAAGAAATATCTATTTTATGCGACAAAGTGGGAATATTGCATGAGTTATCTTAAAGAACTTGGAAAGCCTGATGATGTAGTTAATGAAAAAGATTTTGTTGTTAAGAACAACAAACTTAGCCCATTTGATTATATCAGTAGCATATGTTATGATAAAACTGATATTATGCAAGATGAAAAAGATGAATCACAGTACAGCGCCTTTATGATTAACCGTGGTTTAGGTTTTGGTTCTGATACAGTCATTGCTGCCAATGAAATGAATAGTAGACCGCACCTTGATAATAAAATTCAATATGATTTTTTGAAAGCAGTCATACGAAAAGGTAAGAGATACAATAAGTGGATAAAGGCAGAAGAAGAAAATTTAACGATGGTAAAAGAATATTTCGGTTATAGTTTTAATAAAGCAAAAGATGCATTAAAAATATTAACTGATGATGATCTTAGTAAGATAAAAGACTTTATGAAGAAGTCAAAAGGTGGCCTTTTATAAATATAGTTGTCATCATGAACAATTATAATTAGAAAGGGTGTATGAAATGAGTGAGCGAGATAATTTTTTTACAATTGATTATCCTGGTTATCAACCGCTAGAAGTCTTACTAGGAGATCCTGAAAATTTCCTAAAAATAAAAGAAACTCTTTGTAGAATAGGTGTTGCCTCTAAAAAAGACAATACACTATTTCAATCTTGCCATATCTTACATAAGCAAGGAAGATATTACATTACGCATTTCAAAGAACTGTTTGCTTTGGATGGTAAAGAAGCTGACTTCATGGAAAATGATTTAGAAAGACGTAATACTATTGCTAAATTATTGGAAGATTGGGGTCTATTAAAAATCATTTCTACTTTAAAAGAAGATGAATTTTGCCCTCTTAATAAAATTAAAATCATATCTTTTAAAGAAAAGAATGAATGGAATCTTGTTCCTAAATATAAAATTGGAAAAAAACGTTTTTAAAATAAAAAAGAATTTATAAATAAAGTGCTGGCATTGGCTGGCACCACTATACGCCGATAGGGTATAGTAATTTTAACCTCGCTGAAAAGGAGAAACGTATGACTCGTATACACAGATATACAACAGACAATATATCTGATATTTTAGATAATGTAAGACCGTTTACTATTGGGTTCACTAGGATGTTTGAAAGTTTAGCCGATGTAAACGAAAGTGTAGCAAGCAATTACCCACCCTACAATATTGTAAAATGTGATGATGAAAATTACATTATTGAAATTGCTTGTGCAGGATTCCGCAAAGATGAATTTAACATTCAGGTATTGCCCGATAACAATAAACTGATTGTACAAGGAGTACAAGATCGCGGTGAAGACAAACGCGATTATTTCCATAAAGGAATTGGATCAAGAAACTTTACACGTTCTTTTTTACTAGAGGGCGATGTTAAAGTAACTGATTGTGAATTTACTTCTGGTATGTTAAATATCTTTCTAAAAAGAATCATCCCAGAAGATAAAAAACCCAAACAAATTATTGTGAAATAGGTGAATTAGCTATGGCTCAAGTCCAAATTATTAAGTTATCAACTGGAGAAGATATTATAGGTTCAGTTGAATTAATGGATGTTCCTGGTTCTGAAAAAATGGTAATGATTGAAAAACCCTGTATCATTCTTTTTAGACCTAAAGAACAAAATCCTAAAGAATTTGGCTTGGGCTTAGCACCTTATTGCCCTTATGCAAAAGGATACAAGTTTACCATAGTGAATTCACATATTGTCTCTATCTTTGAACCAGAAGAAACTCTTTTAAATGAATACACAAAAAGATATGGTTCACTGATACAGACTTCAGTTAGACAAGTACTACAAGAATAGTATGATTGTAGTATTTTCAGAAAAATTAAGAGGTTTAATTGCTTGACATAGACTCCTCGTTATTATATAATGTATTCACACTGAGAGGAAGATATGTCAAATTTTTATACTTTTGCTAAACACTACGGTAATAAAATACTATATCGTGGTATCG
>Ga0208974_1000857_pt1 | contig 12146 bp, 19 predicted proteins | sample GreLakmeER15MSRF_FD_187699 | JGI IMG/M metagenome (GOLD analysis project Ga0208974, IMG submission 187699) | Freshwater lentic microbial communities from great Laurentian Lakes, MI, USA - Great Lakes metaG ER15MSRF (SPAdes) | ecosystem: Environmental > Aquatic > Freshwater > Lake | place: Great...
CCTGTTAAATCCTCTAGTTGGTAGGATGTAAGTGGGCCGTTTTGTAATGCTCTGATAACTGCTTCTTGTGTCATTTGAACCACTCTGGTCTGAGTTCTTTTAGTTGATAAATGCGTAACGGAGGGATTGCCTTCCAATGGTTAACAGCAGCCCTTGTAATACCTAATATTCTAGCAAGCTCACTCTGTGAGCCAGCAAGTGTGATAGCTTTTTTTATGTTCATAGCACAAGTATAGCAAAGTTAACAATAAACAACACTAGGGAAAACACCTATAAAATAATTGTTGACCTACCTGTTTAGTTTGATATACTTCACTCAACCCGCAACAATTCGTAAGCGGGCAATTAAGGAAGTCAAAATGACACAAGTTTATAAAGCATATGTTTACCAAGACAAGCGTTGCTTCATTGGTGAAATTGATGGTGTAAATATTAACACCAACATTGCTGAAATTAAAAATACACCAATTGAGTTTTATGCAAGTTCTAAACAAGAGTTGCTTGCTGAAATGATTAAGTTCTTAAAAGGAACTGGACGCACAGGTGTTTTACGAGTTGCAAACTAAATCAACAGGGGGCTTAGTCCCCCAATTAAAGGAGAACCAAATGAAAAGTAAGATTATTCAGACGCTAGTTGAATGTGTATTAGCCATCGTTATCTTTGGCGGTATCGGTGTACTACTGGCTTGGAGGGGATGAGATGAACACACGTTTCTTAACCCATGTCCGTAAGATATTTCGCACTTACGATGCCCCACCACAGGTCATTAGAAGCTATCAAAAGCAATGGGTGAAGTCAGTACGCCAGTTGGGTGACAAGTGGCTTGTAGCAAAGCCTATTGAAAGAATCCAATGAAAAGACAAGATGCTATCAAAGACTTGTCACATGATGACTACTGCTGTTATTGCACAGAACCAAAGGGCGATAAATACACCTGCTGCTCAGAAAACCACTTTATCCCTTTTGAGTTTTTATACGATGATGACAAAGAAGCAATGATTGAAGAATATTTAAGTAAAGGAAAATGAAATGGTACATAAAAAGTTAATGCAAGCAAGAATTCTCTTGCAAAACGCACCCTTGAAAAAGTCTGGTCATAATAAGTTTGCTGGTTACAGTTACTTTGAACTTGGTGACTTCATGCCAGAAATAAATGCAATCTTTAATGAAGTTGGTCTGTGTGGCGTAGTCTCCTACGATTCAGAGATAGCAAGCCTGACCATCACAGACACAGACGATGGCACTAACATCGTTATCACTAGCCCAATGGCAGAAGCTAACCTTAAAGGTTGCCATCCTATCCAGAACCTTGGTGCAGTCGAGACATACACCAGACGCTATCTGTGGGTTACAGCAATGGAAATCGTTGAGCATGATGCTCTGGATTCCTCTGCGCCTATTAAGGAAGAAAAGATAATCATCACACCTACTCAGGGTGCAATGGATACCATCCCAGAGGATGAGCAGAATTATCTCAGAGAGTTAGCAATGGAGTTAATTGCTCTCTGTGAGAAAGAAGAACCTAAGAGTGCTTGGGTGAAGTTGGAAGCAGAGAACTTAGACAGCGAACAGAAAGTTGCTCTATGGACTTTACTTCCTAGTAAAGTAAGAAGTGCATTGAAAAATGCGAAAGGATAAATATGGAATACGATAATACTAATAGGGGTTCTCTCTTTAAGAACGACAGGAAAGACGATGCTAAGTTTCCTGATTACAAAGGCAGCTTAAATGTAGATGGGGTTGAGTATTGGCTATCTGCTTGGATTAAACTAAGCAAAGATGGAAATAAATTTATGTCTCTATCTTTAAAGAATAAGAACGCTGATGCTTCTTTAAATAAGCCCAAGAAAGGTATTAAACAAGAATACGATGCAGACATTCCGTTTTGACTAAAAACAGAATTTTAAGTTAACGAGGGGAGGGCTGTGCAAAGGATTTTCCTAGCTTGCAGACGAGCAGTCTTCCCCTCACCTAAAGGAAAAAGTAATGGATTACAAAAAGTTATTTGACAGAGTGTTTCCTGACTTCCCAAGAGTGAGAAGCACAGACCCACTAACATCATTTGAAGCAGCAGAGGCTATTAAGCCAGTTGTCTCTCAGCACCATCAAGTTATCCTAGAGTGCCTACAAAAGCATGGCTCTCTTGGTAAGGATGGCATAGCATCATTGACTAACCTAGATGGTAATCAAGTCGCTAGACGCTTAAACGAAATGAAAGTCTTAGGTCTTATCCACCTAACAGGTAAAACAGTTAAATCTAACTCAGGACGCAATGAAAGAGAGTGGTCATGTCATACGCAGATGTAGAAATAAAAGTCATCCAATGGGGTGAAGCAAGAGGAATCGTCCAGAACAGCCATCCATTTGGACAGGCAAAGAAAACCCAAGAAGAACTAGACGAATTGTTTGAAGCTATCAAGAATAAAGATAGAGTAGCAATGGCAGACGCATACGGAGATATTCTTGTAACCCTAGTAATGGGTTGTGCCTGTGCTGATTTAGACCTTGTAGAGTGCTTTAAAGGCGCATACGAGGAGATTAAAAACAGAAAAGGTTATCTTAATGAAGATGGAGTTTTTGTTAAGCAATAATGTCCAAGGCATGATTGATGTGTTTGATTCTGTCATCCAGACCAATCGTGCCTCCATTGATTTTCTTAGTCATCATTAAGAAGTCACGAGTATCAGCGTACTGATTTAGCTTGTGTGTTTGCCAGAACCACCCTGCTGTCATAGCAGCATATTTAGGTGTTCTGACTAACTCTGGTTGCATCACAAAGTCTTCACCCAAGGCTTGACCTGCATGATAGAAGTTGCTATGTCCAGTTAGCTGAAGAAATCCAGACCCACGGAAACGCCACCCATCCCCACTAGCCTCATCCCTGTTTCCCATACGATTGCCATAGATTCTGTTGGCAATACGCTGTGGTTGACGCTCGTAAGCAGTAGCTTCTTCTGGCGTAAAACCCCATGCTCGTTTTGGTGTTCTAGGAAACAACTTTAAAAGCGTAGCAGCACGATACATTAAGTTTTCCTCAAGTATCTTAAAGTTACCGCACTCATGCCCACATTGACCAATCCAGCTTGCTTGCTGGACAGGTGTGCTAATTCCGAATCTATCAAATGTCTCATTAAACGCATCTGCTAGAGATGGGTCTATGTGCATCTTTTTAAGTTGGTCAGGGCTTACCATTTAAGAGATTCCTTACTTCGTTATATGAGTCCACACACGCATTGAGTGCAACAGTATTTCTATCACCCTGTGCAACTATTTCTGCAATGGCTTCGATGGTTGCTCTTTCGGCATCAGAAGCTGTGTCAGTCGGTCTGTCAGGTTGGCTGGTTGTTTCTGTATTTGCGCTGGCAACGGAGGAACTTGTGGGGGCTTGTACGTTACTTGTGGGGCAGAGGCGCAACTTGCCAGCACGATTGGCAGCAGCAAGGGCAGAAGTTTTCTTGTTAATGGCATTGTTAGCCTCCTGTAGTTTTAAAGATTGTTGATTAAGTTTCTCACCCATGTTTCGCTCAAGTTCACGAGCTTCATCATTCTTCTTAGCAATAGCTATCTTCATGTCCTCATCACGTTCTAGCCATCCATAGTGGTGTCCAACTTGGTATGTACCAAAGAGAGATACCAAAGCACCCACAATTAACCAAGGTAAAGGTAACATTACTCAGCCTCTTTTCTTGCGTTAGCTATTTCTTCTCTAACATAATCGTCTTCCAAGTGGTCTGGAGGCGTATTGGGAGGAGGGGGAGGAGTCCAGTTCTCATCTAGTTCTGGATTCTTCCAGACAGGCATAGCACCAAATGGTTGACTAGGCAAACCGCCATAAGCACCTTGAGGGTTATAGGCTGGAGGACTTGACTGATAACCGCCTCCATAACCGCCTTGGAAGCCTCCATAACCACCACACATAGGTTGCATTGGAGTAGTAGGCATCATGCGATTTGCGATGGCTCTAGACCCCTTGTTGAGTGCATACATTCCAATGAGAGTCGTAATGCTGCCAACCAACAAAAGAACAATGTCATTTAACATTTTAAGTACCGATGCGTCTAGAGGCGCAAGGGATTTAATTGGCTGTGTTACAAAAATTATTGAATACAAAAATGCTACTACTATCGTGCCAAAAACCAGCATGACAACGACAACCGCAAAAAGCCAACCGCAAACTTTCAGAAGTTCTATAAGTTCTTCAGTGCTTTTAACTTCAGCAACTTTCATTTTTTTGCTTCCTCTGGTTGTACATTTTCAATTTGTTTTGTCAAGATTGGTGCAACTAAGTATTCAGGACAAGTTTGAGTGAATTGGCATCTAGGTTTCTGACATGGCTCAGCATGGAAATTATCTGGGTTTTGGCAAAAATAACGATATTTTTCATCACATCCAGTTAACAGTAAAAGAAGCAATAGATATTTCATTTACCTAAACCAATCCTTCCAAGTAATAGATTCACAATTCTGTCTGACAAGTCATCAGGTAAGAACTTCAAAAAACCAAGGGCATACAAAGCCACACACCCGTAAACGAATATCTTTAGGCATAGGTCAAAGGTCTTCTGGTACTCATTCACCTACCGCACCTTTTAGTAGCCTCACAGAATGTCATTAACTCATTCACACCAACAAAGACTAAAAACAAAACAAAAAAGATTCCACCTATTGCCAAACCAATCTCTAGTTGCTCTTGCTCTTTTTGCTTTTGTTTTTTCTCTGCTGCCTTTAATGCACTTATTTCTTTAGCATCTGCCAAGTCCATCTCTGCTTGACGAGCCTTAATCTTCTGCCATATGTCAATCTTGCCTGTCTGCATGAAAAGCAGTTTTAACTCCTCCTCAAAGGCTCTCGCTTGCTCAAGGGCCATCTCGATTTGCAAGGCAGTCCCCATGTTTGAACCCTTACCAGATTGCTTGGCTTGAAGCATAGCCTTGGTAGCTACAGACTTAGCGTCAAATAGCTTCGAAATCATGGGTGCTAGCGAGGAAAGGTCATTGGCTACCTTACTAGCCTTCTTGACCATGCTAATTGCTGACTGTATGCCAGCTAGTGCGGTTATGGGGTCTATCATTTCTTATCTACCTTTTTCCATTCAATACAGTAGACTTTTCGGTTGTACACATCCCCAACCCAAACCCACTTAACACACCTGTACTCAATAGTTACAGCCAACAAAAACGCTAGTACCATGCCCACACAATAATGTAGACACACCAAATAACAGTAATGCAAAAAAGGGCTGCGCTCGTAAAAGCTAAAGCCCAATCTTTCATTTTTTAATCCAAGTCTGCCAAACAGCACCAGCAGCAATGACTAAGCCACCAATCCACAAGACTGGTTGAGCAATAGAAGCAATCCAGTTAAGAACCTTTACAGCACCTTGAGCAGCATTGATAGCATCCACAAGTCCTCTTGTATTGTCATCAATACGATCTACTTTTGCTTCAACTGCAACAAGCCTGTTATAAATTTGCTCATGGCTTACATCACTCATAGCTACCTCTAATTGTTAATACTCTTTTATTCCAACATGACCTAAGACATTTTGTTGGTCAACAAATATACTGAATCCATTTTCAATTGCTCTATGACAAAAGGTGTAGTCCTCACCAATGTATTTGCCATCTTTTAATTCAAAGTCAAACAACGCATGATGCTCGTCATAAGCCAACTCTGGACGCTTATCAATCATTTCTTGTAGTACATAACGAGCAATAAACATAAAACCTGCGCCAACAGCATTTACACGCAACAAGTCTTTGTTTGATTGTTCTTTATGTAACTGAAGAAAAACACCTTTTCCTTCTACTCTGCTTTTGTACAATCCAGAAACAATGTCTACTTTTTTGTCTAGTAATTTTAAAACATTGCTTGCTGTCCACACAATATCAGCATCCACAAATAACAAGTGAGTGCAGTCTGATTTCATAAACTGCGTCACTAACAAGTTTCTTGCTTTGCTGACAATTGCACAACCAGAGACTTGTGCTAGTTCTAATCCTATGTCTAGTTTCTTTAAAACTAATGACAAAGATGCAAACTCAAATGCTGACTTAATTCCAATCTTTCCATCATAGGTTGGAATTGCCAGCATTATTTTCATAGGAATCTACGATTTGGATTGTTTGCATAATCAATTTCTTCTTGTGTTGCATCACGAACAGCCCAGACCATATGCCACACACCATTTTCTTGAACTGGTGCAGTTTCACCGCATCGTTGTGTAGCTTTGTCATATTCTGGAGGATCACGCCACTCAACATGAGCATAGTCCGCCATACCAGCAGCGTCAATTTCAATGTCACCAATATGACGAGGATAATCCAATGTAGATAGTTTGATGTATGCACTCATATATTGCCTACTGTCGATGTTAAAGTTGATGCAGAATCTGCGTAAGTCGTTGCAGTATCTGTTAAAGATGTAGAAGCATCTGTTAATGATGAAGCTGAATCTGTAAGAGATGTTGATGCATCTGTTAATGTTGATACAGCATATGTAAAAGAATAACTACCAACTGTATATGTACCAGTTGATGTTCCATCTTGGGGTAATTTTGCAATTAAAAAATCAATTGTTCCGCCAATTGAAGTTCTACCAAAAATATAATAATTATCTGAAGTATCTACTGCTATACCAAGACCTAAATCTGCCGAACTACTTTCAAGTCTTCTTTGCCATTGAATAGTTCCAGATGAGTCATATTTTGCAATTTGCACATCATTAGTGCCACTATTAGTTGAATATCCACATACATACACATTGGAAGAACTATCAATAGCTATTGCTCTTGCATTAGAAGTTCCACCAGTAAGACTTCTCTGCCATTGCAACGTACCAGAAGTATCGTATTTTGCGATTTGGAAAACATCATTTGCACTAGAGTCTTCACCTGTACCACAAATATATACATTGGCAGAACTGTCAACAGCTACTGCATAAGCTTGCTCATTTCGTGAGCTACTTAACCTACGTTGCCATTGAATAGTTCCAGATGAGTTGTATTTTGCAATTTGAATATTATATTGATTTGGAGAAAGAGCAAACTGACTACCAACTACATACACATTGCTTGAACTATCAACGGCAATTCCACGCCCTTCACAAGCAATAGCATTACCAAGTCTGCGCTGCCATTGGATAGTTCCAGAAGAATTATATTTTGCAATTTGAATATCCTCTGCGCCACTTGCGTTTGATTTACCACACATATAAATGTTAGCAGAAGAATCTAAAGCTACAGCCCTTCCAAAATCTTGAACTGATCCAGAACCACCAAGTTTTCGCTGAAATTGAATAGACCCAGAAGAATTATATTTTGCAACTTGAAAATCAAGTGAAGTAAAATCGCTTCCTGTACCAAATACATAAGTATTGCCAGATGAATCTACTGCTACAGAATTTTGTCCATTAGCTTCTGGAATTGCAAGACTGCGCTGCCATTGAATAGCACCACTTTTATTATATTTAGCCAATTCAAAATTAGCACTATCCACAGTTCCAGAAATATAAACATTTCCAGAACTATCTACAGTTCCAGCATATCCTATGTCTGTTCCAGAACCGCCAAGTAATCCTATCCAGCCTTTTGCAACAAAACCCCTAAGGTTTTGAAATACAGCTTGTAATGCACCACTCATGTCAAACCACTCCCTGAGATTAGCCAAGTTGTTGAAGTCATTTTGATTGCAGTAGCAGAACCATACTGAGCAAGACTGCGTGAGCCAGTAGTGCCAGCAGAAGACAAATACATAGTGTCACTATTGATTGCAATTGTCACAACTTGAGAAGTCATGTTGATAAATGTAATTGCAGTCCCGATTGGATAAGCTACAGAACTATTTGCAGGAATCGTAAATGTTCTAGCATTTGCATCGGTTGATGGGTGAAAAATGTGCTTTCCAGCATCGCCCAAAACTAATGTGTAAGCAGCAGATTGGCTGTTTTGTGGAATGTTTTTAAATCCAACTTCATTAGTTCCATCTACTGTACAAGAAGACAAAGTTCCGCTTGATGGAGTCCCCAACTGAGGCGTAGTCAGGACTGGACTTGTTAATGTCTTGTTTGTCAGGGTTTCAGTACCTGTCAAAGTAGCAAAGCCACTTGATGTAAACGCTGCGCTAGTCCATGTTGAACCAGTCCAAACGAACAAATTGCTAGTTGATGTATTCCAGTACAAAGCACCTGTTAGCAAAGCATTGCCATCGTTGTCTACAGATGGTGCAGTTGACTTAGAGCCTAAATAACGATCATCAAAGGCATCGTAAGTGTTAGATGCACTCGTAGCACTAGCAGCAGCAGCCGTTGCACTAGATGAGGCATTACCTGCGTATGTAGAAGCGTTTGTTTCGCTTGTAGCTGCGTTAGATGCTGAAGTAGCAGCAGCAGAAGCACTTGTCGCAGCAGATGTTGCACTACCTAAGATGCCATCAACATAAGTCTTAGTGGCAGCGTCTTGGTTACTTGTAGGGTCACCCAAACCAGTAATCTTAGAAGTACCCATTGCAATAGCACCACTCATAGTGCCACCGCTTGTAGATAACTTACCACTCAGAGAAGTATCAACTTCAGTCTTTGTGTAAGCGTCTGTGATACCAAAACCAGAGATAGTTGTTGGATTAGTACCTGCTGTAATGCGACCATAAGTGTCAACAGTTACAGACTTGTATGTACTTGCTGTAACACCAGTTGTCGCCAAGTCGATATTGTCTGAGTTAACAACAATACGGCTAGAAGACGCTGTGCCAACATCTAGTGTGTTACCAGTCTTTGTCAGACCTGCGCCAGCAACAACTTGACCTGCACCTGAGAATTGAGCAAAGGTAATCGCTGTAGTACCCAAAGTACCACCTGCTGCTACTGTACAGATAAAGCCGTTATTGCCGTTTACTGTACCGCCCTCAACAAAGGTGTAAGCAGCAACCAACTCTGTCCAAGCATCAGCGTCTGTTGATCTAGTCCATGAACTAGCAGAAGCCAAGTAAATACCATTGTTTGCAGCAGTAGTTTGGTCTTTAACCAATACTCGATCACCTGCTGATACCGCAACACCATCAATAGTCTGTGTACCAGACAAAGTGATATTGGTTGTCGTAGCAGCAACCACAGAGGCTTTTGCATCAATACCTTGGGCAATAGCATCTACATAAGACTTTGTAACAGCGTCAGCATCAGCAGTAGGTGTACCAAGACCTGTGATCTTGTTTGTACCCATAGCGATATTGCCTGACATAGTGCCACCAGACAGATTCAGCTTCAAAGCATCTGCTGTATCTACATAACCTTTAGTGGCTGCGTCTGAAGCATTAGTAGGTGTAGCCAATCCTGTGATTGTTCCTACTGTTCCAGAAGACATATCCAATGTGCCATCAATCGTGACATTATTGAATGTAGAAGTTCCTGTAGCCGTTGTGACGTTACCAGAGACATTGCCTGTCAGGTTACCTGTGACATTACCAGTTACAGCACCTGTGTGCGTACCTGTTGTGTTTCCAGTTACGTTACCTGTCAAACCACCAACAAAACCTGTGGAGGCAGTTACTGTCGTTCCAGTAATAGCTTGGGCAGATGAGCCACCGATTACAGCACCATTTATCGTACCCCCAGTAATGGTTGCAGAAGATGATGTGAGTGGGCCTGACAGACCAGCAGTAGCCGTTAAAGTGCCTGTCAGCGTAGATGTACCAGTAACAGCTAAGTTACCGCCTACAGTTACATTGTCACCAGCCGTACCTGCTTGGTAGTCTTTCAACTGAGCCATCAACTGACGAATAGCATTGTTGACCAAACTCGGGGCCATCCCCTCCGCTAAGTTGATATTGTTAATATCAGTATTGTTACCAGCCGTTGCGCTGTATTCTGAAATCTTGGTCTTTGCCATGTTAGTCCTTAGTCGGGGTTAGCCATACCAGTTAAATCTAGTCTATATCTTAAATCAGGCGCAAGACCTAATAAGCCCTGTGGAGAAGCAGCAAACATTTGAGTAGCCTCTGCTGGTGAAGCCATGTAGTTTAACAATGGCTCTGTAATGTTCAAACGCTCATAAAAGTTTTGAACAGCAGGGCTTAAATATGCTTTTGTTAATACAGGAGGGATGCCCAAACTAGCAGCACCAGCAACCAATGGAACACCCATAGCAGTAGTTCCTCCTAAGATACCAGCAATTTTTGCAGGCCCCGATGTAAGCATATTAGCCATCGTTGCTCTTTCGGTTGTTTGACTACTTCCAATCTTAGGCTTCAAAGCAGATTGAGCAACATCAGCTAAAGCTATCATTGTGCTTGCTGGCTCTTGTCCAAAAATGCTAGGCAATGTAGAGGGTGACCTTTCGTCAGTTTTAATTATATTTTTACCGAACTTGGTAATGTCTAATTCACCTGCGTTATCTAATGAACCTAGTTTAATGTCAGCCAGTACACCACGAGCCAACATCAATTTACCTTCTTCATCCAACAATGGAATAATCTGTTCAGCAGCACCACTCTCATTGTTTGCTATTGTCTTAACAATGGTTGAGTCTTTAGCATTTGAGAAACGCTGATTTAAGTTAACTGCGTCACCATAAGAAGAACGCAAGTTTTTTAGTTTGGTTACTTCTGCATCAAGACCTTGATTCTTAAACGATACATCTCGTGCATCATCCAAGGCATCACGCAACTGTCTAAATGCGTCACCAATTTTAGAGCCACGCTTTTCAAAAGCTAAGTCGCTAAACAGTTTTCGCTGGTCTTGATAGTCAGCACCAGAGATAAAACCTTTTTGCTCGTATCCTTGATAAGAATACTCAGGAGTACCAGAGTTAATCAATTCTTGACGAATCTTGTCACCAAACTGTTTGTAGTTAGGATTTGTTGGCTTTAGACCAGAATCATCTAACGCTGCTTGAACTTGTTTCTCTAATGCTTCGTTCTTAGCACCAAAGTAGAATTCTTCAAAACTCTTAAACAATGGCTCTTTTCTGACAGATGGAGGCAAAGAACTTAACAACTCTCGTGCTTTCATAACGTCTTGTCTAAACTTAGGAACTTCAGCCAAAACAATATCAGATTGAGATGAAACATTTTTAATTGATTCACCAATCCTATTAACATTCATGTCAGCAGCTTGTCTAACTGCTTTAGCACCACCAGAGAAAGCGACATCAGGTGCGCTTGGCATACCACCAAACATATTAGCAATTTGATTTAGAACCTTCTCTGCATAGTCTGCTTGAAGATTAAACTTCTTGGTGAACTGAGAAGATGAGAATGGCAATGTAGAAGCAACAGCTTCAAATAATTGAGCAGTTTTACCTGCGCCAGCTTGAGCAGGGGTTAACCCTAACTCATCAGTAAATCCAAGAACTTTAGCCTTTCCAGCCATAGCAGCATTACGCTGTTCAGCAAATGTCAAAGGCTCTGGTGTCCTTGCTTTAGTTTGCATACCCATAGCACCTACTGGAATACCAGCAGCCATACCTAACATACTCGCTGGAATATCACCAACATAAGGTTGCGCTGCTTCTGCTACCAATTGGCTTGTTGCGCCAGCAGGTATTGCAGTTGCTAATTGTTGCGTAGGATTAACAGCCATACGAGTAGCTATTTCTCGTGCCATTGGGGTTGCGCTTTCTCTTGCAATCCTTGGCAATGACGCTAATGCTGCTGTTGTACCGCCTAAAGCCCCAAAACCTGCCTCTACCATGCGCTGACCAGTTGTCTCAGGTTTTGCCACACCTGCGCTTGTCATAGCGTCTTGGACTGTTTTTGACAACATCTGCAAACGAGGCAAATCCTTACCAGTAAGTTGCTCACCACCGATAAGAATCATGTTGATGAGTGCATTAAGTGCATCACCAACTGGAACAGCCATAGAGCCTACAAGTTGACCAGCAGGGCCAAACGGAGTACCTGCTACTGCACCAACTAAAGGCGCAGCCATGCCACGAGTCGCAGCACCCACATATTTACTAGCCGATTCTTCAGAACGCCCTGCTCGTTTGTTACCCATCTGTGGATAGTAGCCAAAGGTTGCGGATTCAGCACTTTGAGGAACTAACTTTGCAGCCATGCCTTTACCAAAGACCTCATCAAACTGTGCAGCAGTCTCTGGTCTTGATTTTAGTAAGGCAATATCTTTTGCTGTTGGCTTTTCCATATTTACCTTCT
>Ga0208974_1000858_pt1 | contig 12138 bp, 17 predicted proteins | sample GreLakmeER15MSRF_FD_187699 | JGI IMG/M metagenome (GOLD analysis project Ga0208974, IMG submission 187699) | Freshwater lentic microbial communities from great Laurentian Lakes, MI, USA - Great Lakes metaG ER15MSRF (SPAdes) | ecosystem: Environmental > Aquatic > Freshwater > Lake | place: Great...
CAACAAAAGTTGAGACCATCACACCTGGTAAGGTTTTGATTGAATCAGCTTTGGAAAAGAGCCACTGAGCGTAGGAACAAGGTGGAGCGCCTTAATCGGCCCTAAAGTCCAAAGAAATTTGGACTTTTTTTGTTTTATGATATATTTATAGTCAAATGATTTAAAAATGGCAAAATTCGTTATTACCCAAAAACAACTTGACTATATAGTTGAAAATGTTAAAAAAGATAAGTTGAATGAAGATTCAGATGGTAGTTATATGGCGAAACAACAATTGTTTGTAATTGCTACTATGGCTTATAAGATGTGGGAGATGTTGGACGACAACGCACAACTTGAGGATTGGATGGAAAGTAAAATCGCTCAGTGTGAACAAAGTGTAAGTTCTGTAGTTAAGGCTTATTTGTATGACGAATTTGATGCCGAATTAAAGGGAATGGACACCTTGAGTTATGATGATTTGGTGATAGGACAATAATCAAAAGATTTAGAAAGAAATCGACCTCAAACGGTCGATTTTTTTTTGTTTAAACATTTGATAAGATCCTAATATTTGAGTATAATTAGAAGTAATTTATAAATTAATGATTAATTTCGCAGACATTATTGTTGATCTTCAGGCGGGTGACACAGGTAAAGGGAAAGTGGCTCATGCACTTGCAAAAACAAACGACTACACACATGTTATTAGGTATAACGGAGGTGGTAATGCGGGTCATACCGTCTATCACAATGGAGAAAAGGTAGTAACCCATTTCATACCAGTTGGGGTTCTTTATAACATCCCTTCCATTATTGGACCAGGATGTGTCGTTGATCCAATCAAATTGGAGATGGAACTCGATGATTTAACAAAGGTAAATCCAAGAGTTAGAGAATTTCTTTTTATTGATCGTGGAGTCCATATTATAACAGAACAACACAAAGAAGAGGATGGTAAAGATTCCAAAATCGGAACAACTAAAACAGGAAATGGTCCGGCTTATGTGGATAAGTACAATAGAAGTGGAATCAGATATGAAAATTATGTAACAAATAACAATCCTTCCAACAACTACCTTTGTGATATTTATGATATTTTATTTTCTCAAGAGAATGTCAAAATTCTTTTCGAGGGTGCTCAGGGTTTTGAGTTGGATATTGATTGGGGGGATTATCCGTTTGTAACATCTTCTCATTGTACGGCGGGTAGTGCTTGTTTGAATGGTGTATCACCCAAATACATCAGAGACATTTATGGTATTTCAAAAGCATATGTTACTTATGTAGGCGCAAAAGAATTTGAGGGTGGTCTTGATATTTTTCAGAAAATCAGAGAAGTGGGAAATGAATATGGGGCAACTACAGGAAGACCAAGACAAGTTAATTGGTTGAATTTAGATAATTTAATCAAAGGATCCAACATCAACGGTGTTACGAAATTAATTATTAATAAAATTGATGTGTTGGAAAAAATAAACTACTATTGTTTGATTTATTTAGGTGAGGAAATTATTTTTGACAAAAAATTAGAATTCAAAAATTTTATTCACCAAACACTTATTGAAAAGTGTCCTCTAATTCAAGAAGTAATTTTTAGCTATACACCTTACGAGATATGAAATGGAATTTAGTGATCAACCAGTTTAACAGATCCGACGAGGAATTTTACCTACTGCCGTGGATTAAGTTTTTTAATGTTATGAATTTTCAAACTGAAGAGGGATATGAATCCCCACTATTTGGATTTGAATTTGGGATCTTCAAATTTTATTATACCTTTGCAATTCAAAAGACTTATCAGGACTTTTGATATTGATTTATCAAGACTAAATTTTACTATTAAAAATAAAAATATATGAAGCGTTTCATTTCTTTTCTTGTTTTGATGTTTATGGGTACTTTTGTGTATTCACAAAAAACAGCAACCCCTTTCGGATGTGTTACTTTTGGAGAAAATAAAAACATTTTACCGATGGGTAGGTTGAAATCCAAATCAACCAATACACCCAAAGAAATCAGATTGGTATTTCACGTCTGTTATACTGATGCAATTCCATTGAGTGAAATTCCTGTTGAATCAATATATGGTGCGATTGATCAAGCCAATGTAGATTTCGAGGGAACTAACATCAGTTTTGTTTATGCTGGTCATGATTATATTAACCTCAGAGAATTTGCTTGGCACGACCAACTTGTGTCGGGTCAAGTTTGTTTTCCAACTTATAGAACTCAATCAACAATGATTTCTAACAAATACGCTTGGGATATTTCAGAGTATTGTAATGTTTATATTATCCCTAAAATGTGTTCCACCATCTTGGGATATGCCTTTATCACATATGGACCTGCAAATAAAGATGACGGGGTTTGGGTTAAGACCGAGTCTTTTGGGTATGGACCTTGGCCACACGTAAACCCGAAGTATGTGGAAAACGAAACCTTTAGTCATGAGCTCGGTCACTACTGTGGATTGTTTCACGTATTCAATAACACATCGTATTGTGGACAACAAGAGGCAAACATACCCTGTGAATATGAAGGTGATTTTGTATGTGATACTCCACCCACCAAACTCGCAAGAGGATGCCCTTCCTATCCTGCAGGATCATTTTGTCCTGAAGTAAATTACGATGGTGGAGTTCCATATCGTGCGAACAACCATATGGACTATTGTCCTGAACAATGTAGAGATGTATTTACACCTGGTCAGATAGACCGAATGCATAGAATGTTGGACTTCCAAAGATATGAGTTGTACACAGAAGAGCAAGTAACACCCTTCTGTTTGGGTGATTTTGATAAGAACGGGATGATTGGAACTGGTGATCTTTTGATTATATTGTCTAATTATGGTTGTGTGGAATGTGATTATGAGGAAGGTGATATGAATATGGATGCACTTGTTAATGTTTTGGACTTAAACTTCTTGTTGGCTTTTTGGGGTGATGTTTGTGGTGACGGGGTGGGACAGATCCAAGCCAAAAGATCAGGACCTCAACCTGAATTAGAGGATCCTTTCGAGATTATCAGTAACTATGATTTTCCTGAACGAGGAACTCCCACAAAAGAAAAAGATCGTGAAGAAAAAAAGGAAGAACCTTCTTTTGGTCTTATGAATTTGATAAAAGAAATTAAAAAAACAGCCCAATTTAAATTGGAAGAAATCGATGAACTTGATTTGAATACGTTATTTTCTGAATATGGTGTTGATAGTTTGATTGTGAATATCAACGAAGATGAGAAAATTGTGATAGAACGATAACAAATCATTTTACATATGAAATACATCATCACGGGTGCTTATGGATTCATCGGATCCGAGTTTTTGAAACGGGTTTATCGTGAAAACGAATTCTCCGAAATTATTGTTGTTGATTCCGTCACCTATGCGGCTGATAAATCAAGGATTCCGATTCAGATTTTGAGAGATCAGAGGGTTACATTTCTTGAGATGGACATCTGTGACCTGACTTACGATATGGTCGGTGACTTTGAATACCTTGTAAACTTTGCGGCTGAAACTCATGTGGACAACTCTATAGAAAATGGTTTTCCTTTTATGAGAACAAATGTTCAAGGGGTTTATAACCTCTTGGAAGTTTCAAGGAAATCCAAAACCTTAAAGAAGTTTGTTCAAATATCTACGGATGAAGTTTATGGTGATGTGAAAGATAAGTTTTGTTCAAATGAAAAGGATATATTGAATCCAAGTTCATATTATTCAGCAACTAAAGCTAGTGCCGATCTTTTGGTTCAATCCGCACACAGAACATATGGTGTTCCATATCTTATCACACGATCCTGTAATAATTTCGGTGGACTTCAAAATGCGGAGAAGTTTATCTCGAAGGTAATCGATTGTATCAAATCTAATAAACCGATTCCTGTTTATGGTGATGGAAACCAGCTTCGGGTTTGGATTTCCGTAGAAGAGAATGCTGACGTGATTTTTAAACTCACCACCTATGATGATTGTGTAAATGAGATTATCAATGTCGGTTCCGAACATCAACGAACCAACAACGAGATTGTAAAGATGATTTCAACCAACTTATTCAGAGAACCAACCATCCATTATGTCCAAGATCGGTTGGGTCACGATGAGGAATATAATTTGGATTTGTGTAAACTAAAAAGTTTGGAATTTGAATTGGATATTTGTGTTGATGAATTCCAAAGTCCTGAAGATTATTTCGAAGAAAATCTATAAAAAAATAAAACCTCTCCTTTGAGAGGTTTTTTCTTATATTCAATTTCGGTAAAAAAAAGGGAATGAAACATTGAATATATCCATATGATATTAAGATTATGTGAAATGTAAAGTAAAATTCTTTGAATGGTAAAAAAAACTCTATTTATAATTTGTAATCTTAATGTTATGGAAAAAAAAACATATGACAAGGTAATTCTCTCTGATATTCATTTGGGATCCGCATCATGTATGCATGAGGAGATAAATAAATTTATAGATCAGATCTCACCTAAAGAGCTAATTTTGAATGGAGATATTATTGATGGTTGGGCTTTGACTCGTCGTGGAACTTGGAAACCTGAACATCTAAGGGTTTTGAGAAAGATCATAAAACTAGCAGAAAAAGGAACTAAAGTTGTATGGGTTATTGGAAACCACGATGATTTCTTAAGAAAGTTAGCACCTATGGAATTGGTGAATATTGATTTTGTAAATGAATATGAGATTCAAGTCGGTAGAAAAAAGTTTTTAATTATTCATGGAGACATTTTGGATATATTTGTAAACAAATTCAAATTCTTGAGTATCTTGGGATCCGTCGGATATGAGTTCGCCTTGTACCTAAACAGAATTCTTAACAATAGAAGAAAAAAGAAAGGATTGGATTATTTTTCATATGCCAAAAAAATCAAAAAGAACGTAAAAAAGGCAACAGAATATATCAATCAATTTGAAGAAAATGCAGTTAAGTTTGCACAGAAGAAAGGGTTCGATGGAATAATTTGTGGACACATCCACGAACCAAGAGTATCTGTTGATTATTATAATTCAGGTGATTGGTGTGAATCTTGCACGGCTTTGGTATTAGAAAATAACCAATTAAGGATATTTGATTATTTTGACGAAAAAATAAATAATACTTTGAATTGATTTACATCACCCGTTGGTTCTTTTATCTTTATTCAAGAATAAAATTAAAGAATTGAAATAGTGATGACCACTTTAATTACATTTAATAGAGACGATTCTCCTGTTACGGAGAATTTTTTATCATATTACAATAAATTTGTAGATAGAATTGAGATATGGGATATATCCTCTGATAGTAACGCAGTAAAATTCGTGGGGACAGACAAAGTCAAAGTTGTGGCTTTGGCGGAAGGGTATAAGAATGACAACGGATTGATCCAACTCATGTCAACAGAATGGAAAATAATCAGAAACGAAAACGACATCATGATCGTTGTGGAACCCGATGAGTATATCCATTCAAGAAACTACGATGCGATTATCAGATTAAATAAAGATAGTCACAGTTTGATTGAACCAACAGGATTCCAAGTTTATGTAGACAGAGATTTTGATTTCAATTTTGACAACAAAGAGATATACGGTAAAGTGGATGGAAATTATACCAAGCCTGTAATAGTATTTGTTAAGAACTTGTTGAAACTAAAATTCACACCTCAATTTAAATTGATTGATTCAATCAAATCCCTCAACGGACAAAAAGCACTGAGGAATACTTATTCACCTTTAAGTTTTCCAGTAAAACTACTCAAAGTAAGATACAACGACGAACTTACTGAAGAAGAAAAGAACAAAAAAATTAGGATTATTTAGTTCAAACATCTAATTTTGTAATATGTCAAATAAAGAAACTTACCAAAAAATCCTCGAACAATTAGAGGATATGAGAAAGGAGGGTTATACGATTATGAACCACGATTTCAGAGCTCTTTGTGAGATGAGGAATGAACTCAAACGTAAAATTGACAACAGCGAACCAAGTAGGGACTACAAGAAATTTATGGAGGACTGAAGTATTTAATAGTATGGAGGAAAAAATCAAAAAACTATTGGATTCTCATCTTGATGAGTATAATGTAACATATACAGTATCAAATTATACCAATAATTATAGGATTTTGTTTGATATTGATGGAGAAATTATTGCGTTTTATTCTTTTTTCTCTTATAATGATAAAATTGAATCTTTTTTTGATCAGTCCTTTTTTTGGTTTTTAGGTTTATTATCCGAAGAAGACCAACTATTTGCATCAAAATACTTTTTAACAAAATATGTACCACCATATTCACCAGACTTTCCAAAACCTGAAGATAGAAAGTGGAGTATTTCTGATGTCATTTTTGGCGGAATAACAGATTTGAGTTGATTTAAAATTTGATTATGATAAAATTTTTAATTAAATTTTTATCATGTCGATCACTCAAAAATACCTTACAATTAAAACAAGAACTTCTGGTTTCTCTTCACCGGCAGAATCCTATGTTGACAAAAGATTGGATCTAAATGAACTAATATGTCAAAACTCATTTTCAACCTTTTATTTCAAATATGTCGGACCAAACACACTGGGTGTTAAGGATGGAGATATACTTGTTTTAGACAAGTCAGAAACACCAAAGGAAGGTGATTTGGTTGTCTTGACAGATAAGACATATTTTAAAATCCGTGAATACAAAGGACAGGATAATCTTTGGGGTAAAGTAACTTGGATCTTAACCAAAAAATGATGAAACGAAAGATCGGTATTATTGACTGCAACAACTTCTATGTTTCTTGTGAGAGGGTATTTAATCCAACTTCAATTGGAAAACCAACTGTGGTTTTATCCAATAATGATGGGTGTGTAATTGCTAGATCGCAAGAGGCTAAAGCGTTGGGTATAAAGATGGGTGAACCATTCTTTCAGAAAAGAGATTTTATGGATCAACACAGGTTCTGTGTATATTCATCCAATTATAATCTATATGGTGATATGTCAGACAGGGTGATGAGTGTCATCAAAGAATACGCAAATGAAGTTGAGGTATATTCTATTGATGAAGCATTCGTTGATTTTTCAAATATACCTGACGATGAACTTTTGGATCGTTTACATTTTATCAAAAACGAAGTGAAGAGAAAGGTGGGGATTCCAGTATCCATTGGTGTTGGACCCAATAAAACTTTGGCCAAGTTGACATCACATATTGCAAAACAAACACCTGGTTACGACGGGGTTTGTTCTTATTGGGGTTTGAAGAACTTCAGGAATATGATGTATAATGTTGAGGTTGATGAGGTGTGGGGAATTGGAAGAAAATGGTCCAAGAAGTTAAAGACAATCGGTGTGGAATCCATCGGTCAATTTATGAATATGTCGGATTATGTAGTTAGAAAGATGATGAACATAAATGGACTCAAAACCAAACACGAGTTGTTTGAGATGTATTGTCATCCGATTCAGTTAAAGTCCAAGATGAAAAAGAATATTGCATCCACACGATCTTTTGGTGAGGATGTTGATCAGTTTGATCAGATTGCCGAAGCAATGTATTCCTACATAAAGTCGGGAGTGAAGAAACTTCAAGACAACGAAATCATTGCATCACGGGCAACCATCTTTGTAAGTGGGAACAAACACAAAGATCAAGGACATTACAGATCCAAACTGGTTTTTTTCCAAGAACCAACACAAGATGTAGATATGATTTGGTCACAAGTACATCCTCTTCTCAAAAAGATATATTCAAATTCCAAAAAATATAAAAAGTGTGGAATTATCTTCAACGAATTAACTCCTGAAAATTCAAAACAGATTTCTTTGTTTACCGAACCCATCCAATTGGTGTCACCACCATCAAATAAGGAAAAGAAATGGGAGATGAAACAAGAATATGTATCACAAAAATATACGACATCTTGGAATGAACTACCTCTTGTCTATGTTTAAAAAAATAATAAAGAGTAAGTATGTCAAACTGATTATGTCAGTACTGATAGTTGCTTCTACTATACCAACCGTAATCTCAGATTTTACAAATGATGAAAATAACGGGTGGGAACACTATGGGTTGATGTTGATCGGTATTTTTTATATGATCCAAAGTTTAATAGATCTATTTGAAATTTGGTTTGACGAATAATTATAGGTATGTCATACTTAGTTGCCAACTTACCACCGATTCAATGTTTTGTAAGAAAAGAATATCTTTATGATTTTGAAAAAGGTTTTGGAGAATATGAACCTTGTTACTGGGTTTCGGTAAAATCAATCAAAGGTAAAGCGTTATATATTGAATCACTTCTAACAAATTATGGTGCGTTATATGATAAATTACCTATCTCCGCATATGTGTGGAAAACAGATATTCAAGATGAATTTCTTCCGTTGGATTTTTTGGAGATATGGGATGCATTTTCATACAATATATCTGTGATTGAGAAATCAACATTATCGGGACTTAAGTGTCAAGTTCTTATGAAAGACAAGAAATTTTATAGAGGGGAGTATATGTTTACTATAGATTCCTGTAGTTCTGAACCAAACGAATTGAATGTTTCATTATCTGAAACACCGAACGAACATAAGTCATTTAATATTATCAAACTGGACAACGGACAATTTGCTGCTCAACCAAACAACAGGATCTTATTCTTTGATCAATCCCTAACACCTAAAGGTATTACCAAGCCTGATTTTAAGGTGTCAACCAAAGAATTTAAGTGTGAGGATGGATCAAAGTGGTCGGCGGATTCTGATGATTTCTTTTACGAAATTAGTTAATAACTAGGGTGGTGATTTTTTGGACTTTGACCTTTTGGGATGTAAATTTGAGTATTAATAAAACACACCCATGAAAAACTTTACCAACCACCTCTTGACCTCAGGTCTGATCCTTGCAACTCTTGGTTTGTTTGTTTTGATCTTCACGAGTCCATACTATAAGATTGCTTTGTATGTTATGGCTTCAGCTTTTATGTTGTGGAATATCTCAATGATCTATCGTCCGATTTATGACAAGATTCAAAAAATCAGGAACGGAAATGAACCCGAATCTTCCACGAATAAAACCCTCCTCTGAGGGTTTTTTTATTTATTTTTTAATTAGGTCTTTCATAGTCTAACAATTAAACCACCAACATCCACCATACTTTTTATTTCTTCATTTGTTTTTGTTGATAAATAACTGTTCAAATAAAGTCTTAAACGAACAGATTTAAGATTTCCAAAGGATTCAATTTGTGTTCCTCTTATGTCCAAATAACCACCTACGGATTGAAGATTTCCAAGGGATTTAATTGGTGTTTTATTTAAATCCAAAGATGCTCCAAGAGTCCTGAGATTTCCAAGGGATTCAATTGGAGTTTCTTCCAAATTCAAATAATCACCAACGGATTGAAGATTTCCAAGAGATTCAATTTGTGAGTTGTATAGGTTCAAATAACCATCAACCGATATAAGATTTTTGAAGGATTTGATTTCTGTTCCATACGCATCAAAATCACCACTAATAGAAACAAGACCCTCAAGCCAAGTTAAATCACCTTTATAACCACCCAAATCCAAATCACCATCCAACGACCATCTTGTGATGTTATTTTTTTTGATGAAGTTTTTTAGTCCTTCAACTCCATCAGGGAAATAGTGAAGACCAGGTATTACAAATACCTTCTCGGTTTCCTCTTTTAATATTTTTTTGATTAGGTCTTTCATTATCTAATAATTCTACCACCAACATTTATCATACCTCTAATTTCTTCATATGTATTTTTCTCAAAAACGTATTTGTTTAACCACAAATTAGTACCAACATATTGAAGTTTTGGAAGGGATTCAATTTGTGTTCCTCTTATATCTAAATAATCACCAACCGACTGAAGATTTGGAAGTGATTCAATTTTTGTTCCCTGCAAATCCAATATATCACCAACCGACTGAAGATTTGGAAGGTCTTTAATTGGTGTTCCTCTTAAATCCAAACCACCACCAACCGATTGAAGTTTTGGAAGGGATTCAATTTCTGTTCCTCTTAATAGTAAAAACTTACCAACCGATTGGAGATTATCAAGGGATTTAATTTGTGTGCTTCTTATATCTAAATAACCACCAACAGATTGAAGATTTCCAAGAAATTTAATTTCTGTCCTTTCCAAATCCAAAAAACCCGTGATCGAAACAAGTCCTTCAAGCCAAGTTAAATCATCTCCATATTCACGGAAATCCAAATCATCGTCCAATGACCATCTTTTGATGTTCTTTTTTTGAATGAAGTTTTTTAATCCGTCAATCCCATCAGGAAAAAAACTAAGACCAGGTATTACAAATACCTCTTCGGTTTCCTCTTTTAATATTTTTTTGATTAAGTCTTTCATATAATGTTATAAATACTTCAAAATTGTTTTGTATTTATGTAATAAATTGAATTGATCATGAAAACATTATTTATCTTGCCACTTTTATTAATTTTATCTTCTTGCCAAGAGAAGTCGGATATTGAAATTATAAAAGAAGTTGAACCAACATTAACGGAAGAAACCATAAAGAAAACAATTGGTTCCCAATCAGAGCAATATGGATCCGAAGATCTTTTGGATTTCCTTTCTGTTTATGGAGAAAATGTAACGGACATCACACCAGCATTTATGAACTATTATCAAGATATTTCATCATCACAATCGAATTCTCTATATGACAACTTAACCGAACCCAACGGCAATTACAGTTACAGATGGTTCATCAACGAAAAACTTGTTTCAACAGATTATAATCTTGTATTAAATCCTTTGGTCAATGTCCTTCCTTGTGAAGGTGTTATGAGAGTTAAATTGGAAGTTACGGACAACAGGTTCAAAAGTGTATATGTAAGGGAAGAATATGGTTTTTTGGAATTTGTGGATAAAGATGATTTTACTGAATGGTGTGAATGTGGAGGTTGTCCTGACTATTGGGATGTCTTCTACGAATTTTACCCACCAAGAGATCCTTACTTTTATCAAACCAAACCTGCGAGATGGGATTTTGACAAAAACAACTTCATCAACTCCGAAGATTTATTAATTTTCTTAAGCAAATACGGAGAACAATAAAAAAAGCGGCGAACGGGGGAAAAAACCGAAAGGTCAGAAAAAAATTTCTAGATCATACCCAAAGAAGTTTGTTTGGACTTCTTTCTAAGTTTCTTCAAGGTAGAATAAAAAGGGTGGGATCTATTTCCTCTGATGTTCAAAGGTAAGTTATGTTCTTTGATCAATTTAGACTCTCTGTCTTCATAATCTTCACAAACTTCATATCTAACCTTCATCTCTTTCCTTAAGAACTCATCTACGATCTCTTTGGAAGAAACCATATTTCCCACCAAAAGGGCAGAGAGAGTTTGACGTAAGGTGGACACAAATCCTGATCTAATGGATGAATGGGAATGAGAGTCATTCAGGTGCCAATTCAGTCGTTCATTTATATTCTTAGCGAGACCGATATATACCAAAAACATATCATTTTCTTTCAAACACTCGGACACATCAATCCCCAACTTCTCGGCACCATTTTTACTTACATACCAATAATAAACACCACTTAAAGAGGGGAAGTTCTCCATATCACAAATATACGACTTTTTTTTATTTTACACAAGTTTGTCCGATGCCCGTTAAGAAAATTAAAAAGTCCTGTGAACTAACAAATCCATCGGCATCGAGATCACACTTATAACATTGACCACTTTCTGTGGTGGTTCCGTGACAACTCAGATAGATAAGAAAATCTTGGGAGGTGACCAAACCATCATTATCCAAATCCAACAAACAATTCAAAGAAAGAGTTTTGAATACATCTTTCCTGTTTTGGTTTACATAACTATGCATTCTATTGATCTGACCATTGGTAAAACTGCGGCGACAATTATCGGCAAGGTAATCCATATGATTATCTTGGACATAACCAAACCAGGGATCAGATTCCAAAATGATCACATTACAACCTGGCGTGCAGTCGGGGATAAAGTTAGATCTTTGGAATGGTGGGGTGTCACAAACAAGATCACCTGTCGTTCCGCAATCCAATCCATAATTTTCACAAGAGAACGCACCATTAAAGGTATGAAACAAACCAAGATAATGACCGACCTCATGGACAAGAGTTGCATTTCTATTATATGAAGAGGGGTTCAAAGAAAAG
>Ga0208974_1000859_pt1 | contig 12137 bp, 16 predicted proteins | sample GreLakmeER15MSRF_FD_187699 | JGI IMG/M metagenome (GOLD analysis project Ga0208974, IMG submission 187699) | Freshwater lentic microbial communities from great Laurentian Lakes, MI, USA - Great Lakes metaG ER15MSRF (SPAdes) | ecosystem: Environmental > Aquatic > Freshwater > Lake | place: Great...
TTAGTTCAAGGAACAAATCAATATACACTTCCCGCTGATACTATTGATATTGTTGAATCAAGTATTAGAAGAAATGAAGGTGGAACTAATACTGATTATTTTATGACACGTTTAGCTTTAGGAGATTATGAATCTATTGGAGTTAAATCAACTCAATCTTTACCTACTCAATTTTTTTTACAAAGATTATCTACACCAGTTTTATTTTTATATCCAACTCCTATTAATTCTACAGATGTAATGAGATATTGGAGAATTAGAAGAATAGAAGATATAACTGCAAATACTGTAAATGGAGTAGATCAAAATGTAGATGTACCTTCTCGTTGGATTGAAGCAATGTGTTCTGGACTAGCTTATTTTTTAGGTAAAAAAAGACCAGGCATAGATGGTAATATGAGAGCTGAATTAAAATTAGATTATGAAGAAGCATTTTCAAGAGCACAATCTGCTGACTCTACTCCTACAACTCGAATAGTTCCAGGATATGGAAGGGCAATATAATGGCTGGTGCAAACTCTAATAGAGAAAGAACTAAAAAACCACATAGAGCACCTTATACTAAATTTTCAAGTGGTAGATATGGAAGAACTATATCAGATAGAAGTGGATTAGAATTTCCTCATAATGAAATGTTATTTGAATGGAATGGTCTATTTGTACATGATTCTGAATACGAACCAAAACATCCACAACTTGATTTAATTTATTTTACTGATGCTGAAACTTTAGAAAATGCACGTTTAAATGTCCCAAATTCACTCATAGGTGGTGTTCCAGATCAGATTCAGACTATATACCCTAATACATCAGGAGCTGTATTAGCTGTTGGAGTTGCACAAGCTACAACAAATTTGTTAACAACATCTCTAGGAAGTGTTATTGTTAACACTCCATGAGCGATGAATTAAATAAAAAAAAATATGGAGTTGTAATAGCAACTCCTTGTTACGGCGGAATGTTAAATGAAGGTTATCTTCATGGAATTCTTCAAACTCAATTAGTAGCTGTTAAAAATAACTTTCACATGGTTCTTAACACTATGGGAAATGAAAGTTTAGTTACACGAGCTAGAAATACTTTAGTTGCACAATTTTTAGACTTATGTGAAAAAGATGATAAATTTACACATTTATTATTTATAGATGCTGATATAGGTTTTAATGGTTCTAATATATGGAGATTACTAGATTCAGGCCACGATATAGCTTGTGGTATTTATGCTAGAAAATCTGTAGACTGGAATCATGTTACAGAACTTGCTAAAAAAGGAGATTTTGAAAATTTAGAACAAAAAGCTTTAGGATATAATTTAAACTTTACAGATCCTAAAAATATACAAATGAAAAATGGATTTGTTGAAGTATTAGATGCTGCAACTGGTTTTATGTGTATTAAAAAAGAAGTTTTTACTAAAATGATCAAAGCTTATCCTAATCTTAAATATACAAGTGATCAAATCATTAATTCCGATAGATTTACTTCTAAAAATACATATGCATTTTTTGACTGTATTATTGATGAAAAAAGTAATAGATACTTAAGTGAAGACTATGCTTTCTGTAGAATGTGGCAAAAGATTGGCGGTAAAATACATGCTGATTTATTAAGTCCTCTTACTCATTGGGGAACTTACGCATTTAAAGGATATGTATGGTCTAAATTTGGTGTAATGCCAGGAGAAGAAAAAAATGCCAATGACATACTCAAGCCTAAAGAGTGATATACAACTCTGGGCTGAAAATAATGGAACTGATTTTATAGCTCAATTAGATACCTTTATAAATAATACAGAATTTAGATTATCAAGAGATATTGATCCAGTAGGATTTAATTTAAACGTTACTTCATCAGTTTTTTCAGGAGATAGATTTGTAACTTTACCATCAGCAATAGAACCTATGCTTATTAATTATGCAAGTATTATAGTAAGTGGAAACGTTACTTTTTTAGAAATTAAACCTTTAGAATTTGTACAAGAATATTGGCCTAATACAAGTATTACTGGTCAACCTAAATTTTTTGCTAATTTTGATGATAATACATTATATTTGGCTCCTACACCTAATCAAGCTTATACTATGCAATTAGGATATCAAGGTAGAATTAATCCATTATCTAATAATAATACGACTAATTACTATACTACTAATACTCCAGATGCTCTTTTATATGGTAGTTTATCTGAAGCAAATATCTTTACAAAGAACATGGAAGACTATAATATCTACAACAAAAAATATGTTGAGAGTGTGACTGCTATTAATAATGAAGCTCGTAGAAGAAGAAGAACGGACTTTAAATTTCCTGGTAGCCCACTTGGAGAAAACACTTTAACTGGAGGACAATAAAAAATGCCGATTACACAAGCTATCACGGTTACATTTAAGGAAGACTTAATGAAGCCAGGAGCAAATTTAGTTGCAAGTACATTAAAGTGTGCTTTATATTCGAACCTTGCTACTTTAGATCAAAACACTACTGCGTACACTACAAGTAATGAAATTTCAAATTCTGGAACTAATTACACAACTGGTGGAGCTACATTAACTAACGTTGCAATTACTGTATCAGGAACTACTGCAGTATTTGATGCTGATAATGTTACATTTGCTAATGCAACTATTTCTGCACAAGCTGCTTTAATTTATAATAATAGTTTAAGCAATGCTGCAATTGCAGTTTTAGATTTTGGTGGTGTTAAAACATCTACAAACGGAACATTCGAGCTACAGTTTCCAAACGCTGATGCTACTAACGGATTAATTCGTATAGCATAGAGAGGTAAACTCCTATGCCAACAGCACAAATCGGTTGGGGTAGAGATGGATGGAATGTAGGAGCATGGAATACAGATCCAGATGCTCTTGCTATTTTAACTGGTCAAGAATTAGAAACTCAAATAGATTTTGGTGGTTATTGGAACGCCGATGAATGGTCAAGTGGCTCCTGGAACATAGGTCATGGTGCAGTTCTTACCGGTGATGGAAATGTTTTTGCAATTTCAACTTTAACTCAACTTACAGCAAGTGTAGGTGATGTAATTACAATTGCTAATGCTGATATTTCTATTAGTGGTCAATTAGCAAATATATCTTTAAGTAATATAATTGTACTTAATGAAGCTATAATAAATATCACAGGAGAAGCTTTAACTGCTAATTTAGGTTCTATATCAATAGCAGCTGGTGGATCTATTACAATTCAAACTGGTGCTGAAATAGCTTTAGATGTATCTGTAGGAGATGTTGCAACAGGAACTGCTAATAGTGTTGATATAATAGGATTTGAATTAAATACAGATTTAGGAAATATTACTTTAGTATTAAATAATATTATTCCTATTACTGGATCTCAAGCTAATGTATCAGCTAATACGATAGCTATAAGAGCTGATCAAGTTCTTTCTTTAACTGGTAATGGAATAACTACTTTCTTAGGAAATGTAATAGCTAATTCTAATAACTTTTTAACTATAACTGGTCAAACTATCACTCCAACCGTTGCTACACTTAAATTCTGGGATAATATAGATACTAGCACTAATACAGAAACATGGACGAATATTCACTAGACAATAACATACAAATGATTATTATTTACAAATATAAAATTTAAGAGTATATATACATATGCCATCAACGTTTACATCGAGATTAAAAATAGAGAGACAAGCTTCTGGTGAAAACTCAGGAAATTGGGGTAATTTAACTAATTTTGTTTTTAACAGACTTGATTCTTCAATTAGAGGTTATCAAGCAGTATCAGTTGCAGGTTCTGCTAATGTTACATTAACATCAAATAACTCTACAAGTAACACTGATGATTCAACTACAGATGATCAAGTACATAATGCTGTACTTGAATTTACAGGTACATTAACTGGAAATATTCAAGTATTTACTGATGCTGTAGAAAGTCAATATACATTATTTAATAATACGTCAGGTTCTTTTACACTTACATTTAGTAATACAGGTCATGCTGCAAATGGTGTCGCTATTACTCAAGGAAGTAAATCTTTAGTATATTCAGATGGATCTCGAATGTACGATATTATGGCAGATTTAGGTAGAATTAATGTTGCTGGAATAGCTAATAATGCATCATCAACATACTTTACTTTACCTTCAACTGATGGTACTAATGGACAAGCTTTGGTAACAAATGGTAGTGGACAACTATCTTTTGCCACAGCAGGAATTACAACAGGAAAAGCCATTGCTATGGCAATGATTTTTGGAGGATAAAAAAATATGGCAAACCCGAATATAGTCAACGTAGTTTCGATACTAGGAAAAACAGATACATTTGCACTTACAACTGCAAATGCTAATTTAGTTACAGCAACTGCAAATACAGTTTTTAAAATTAATTCAATATTAGTTACAAACATTGATGGAACAAATGCAGCAGATGTTACAGTTGCATACAATGATGGATCAAATACAAGACCAATAGCAAGCACAATTGCAGTACCCGCTGATGCAACTTTATCAGTGATTGATAAAACAAATTCATTTTATTTAGAAGAAAATGAAGTAATCTCTGGACTCGCTAGTGCCAATAGTGATCTAGTATGTTTGATCTCATACGAAGTCATAAGTTAACCGAGAGAATTTTGCTATGGCAAAAGAAAACGGTGGAATCATAGGAGTAGTCAACACACCAACAGCTAATACAGCATCAGGAGTATGGGCTCTTGAAGATCAATTCAACGCACGAGTTTCAAATATTTGGCCAGGTCAACCTTATCCTTACAGTTTGGATTTTTTAGTAGTAGCTGGTGGAGGTGGAGGAGGTTCTAGGTTTTCTGGTGGAGGTGGTGCGGGTGGATTTAGAACATCAACTCAAACAATTTCAGGAGCATCAACAGTTATTACAATAACAGTTGGAGATGGTGGTGCAGGTGGTGCAGGAACAGGTGGACCAGGTAATGCTGGTGCTAATGATGGTTCTAATGGTTCTGATTCTTCAATATCAGGTTCAGGTTTATCAACTATAACTTCTACTGGGGGCGGAGGTGGTGGTGCAGGTGATCCTAGAGCTGGTTTAAATGGTGGTTCTGGAGGAGGTTCATCAGGTAGGGGACCAGGAACTCCTAGTGGAGGAACTGGAAACACACCAAATACATCTCCTAGTCAAGGAAATAATGGAGGAACATCTAGTAGTACATTAAGATTTGGTGGAGATGGATATATAGGTGCAGGAGGTGGTGGAGCTGGTGCTGCTGGTACTGGTGGAGCTGGTACTGGTGATGGTGGTGCTGGTACAGCATCTTCAATTACAGGTCCATCTGTGACTTATGCAGGTGGTGGAGGAGGTGCAGCAGGAACAGGTTCTAGTGGTGATCCTCAACAAAATGGTGGGGCTGGAGGAGCTGGAGGTGGTGGAGCTGGAGGTAATGTTCAACCAAGCACTGCGGCAGTTAATGGTACAGCTAATACTGGTGGAGGAGGTGGAGGAGGAAATTATAGTTTAGGAACAAATAATCCTGGTGGTTCTGGTGGAAAAGGAGTTGTTATATTAAGTATGCCTATTGGTAGTTTTTCAGGAACTGTAACAGGTTCACCTACAGAATCTACATCAGATGGAAAAAAAATATTAGTATTTAACGGAAGTGGGAGTTATACAACATAATGGCTAGTTTTGCAAAATTAAATTCAGAAAATATAGTAACGACAGTTGTCTCTGTTGTTAATGAAGTATTAAAAGATTTAAATGGGATAGAGCAAGAAAATATTGGAGTTGAATTTTTAAAATCTTTATATGGACAAGACACAAATTGGAAACAAACATCTTATAATACTAATGCAGGAATTCATTCCTTAGGTGGAACTCCTTTTAGAAAAAACCATGCAGCAATAGGTTATATTTATGATTCTCAAAGAGATGCTTTCATATCACCTAAACCTTTTAATAGTTGGATATTAAATGAAACTACTTGTCTTTGGAATTCACCTGTTGCTTATCCGGTAGATAGTAACATAAATAATAGATATAAATGGAACGAAGAAATTTTAAATTGGGAGTTAATGAATGGCTAAACGTAATGGTGGTATAATTGGTAAAGTAAATACTCCAACGATTTCTGCAGCAGTAGGAGTTTGGAGATTACAAGATCAATTCAATGCTAAAAAAAATAGTATTTGGCCAAGCTCTCCTTATTCAGTTGATTTTTTAGTAATAGCTGGTGGTGGAGGTGGAGGTTCTTGGGTAGCTTCAGGAGGTGGTGCAGGAGGATATAGAAATTCATATTTAACAGAAACATCTGGTGGTGGTGGAAGTAGTGAGGCAAGTTTAACATTTAATATAGGAACAGTTTATACAGTAACAGTTGGTGGTGGAGGAACTGGTGGTCAATATGGATCAGATAATGCTACAAGTGGTTCAAATAGTTTAATATCAGGAACTGGAATTACAACAATAACATCTGATGGTGGTGGTAGAGGTAAAGGTTTTGCTGCTGCAATTCAAAATGGTGCTAGTGGAGGTTCTGGTAGTGGTGGAAGACCAACAGGTACTGGAGGTTCAGGAACTGCAAATCAAGGTTTTGCTGGTGGAAATGGTGCACCTGAGAATTCATCAGGAGGAGGAGGCGGTGCTGGTGTAGTTGGACAAACAGCACCAAGTAATTCACAAGGTGGAAATGGTGGTAATGGATTAGCTTCTTCTATAACAGGTCCTTCAGTTACAAGAACTGGTGGCGGTGGTGGAAGTAGTAATGGTGGGACGCCAGGAAATGGTGGAACTGGCGGAGGTGGAAATGGTTCTTCAAGCGGAAATGGTGGAGTAGGAACAGCTAATACTGGTTCAGGTGGAGGAGGAACGCATTTTGACGATCCTAATGCTTTTGGTGGAAATGGTGGTAAAGGAGTTGTAATACTTCGTATGCCTGACGCAAACTATTCAGGAACTACAACTGGTTCTCCAACAGTTACACAAAATGTAGATGGAACTGATACAGTAATTGTATTTAACGATTCAGGAAGTTACACAGGATAATATATGGCTTATTTTGCAAAATTAAATTCAAATAATATAGTAGAGAATGTAATCTCAATTAACAATTCTGTAATCACAGATGCTAATGGAATTGAACAAGAACAACTTGGTGTAGATTTTATTAATAAACTTTATAACACAAGAGATATTTGGAAAAAAACATCTTATAATACTTTAGCTGGAAAACATAATTTAAGTGGAACACCTTTTAGAAAAAATTATGCAGGAATTGGATATACCTATGATCAACAAAGAGATGCCTTTATTCCACCTAAACCTTACAACAGTTGGAGATTAAACGAAACTACTTGTAATTGGGAAGCACCTATTGCTTATCCAAATGATGGACAATTATATACTTGGAACGAAGAAACTCAATCTTGGACTTTACAAACTATCTAAAATAGTTTAAAAAAAGTCAGAATGACAGAAGCAGTTATTAACGGAATATTTCCAACACCTATCTATATGTCTAAATTAGATAGAGCATTAACACCCTTAGAATTAAAATTCGTAGATAAAAATAAGAAAGATTTTTATAAAAACGAAGGAAATATTACATCTAATAATAATTATATTTTAAATGAAAAACCATTCTTAAATCTTAAAAAAGAATTAGATTTAAGAGTTAAAGATTATTTTGAAAAAGTAATATCTCCAACAGATGCTATTACACCTTACATTACTCAATCTTGGTTAAACTACACTGAAACAAATCAATTTCATCATAAACATGCTCATCCTAATTCTATAGTATCAGGAGTTTTTTATATTAATTGTCATGAAGAATTAGATAAAATTAAATTTTTTAATGAGGGATATAAAACTATAAAACCTGAAATTAAAACTTGGAATTTATATAATTCTGAATCTTGGTGGTTTACTGTTAAAACTGGAGACATTATTATGTTTCCATCTTCTTTAACACATATGGTTGAAAATAAAGAAGGAACAAATACAAGAATAAGTTTAGCTTTTAATGTTTTTATAAAAGGCACAATTGGTAATAATAAAAATTTAACTGAACTTATATTATAATTGAATATAGAGACAAAGTTTTCTATTCATTTAGATAATATACTCTGGCCAACAGAGACACAAAAAAATACAGAACAATGGAACGTTTCAGGAGTTTTAAAGAAAAATTCTAATCAAGAATTTAAATTTGATGTAAGACCTATGTTTCAAATGCCTAATAATCAATTAGGTAAAAAAGGAACAACTTCTAGTAAAGCTGATAAAATAGTATTTGAGACTGACAAAGAATGGGTTATTATAGATGTTCCAGAACTTCATGAATATGTTAAAAAACAATCTTTAAAAGTAGTTCAATTTGAAGATTTGCTTAATAAATTAGAATGGAATATACACATATCTAAAAAATAGTATAAATACATAAATTTATGTATATAATGGAAAATTATGCCATTAACGAAGCTTACATTTCAACCAGGATTAGATACTTTAGACACCAAAACTGGAGCAGAAGGACGTTGGGTAGATTGTGATAAAATACGATTTAAACAAGGTCTTCCTCAAAAAACAGGTGGCTGGACTAAGTATAGCACTAGTTATTATGTAGGAGTTGCAAGAGGAATAGCTAACTGGTTTGATTTAGAAGGAGCACGTTATACTTCTTTAGGAACTGATCGTAAAGTATATGTTTATCAAGACGGAACAAATGCTGATATTACACCAATTCGTCAAAGCAATAATTTAGCTAATTGTTTTAGCACAATTAATGCAAATGCAAATGTAACGGTACTTCACACATCTCACGGAGCGGCAAATGGAGACTTTATTACTATTTCTAATGTCTCTGTAGCTAATGTTGGAGGTATAGCAAACACAGTTCTTAATAATGAATTTGAAATACAAAATATCACAAATGTTGATGCTTATGTGATTCTTACAAATAGTAATGCAACTTCTACAGTTACAGCGAATGGAAATGCTACAGTACAATATCAAATAGGAATAGGACCCGATCAACAAACTTTTGGATATGGCTGGGGCGCAGGCGCATGGAATGGTGCTCAAAACTGGAATCAAGCAGCTTCAACATCTCAAATTACAATAGATTTAAGAAACTGGACTTTAAATAACTGGGGAGAAGATTTAATTCTAACTCAATTAAATGGAGCTACTTATGAATGGGATACCTCGGCTGGTTTTACAAATAATAGAGCTACTAAAATAGCAAATGCTCCATCTACTTCTATTACATCAGTCGTTGCTACAGATGTTAGAATACTAGCTTGTTTTGGAACAGAGACAAGTATTGGAAATACATCTACACAAGATAAACTCTTTATAGCATGGTCTGATCAAGAAAATTATAACGAATGGACACCTAATACAGTCAACTCAGCGGGATCACAACGAATAGCTGGAGGTAGTGAAATACGTTGTGCTAAACCAGCAAAGGGAGCTATATTAATATGGACTGATACAGCACTTCATTCTATGGCGTTTGTAGGTCCTCCTTTTATATTTGGATTTAGACAACTCGGTAACGATTGTGGAGCTGTTAGTTTAAATGCTTCTATTATAGTCAACGATGTCGCCTACTGGATGTCTAATGGTATTTTCTTTCGATATGTAGGAGCGGTTCAAGAAATACCCTGTCCTATTATTAATAAAGTATTTGATGATATTAATCAAGTACAATATGCTCAAGTCTATTGTGGTGCGAATGCTTTTTACTCAGAAATTACATGGTACTATTGTTCATCAAGCTCTGATCAAATTGATCGATATGTAACTTTTAATTATGAAGAAGGTTCTTGGTATTTTGGAACTATTGAAAGAGGTGTTTATATAGATAATGGTGTAACTGATTTTCCTATAGGTGGAACTTATTTTCCTAATAATACTTCTAATACTACATCTACAATATTTGGTCTCACTGCAGGTCGTTCTTTATTATATAACATAGAAGATGGTGTCAACGCTGATGGAAATGTTTTAACCTCATTTATAGAATCAGGTGATGGAGATATAGCGGATGGAGAAGAATTTAGTTTTATAGATAAAATTATACCTGATTTTAAAAATCAAGCTGGTAATGCTACAATTACTTTAAGAACACGAGATTACCCTAATGATACATTATTTGAGACTACGAATGTTGTAGTAAATAGTTCTACAAGGTTTAATAGTGTACGTGCAAGAGGAAGACAAGTTGCGTTAAGAATACAAAGTAATGATTTAAATGATAACTGGAGATTTGGAACTTTTAGAATAAACGTAAATGCTGATGGAAAAAGATAAGTTTAAAATAAGACAAGCTCGTATTGCTGATGCTGTAAATATACGAGAATTACTTAAAACATGGTTAAAAGAAGCACCATTTAACTTTGGAAATGCGAATAATAAAAAAAGCCTTGAAAATATAATATTTTACATTAGAAATAGTTTTGTTATAGTAGTAGAATACGATAATATTATTGTAGGAACATTAGGCGCTACAATAGACGAAACGTGGTATAGTGATAAAAAATTTTTAAGAACTATATGGCTTCATGTGAATCCACGTTATCGAAACTATAGTGTCTTTCGTTCAATGATGATCGTATTGAAAGAATATGCAAAAGCAAATCGTTTAACAACGATTTGTGAAATATTCCAAGGAAAAGAAGTAGGGCGTAAGCATCTTGCTTTTTTAAAACTTGGATTTGATGTAATTGGAGGAACTTATATAATCAATGGGTAGTATTTTTAAACCATCAACAACTGTCGTACAAGCACCGTCACAACAAACGACTACTTATCAAATTCCTGAATACTTTAAAGAGATTCAAGAAAGAGCTTTAAGACGTGCTGAAACTGAAAGTCAAAAACCATTTCAAGCATTTACAGGTCAACGTGTAGCTCAATTAACACCTTCAGAAACACAAGCTGGAAATATTTTTAGTCAACAAATTTTACCACAAGCGGGTCAATTAGCTCAAATAGGTGCACAAACATTTACACCAGCGATGGCACAACAATACATGAATCCTTATGAGAATCAAGTTGTACAATCAGCATTAGGAGATGTTGAAAGAAATTATCAACAACAACAAAGAGCTTTATCAAGTCAAGCGATTGGATCAGGTGCATTTGGTGGAAGTCGTGAAGGAGTTCAACGAGGTATATTAGGTGGAGAATATTTAAGCAGTGTAGGTGATATTTCTGGAAGATTACGTCAAGCGGGATTCGAGTCCGGTGCTCAACGATTTGCGGCTGATCGAGCAACTCAACTCGGAGCTGCACAAAGTCAAATAGGTGCGTTAGCTGGAGCAGCTCAAGGTTTAAGTGGATTTGGAACAACTCAAAGAGGAATAGAACAAGCGGGTCTTGCAGAAGCATATAGAGATTTTGTAGAACAACAAGGTTTTGGAACGGAACAAGTAAGACAAGTTATTGGTGCTTTATCAGGTGCTCCTATTAGAAGTTATGGAGAAGAAAGATCAGGCTACACAAGTCAAGTAGTTGGTGCTCCATCTCCATTTTCTCAAATTATTGGTGCAGGAACAGCTTTTGCATCTTTACCTCCTGGAACATTCTCTGATGTAAGATTAAAAGAAGATATACAATTAATTGGAAAATCTCAATCAGGAATTAATGTTTATAACTTTAAATATAAAGGAAGTGATCAAGTTTATCAAGGTGTTATGGCTCATGAAGTTCCTCACGCTGCTTTTATTCATGATAGCGGTTACTTAATGGTAGATTATTCTAAAGTAGATGTAGAGTTTAAAGGAGTAAATTAAATGGCTGTATTTTTTGATGATGTTCTAGCAGAGAACGAAGATAAAAAAATACCAGTAGCTGTAGGGGATGCTTTAGCAAATACTACTACATCTGATGCTGATTCTTTAAGACTAGAGGCACAAAGAGCACAAGAAGAAACTTCTGCATTTGATCGTAATAGAGTAAGAGATGCTGAGAGATTAAAACAATTAGAAGATAAAGAAAATAAAAAAAATAAAAAAGGTACACTTGAAGAATTTGCAAGTTCTGTAGGAGGAACTTTATCTAATGTTGCTTCTTTTATACCTAATACAATTGATGCTGTATTTCAAGATCCACAAAGAAAAAGAAATTTTATGAGAGGTTTAAAAATTATAGAAGAATCATCTCGTTAT
>Ga0208974_1000860_pt1 | contig 12133 bp, 17 predicted proteins | sample GreLakmeER15MSRF_FD_187699 | JGI IMG/M metagenome (GOLD analysis project Ga0208974, IMG submission 187699) | Freshwater lentic microbial communities from great Laurentian Lakes, MI, USA - Great Lakes metaG ER15MSRF (SPAdes) | ecosystem: Environmental > Aquatic > Freshwater > Lake | place: Great...
ATACTACTGCTTATCCCTTAACCCAGAGTTCCCTCAAGTGCTACAGTTTATACTAGCATGTAATCTCAAGCACTCTGTACACCTTAATCGCACACGCTTTTGGGTACCATACGGGCACATCAATACCCAATTTCAGCTACGCTTTGCTGACACATGCCCACGTTGCACACCCGAAGATAATACATTTGAATAGAGTAAAATCACCACCCTGTGGTGCTCAAGTACTGGTGTAATTTTTTTTGCGCAGTATTTTTTATGGGCTGTAGACCCAATTCTACTTGACCTGTCGAATCAACCCAATAACTCGATCACTGACACTGCCCACAATTTCAGCATGATTGTAAGCAACTGGAACACTGGTACCACCTTGAGGGCGATATGGCCCACGACCATATTTTTGAGCCAGTATGTTGTCTAACTCCCTTTGTTGATAGAAGTTATGCCAAGCACCTTGCACACGACTGCTTAATCGTTCCAGTGTAGTGGGCCATCCAGCAATGGTAATACTAAGTTTAGGACTAGCTGACTGCATGTTAGTCACTGCTTCTGCACCTAGACTATAGCCCACTACCACTAACTTAGTGTTGGGTCTAGTTTGATAGTACTGCAACGCACCCGCAGAATCTTTACCTTCAAACATGCGGCCTTTTACTGCTTGAGCTATGGCTTCTAAACTAGCATTGCCTATCTTACCTGCGGCGGTGTGCATGCCTCTAAACAGGCACACAGTTACACCTTGATTTGAGCTTTGTGGTTTTGCGGGTGCTGTAGTTGGAGGAGTTTTACCAGCACCTTGGCCCAGGCTAGTCAGAGTTTGTTGCCCTATAATGCCGTCTACTTGCAGTTTGTTTTTAGTTTGATACGCACGAGCAGCCGCTTGAGTAAATGCTCCGTTAAAACCGTCAGCTCCTCGAGGGCCTAGATTATAGCCCAGCTTGATTAGCTTTTCTTGAGCTTGAGCTAGTTTTGGGTCAGAAGTAATTTCGAATAATCGCATAGTTAAATATTTATGACCAGTACAGCAAGTAGAGTGTTTTATGTTTAGCTTGTCTAAAAGCAATTATATTAGTAGTATACTGCCAGTTGGTGTGGCCAACATACTGATCTAACCATGCATCTATTGTGATAACATGATTGATCCAGTCGTTTTGACCGGGTGCGTTACTCCAGGATACTTGCACGGTATGTGGGAACATGAGTTTATTTATTACTAGATAAACTGCTGGTTTTAATCTGCTAGAAAATCTTTTACCGCTCGCTACTTCGTAGCTTAGTAAAATTTTTGCGCGGCGCTTCGCGATGTCAATATACTAGGCCGCGTCTCGATCGTAGTACTTGTAGTTAACTGTGGTCTCGTTGGTCTTGTGTACTGTAGCACCGTTCTTCATATGGAACTTACGAGCCATTTCAGTTGGGGGACTCAGCGTAACGATGCTTTTAATATCCTTGAACTCTGTGCGTAACCATTCCGCGGCCTGTCTCAGCAGTTCAGCACCTGCGCCCGGACTGTATGACCAAATGGTATAGAACACAGCCACATCATGTGTTGCCGCTAGGTCAATAAGGTCTTGTTCATCTTTGGGGATATCTTTGAGCCATTGCATACATGTGGCCGCTAAGATTTCTTCTCCGGCTTTTAATATCAGTATCTCCGCTAGGTCATTCACACGCTGTTCCAGGGGAATATGTGGTCTCACTGGATCATCTTTGATGACCCTAACTTGTGGATCGTTGATGTCGCGTATGTGGTACAGATGCATGATATTAAAAATTCCTTAGTGTTATTATATACGTACTTATCTCTTTGAGTCAAAAACTGCGTTACAGCGAGATTACACGTCATCACTAGGAAGATTATTCAACAGTTCACGTAGTTTACTACTTTCAACTTGGGCACGTACTTTGGGTATGGGCACTAGACTGTTGGGATCCAATTCACCTGTAGCAGGATCAACTGTTTGACGATTCTTGATTGATGCCAACAAACTTGAACCTGCACTGGCACTGGTACTGTTGCCATATGAGTCTTCTTGTTCACAGTCGCTGATACGTAGACTGTCCACATTGAACTCCAGATCAATTTTCATGCCCACACCACTGCTACTACGTGTTTTCATCAGTTGTATTTGATAACGTCCACGCTCACGCATTGCCCTTGATGTGAAGATACCAAACACATTATCCGCAGTTTGGATCTTGCTAAGTCCACCTGAGATATGACTGTGATCAAACTCAACTTCTTCAACAGCACCACGGTTCAACTGTGCGGCTGTGACAAATATACAGTTCTTTTCCACTGCTAGGTTACGTAATTCTTCTGACACATACTTGTCCTTGATAAACAAGTCTGCGGGGCTAATCTTCTTTGAGATTGGCATGAGCAAGTCCAAGTAGTCTACTAATAGTACATCTACTTTACGATCAGTCTTGATTTCATATTCTTTCAAGTATGATCGCAAGTCATTTGCGGTCTTCCCAGACGGCATATACTTGACTTGGAAGGTGCCCGACTTTTTGCCAATCACTTTCACCTTCATCTCGACATCATCTAGATGTTTAAAAATCTCTCTAGTCGGGATCCCTGTTAACATGCTGTCAACACGCATGGACACTAGTTCCTCACTAAGTTCCAATGTCAAGTAGACCACATTCAAACCCTGCAATGCCCAATTACAACCCAAGTTAGCCAGAAACAAACTCTTACCTGCGCCCGAGCCACCTGCAAAGATATTCAACTCTCCGCGGTTCATACCACCAAACAGTTTGTCATCTACACTCTTCCAGCCAGTGCTTAACTGTCCGTTCTTGTCTTTGATCTTCATCAATCGAGCACGGGGATCTAGAAAGTAATCAGTACCCATGTCCTTTTGCAAGCCAACTTGCACTGCCTTCTTGACCAATTCTTCTACTGGGCCGTATTCACCCTTTTCCAACAGGTCAGCTGATGCTAGAATAGCTTTCTCAAGACCTTTATGGCGAATGAATGTTTCAAAGTCTGCCAGTAACCAATCAAAGTGTTCTTCACGTAGATTCTCTGCGGGTTTGAAGCTGGCATCAGTGGCCGCATTGACAATGTCAATTGTGGGCATGACATTATGTTCTTCAACATACGTGTTCATAAATTCCGCGGACATCTGTAGCTTGCGATCAAATAGTGTGTGATCAAAGATTGATTGGCAACGTACAAATGTGGCCGCATCTGCCAGCATCATTTCCAAGTATAGTTTTTGTATGTCGTAGCCGTAGTCTGTATTTTGTTTCATGTAGTTATTATATACTCTTTAAACGTTGATAGCAATATGTTTGACTGGATCCCATGTGCGCCAGACTCGCTGTTTAGTGTGATAAGTTACAGCACCAATTGAACTGCTAGGGTCACCAGGATTGGGCAATGACCATATGTGGTTGAAGCGGGGCTCAACCACATTGGTGTTGGCACTCTTGTTCATAGCACATCCGCCCATGTAAACTAGGCAATCGGCATTGGTCAGCTCAAGGGCCTTGTCCATAACTTGTGCAACTTGATTCTGGAATATTTGCTGTACTGCCGCGGCAATATTACATTGATCTTGTATGTTGCTAATCACATGGGGCCAATTGTTAATGCCCCTGTGCATGTTTTGTTTGGCTTCAACTATTCCCGCCATATAACCCATAACGTCTTGATAGTACACACTGGCATCGCCTTGTTCAGCCATTTGAGTCAACAAATACTCATCACGTATAGGTGTTAATCCCACTAGTTGCGTAAATGCACTATAGAACAATCCAAGACTATTTGGATACCAACGGCTCCATACTTTTCGCATCTCTCCGTGCTGACCTTGCCAAATAGTAGCACACTCAAACTCGCCAATGGCATCCAGTACAACAATGGCGCAATGGTTGAATGGGCTAGTATAGTATCCTGCTGCCGCATGGCTAGCATGATGGGCTGTATATGTAATAGGAGCATATCGATACGATCGCATATATCGTCTTGGCAGTACACTCATCTTCATTGCTGTACTATATTGGCCAGCATACAATTGTCTAGCTTTCTTTAGCCAAGGATTTTCATACCAAAATATTCTATCAGGACTGCCCAGTGCTAGCGATTTAAGAGTGGTTGCACTTTCAAGTTGATCGCTTGTGCCGGTGTAGTTATCGATAAATTGGCCGTCCTTAAAGACAGCAATACTATGCCCGTGATTTAATGCGTTAACACCCCAAAGTATCATTTGCTTTGCCTCAAACCAGTACCCTGTATGTACTCTGTATAGTATTGAACAATTTGCGGGTTAGAACCAAATTGCGCATCATGTCTTGCGTTTGCTTCCTTAATCATTAACGCATGATCTACTTTTTTCTTAGCGGCTTTTTGTTTTTTTAAGCCTTTATGTCCCTGATTAGTCTTGCCCATACGATCACTTGTAGATAAATGGGTCACGCTTGCGTAATTCTTTTAGGCGTTTTTTATACGCACATCGGTCCTGATACCATGTCCAGGGAGTTAATAGAAAGTCAATTATTCTTTTCATTTTGATCCTTTGGAAACCACTTCTTTGCCCTAAGTTGAATCTTAAGACTGTTTGATTCTTTTGCATTAGTTATAAGCCATAGTGTAGCAAGTTTGCCTAGCTTAACTACAGCATCGTTTACATCTTTAATACCTTCAGGCCATTCTGGCATGCTTACACTCCAGCCAAACTCTAATGCTTGTTCAACTGTCCTCGGGCCTTCGTGATCTCTATCCGGCACTAGCACAATTTCTTTGCCTAGCTGTTTTAGTAACCAGTTCTGGCTGTCTTTAATTTCCGCACCTAATAAAGCACATCCATCAATACTTAGTGCATCAAACGGCCCTTCACTAACAATTACGAAATTTCTTTCATTAGTTTGCCGGTCCAAGTTAAACACATAGCCAGGTTGTTGTTCGCTTAGATACTTGGGTTTAGCATCATTGAAAGCACGGGCAGTCCATCCAACAATGACACCTTTGAATAAAAACGGAATAATAAGTCTGCTGTTGAATCCTATTTTGTTAGCCCAATAAAACGGATAAGCAAACGGGTCAATCTTTCTTTCTACCAAGTATCCAACTGCTTCGGTAAATTTTGTTGGAACAGCATAGTCACCATCTGGAAGTTTTAAGAATGTATCTAACTCTTCAAAACTAATAGCATCCAGTGGCAATGCTCTTGTTTCAAACTTTGGAATAACACTTGTTATTACCGTATTCGAGTTGTCATTTAGTCTAAGGGCTTCTAATCTAAGTTGGCTAATTGTATCGTCACCCATATTAAGGTCACGCATTAGTTTACTCATCTTTTGACTAATAGTTCTACCAGGTTGCCAGCTTGCTTTAAATCCGCAATTGAAACAATGGTAAGATACTGCATCGCCGCCATTGATAATAAAGCCGCCACGTTGGCGTTTGTCATCACAACACGGGGCATTGAAACTTATCCAGCCGCTTGGGGTCTGTTTTCGTTTACCGGGTAAGTGTTGTAGTAATGTATCGGCTATGAGACTCATAGCACTATTATACTTAACTTACGGTTACTTTGTCAACCTTTCCGGTTGTTCCGGACGAATTAGTGCCAGTAACATCTGCCAATCTTGAGTTAAGATATCTAACTCTAAAATATTTGTATTCACCGATATCCATGGTCACTGTGAATGTTCCAGATGCGGCTACCGTTAGTTCTGGAAACTCATAAATTCGAACTTCTGGTTTAAATGCTTCGGTAGTAATAGTTGATTCAGTAGTACCTTCAATCCAGATTGTACCTTTAAATCCCGTATATGCAATTTCAAAGTCTAATGAAGTTGTTTTTTCAGCTTCGTAAAATGTAGTTGGAATTGAACTAGACTTACGAATAGGAAGACCTTCTAAATTCATTTCTGCTGAAAAGTCTTTGTATACTCGCTCGTTTCTAAAGGTAGGCATAGCATTACCAATCAATTCAATTGTGCCAACTGCTCCAAATCTTGAATCGCCGTATAGTATGATATCATTGCCGTCTTTAACTGCGGTAACACTATATCGCAAAAATTGATCTTGTAACTCTACTAAATCATCTTGTGGGATAGTAACTGTACTAATACCCTTGTGCGTAGTTTGATTTAACGGAGTAACGGTGTACGGACTATTTGATAGTGCATTACCTTGAGAATCCATAACATTAAGTTCAATTATAGAAAGTGTACTTAGGTCAATGCGCTTTTGGTCGGCATTCTTAATGTCGAACTCGATAGTATTATCAATACCATTATATATTTTTACTGTTCTCTGATACACGTTTGTATACTCCGTAGTAAATCCTGCCAGATCGGCTAATAGCTGTACTCTATTTGGATATAAATAACTTGATATTTTTTGCATCTGGCAGGACCTTTATATACTATTTATGGCAAAACTAAGAGACAACATCGAACAACAATTACCCTTTATCAGCGTATTAAACTACGGCGAAGAAGAATACGTTGGTATAATTATTAATCAAGACCAATTTGTTACTAGCTTCTACGATTTAAATGCAATAAAGTCCCCAGAAGAAAAAACCCTATTTTTAGAAATAGGAGAAACTTGGTGGTGGGAATCAAACAGACAATTTCCAATTAGCATTATTTGTCGTGATCAAATACTACCCTTTGCTTATGCTGTTAAAACTTTTAACAGTAAGGATGTTAGAGTAATACTAGGTCCAGTTGTTAATTTGATGAATCTAACACTCAAGCGTGTAAAGCGTAAATCAGTACAGTTAGTGCGAAAAACTCGTTAACTAAACTCGTAGCTTATACTTTCACAGATTAGATTCATCTGCACTACCACCACATGTGCGTAAGCAATAGCATGTGCTTTTTTAAAGTAATACTCATTATTCTCGGGTTTCGTCCACACTTCGTTCATCACCGTAGTCCAATCTTTCCCAATCAGATAACGTTTCGCGGGTCTGATCATCGCCAGTACTGCGGCCAATTGCTCTATAGACTTTGGCTTGCTTTGTCTCAGAATAGACCCATGCCCATTCACATGGAATAGTAGTTGGGTAAAGTCGTCTTGCTCCAGTAGATCCCATAACGGTTCAGTCTCCATTAACTTGAGTAAATGTGTCCTATCTTTTACACCTTCATAGACACTAACATTTAAAAAGTCTAACTTAAAATAACCTCGTTCTTCTGCTTGTTTATACTCTATCGTACTTATTCCTGTAATTGGATTGTACGGGATAGCAGTACAATATATTCCAGTATTGTGCTTTTTAAAAGTTCCGTTGTCGCTGATTGCAGCCGTGACATTCTTAAACACTTTAAGTGCGGTTGTTCTGTCTGCAAAGTCAATATCAATATCTGGCATTAGTGTTTTATCTCTGATTCAAAAAGTAATAAAGGTAAGTGTTCTGTTAAGTGGTCGGCATACTTGTCAGCTTCTTCAATAGTATCAAATCCTATAAACTTTACGTAAACCGAATTATCTTCTTCTGACACGATTACTTGCAATTCAAGTTGTAATGCATCTGGATTAGGACTTACATGATTCGTTTTCATATGTTAGATTCCTTAACAACTTGCTTGACTAAATCAGCATCTGCCGACTTTTGCTTAAACTTATTAAGCCAAAATTGCAAGTCTATAATATTACTTATTGCAGATAGCTGATCATCACCCATCTTCTTCAGCATTGATTTACCATTTGCTGAATTTAGTACAAGCCAAGGACTAATTTTACCATCTTTGATGTCGTACGTAGCTCTGCTTAGACTAACATATAAAAAATAATGATTCCATACACTTCCTTGGTCTTCTGCCCAGGTTAGCATATGACTAATACTACGCTCTAGTGCAACTTCAACCGGTTCTGTTTTAATCAAGTGTAGAACGTATTTTTCATACAATTCATCTCTACACCAGTGATCTAATTTAACACCACTAGTCACTACATAATTTATAAACTTGTCTGGATATAACGGATTAACATTAGAGACAAAACTACCAAACTTAACAAACGAATTATAATACGAACTATGAGCAAACTCGTCATAGGTCTTGTCAACTTTAGAGTTTTGACTCATCCTATAAAATTTGTTATATGTATCGTATCCAAGAACAACATGTCTTTCAGTCTTAGCCAGTGCCCTGCGTTTTTGCTCGCATACATGCACAGCTAACGTTTTTTCTTTAGTAAATTTATTACTACAATACTGACAAGTATACGTTTGTTCTTCCACAGCCATCATTTAAATTTCTTTGCGATCGTTGCATCATCCATGCCATATGTTTTAGCAAGGGCCTTCATTTCTTTATCTGTAGTCAACTGAGCCATCATCTCAACTTCATCCATTTTCTTATTAGGATAAATTTCAGCTAAGAATTTAACTCGCTTGTTGTTACTTGCGGCATCTTTCTTTTTATTGCCTAACCATTGATGAAAGTATACTGTGTTACCGTTGTAACTACACATACACAACAGCAACCACATAAGTTTAGGATGCTTCTGTAGCAAGTTCCAGTTCTTATTAAAGTACTCGTTAACAGTTAGTACAAAGTGTTCTTGAATCTCACGCTTTTGCCCTTGCACGTTACTGATATAACGATTAAGAATAAAGTATTCGTTCTTAAGAGATTTCTGCTGGTCTGCATCCATTGCATCCCATAGCTCGCGGACATTTTGATCAACTGCCGACAGTTTCTCTTTTAATTCAATCTTTTCACTCATTTGGTTGCTCTGTTTCTAATACTTCGTCTTTAGGAACTAGTCTTGCATCAAATGCTAGAATAGTGCGATGTCCCATACCCTTCCAAGGATAAACTGTATGCGGAATATGGCTCGGGAATAATATAACCGTACCAGGTGTCGGACTGTACTTCCAAGTATCTAACATCATAAATTTAGTAACGTCTCTTGTTTGCGGCATTCTAAATGCAATTTGTGAGTCACTTGGATTACTATCTAATGTAAGCTCGGGTGCAGTAACATAAATGTTTCCGCTTAGATTTCCACCTGGATGACTGTGCAATTCTTGATACTGTCCTTGGGATTGTCTAATAGTCCAAATGCTAGTAACAACGGGTCTACACATGTCTAAATCTTTTGTTGTACTCTGTTTAGAAACAATTTCCATGTAGCCTTTACACATTGTTTCTAAGTATGCAACAAGCCAACTAGTATCAATGTTAAGATCGTTTGGGTATACTTGTATTTGCTGTCCTCCACGAACACTAGTATACGGATTGGATGCATCATCTAACTCTGGATGCGCATGTAACTGTTCAGTTAAGTTAAAAATTCTACTAAATTCAACCGGCGCAACTGTGTCAATTGCAAAAATTGTTGGTTGAAAATATGCAATATGTAAAGCCATTATATTTTGTCCTTGCTTAATTTGTATATCATTATAACACGATCCAGAGCCTTTTGTAAAGTCACATTGGTACGTGCTTCTCGCCGAATTTCGCCCCACATTTTGCTGTCCATTATATGATCACGTAACGGTCTGCCATCATTGGTCCGAGGATCAAACTTTGGATGTTCTTTATCATAATCCCATCCGACTACTTGTCTAGTACTTGGGTCTGCACCAAATTCTCGAGCGTAGACTGTTTCTTTATCACGCTCATATATGTATGTTGCGCCAGGTTTAAGTGATCCCATTATATTCCTTTACTGGTAAAAAATTAATGTTCAATATAGCTCTGGGCTTGTCATCAGTTGGGCAATTACCCGAATGATACCGTGCACCATTAAACATTACTAACCGTCCTCGTTTTGGAGTAATTTTTTGAATTGGCAATAATGTATTGCCAAGTTGATTAAACATTACAGTATCGCCATCACTGTCATTAATATAGTATATTGCTGTTACAAGTCCTTTTACCGCCGGAGTAAAATCAATATGTGGCATACCATAGCTATCTACCGGACGATTTTTATTTGATAGTGTAACATTAGCTTTGATTCTAAGTAGCTGTTTGATATTGATAGGCATTGCAGAAAGTATAGGAACCATTAATGGAAACGATCGTGATACAATACTGTACTCGTCCCAGAATACTAAGTGTACAAGTTGAGTATAATCAACTGAGTCTACTGTTGCCATACTTATTGAATTATGTTCTTCGCCAGGCGGCACTAGGCTCCATGGGATAGTAGGCCCAGTAAATAGAGTTTCAAGTTCTATCTGCTGGGCTACTGGAATAACATCGTCTATAATAACAATATCGTTGAACATTAGAGAATTTTATCTAACTGAATAATTTCGCTTTGTCTACTAATTTCTTTAACAAAATAAGCACAATCTGGTTGATCTTTAAAGCGAGTTGGCACTGCTAATAGTTGTCCATTTTTCATCTTTGGAAAATACCATTTAACATCATTATAGAAATTTACAATTTCAATTTTCTTAAACTCTACCCTAAACGAGCTCAACGGATTAAACACTAGTGCTTCAAATCCTCTGTCATTTAAACTAGTTAAAGGTAAAATTTCAATGTCAGTAGCACAGCTACTATCACCTACTGCAATACACCAATCAATGGGCATTGTTACTTCATCTTCGCCAATCCTTAGTACCATAGCAGGTGCATTAAAACTTTCAAGAAAGATTAACGGCATAAAAAAGAAATCAGGTTCTTTAGGGTCACTGTTGTCTAGAACTGCAAATCTAGTACTATCATCTACCTCGTCGGGTAAATTGTTTAATGAAAAAGTCTTGTTATCTAATGTTAATATTTGCATAATTCCTTTATTTTTGCCAGTCCGTTTTAGTAATAGTAAACGGATACTTAGCATCCTTGTAAAATTTCTTTCTCGCTGTAAGGTGCCGTTTTGCATACTTACAGGTACTGGTTATGTCCCAGATTTGTACGAAGTCTTTGTCTTCTGCTTTTCTAATGCCTCGCCCAATGCTTTGTATAACACGGACAAAGCTCTTTCCGGGTTCAAGAAGAACCAGATTAAAAATCCTTGGGATATTAATACCAACAGAGGCCACACCAAAAGTCGCCACAGTAATCTTGTTATCATTTGTTGCATGTTCTTTGTACTCCTCGGTCCTCTTTGTGCCTTTTACTTCGCCTGAAATAAAAACAGCATCATCGAGTAATTCTATTAGTTGCTTGCCTGAATCAATTCTGTTAACCAGAACTAATGTATTGCCTGTTTCTGATAAGCCTTTAACTATTTTTGCAATATACGCTAATCGCTCGGGGCTAGTAACAAGATATTTTAATTCTTCTGCGTATGATTTAAATTCTGGTAAATCTATCATCTGCACAATGTTTACATGCAGGTTACTAAGCACACCCATCTCTTGTAATTGGTGAGCTTTAATGCCGCCAACTACTGGGCCTATGCTAGCATATATAGGTTGTGCTTCAAAATCATCTTTAGGAACAGTGCCAGTTAGTCCCCAACGAATAGGTGCATTTGCTAGGTTTTGTGTAAGCAAGTTCTTCAACACTTCCGCTTTGGCCATATGTACTTCGTCAACAATTACTGTCTTAACACCGTCAAGGAACTCTGCCAATGTTATTGCATTTTCTAAGTCCCAGTTCTTACTTTTCTTATCTAACACATTGAGACTTTGCCATGTACAGATAGTATGAGTCTTACCTAGATCCTTTCGATCGCCAAAGTAAACTCCAACATCAAGTCCAACATTAATATAATCTTCTTCTGTTTGTGTAACAAGATCTTTGTTAGGAACAATTACAATAGTACGTCCGTATTTTTCAGCACAGTGACTTAATGTTGCTGTCATAATAGTTTTACCAGCACCAGTTGCTACTTCTTGTAGTGCTTGCGTATTGGTAAAAAATCGGTTTACAACCTCAACTTGGTCATCACGTAATGTAATAGGTTGCCCTGCAAATCGATGTCCTTTAGGCCATACCTTACCTTGGTCTGCCCAGTAAGTATTTGTAATTTCTTTAAATTCAATTTGACCAGTGGTACGCAAGTCTTCGACATCTTCGATATGTACACGTAAACTTGCAAGTATTTCTAGGCACTTTTCTAGCTGGCTCAAATAGCCGTTACCACCAAGACCAAACATACTGACCATACCATCCCAACGTCCTAATTTGTACGCAGGTTGATAACGTGCAGTTGGATTTTCATACTTAAATGTATTAGTTAATTTTTTTCGAG
>Ga0208974_1000864_pt1 | contig 12110 bp, 28 predicted proteins | sample GreLakmeER15MSRF_FD_187699 | JGI IMG/M metagenome (GOLD analysis project Ga0208974, IMG submission 187699) | Freshwater lentic microbial communities from great Laurentian Lakes, MI, USA - Great Lakes metaG ER15MSRF (SPAdes) | ecosystem: Environmental > Aquatic > Freshwater > Lake | place: Great...
GCATTGTGACGCTACCGACTCATACAATTTCGGTCAATGCATTTCGTGTGACGAACAACAAGAAGTGGGGGTGTGAGATGTTAGCAACACGGGAACAACTCATAGACAACGCCTGCTCTATCCTCATTGACGCATACGAAGGGGGGTCGTGCGGTATCGCATCATGGGCGGTAGCCAACGGCACCTACAAGTGGGCGAACGATGGCAAGGACTACGAACTAGGCAAGATGGGTACTCATGCGAGCGTCACGCTCTACGAGGAAGAGGACTTAGAAGAGGTGGGGCAGGACGACCCTGAGTACGGCATGGAAGGTAAAGGTTTTGACGGGTACTTTGGTGCTTGGCTTAAGTTCGGAAAGCCTCTCTACATTGACAGCGAAATGATTGCAGACTTCATCACGAAGGTAGGCAAGGGAGAACTTGACTTAAGTCAGACAGAGTTGAGCACCACCACATTGAAGGCTCTCCTGTCTATGTATCACGGGCTAGACGATGCCTTTGACGACTGGGATTGCATCAACGCAGACAGCGTGGTGCAGTTCATTCTTCTCGGAGAGGTTGTGTACGGCTGATGGGTGGAGTACAGAAGTACACGGTCTGGGTTGGGGGTGTAGAGGTCAATGGCTTCTACCTCTCATGGTTAGAGGCGGTTGCGATAGCGGGCGAGTTTGTCTCGGAAGGTTATCGTGATGTTCAGATAGAGCGAGTCGTAAGACCTGACTTAAGTCTGATGGTGTGACGAAGGTCACAAAGAAAAGACTTGACAAGGCAATATGAACCGTGATACGGTTGAGGTATCAAGTTAAACAACTTGAAGAAAGTAAGGGAAGCAATGGAAGATACCGTAACGGTGACATTCACGAGGGAGCAGATGAACTGGGTCAGGGCAATAGCCAACGACACATACAAAGATGCTTGCGACTGGGTGTATCTAACAGAGAATGATGGAAGCGAAGCGTATGCTCGCCAACTCAGGCACAATAAAAGCATTAGAGAATTAGCACGACAAGTAATAGATAAAGGTTAGGTCTTAAGTCATGACAAGAGAAAAGATATTGGTGGCAAAACTGCCTATCGGAATGGTAATCAAGACGGAAGTATTCGGAGACGATGCGATGACAGTCACAAAGGTGACACATCACAAAGCAATGGGTACGGTAAGAGTAGAGGGCATAGATACCAAGACTGGCGAGCCAGTTCAGTTAAAGTTCTTAGATGGAATTGAGTTCTGCATTTAGAACTTAAGACAGGGTGACTAGCAGACAGTCAGGTGCAAGTCCTGACCACCCACCATGCAACACCGAAGGGGTGTAGCAGTAGGTAATCCTAGAAGGGGAATACAAAATGAAGAAAGAATACAATGTGGTCTTCCACTACTCGGTAAGAGTAGAGGCAGACAATGAAGATGATGCGCAAGACAAGGCGTGGGTGTTGTACGGTGATGATGATTGCCCACAAGAAAACTTTGCTTGCACCGTAGAAGAAGTGGAGTCTTAAGTCATGAAAGATAGAGAAGTACATTACTTCACGGAAGATGGGTCGTATGGTTCAGCAAAGAAACTCATACGCATCGTCACGACAGACTGGTCAGATGATGACTGGCGTGATGTGGAAGATGCCAGCGACAGCGAGCGTTGGTGCGTGGCAGTAACCATTGAAACCAAGCACAATAACAAAGGACTTAAGTCATGAAAACATTTGACATACCTAAAAGCGTAGAAATGTTTGGCAAGTCATGGGCTTTACTGTTTAGCATGACGCACCCGAAGTGGCACCACGCAGACCAAGAGCATGACGAGTGGAACTCACACGCTGGCTACGACCTGAACCTGTATGCAGGTGACGGACAGATGAGCGTGACTGTGTACCCGTTGATTGACGATGGTACTGGGTTCATGACCACCGACACCTCAACATTCAAGACCATTGTCAATAAGCAAGTGAGGTCTTAAGTCATGAAGACACAGTTACTTATCACCATTGAACACGCCGAAGATAGGTCAGTAGATGGACTCATCACTTACTACTTCAGCCCGATGATTAAAGACATGAACGATGACATCGGAGATGGATACTTAATCACACTTGAACGACTTGACAATACAGAAGGTCTTAAGTCATGAAACAGATAGACATTATTGTTTACAAAGATGAGGACACCGACAAAGAAACAGCATGGGGAATAGTTTTTGAAGATGGTTCCGTTACATGGTACGACTCACTTGATGAAGCAGAATATTATTTTTCTGATACAGAAGGAACAGAATGAGAAAAGAAACAACAAAGTGTGTTCATTGTGAACGCACAATTACCGCAACACCTACGGGGTGGGCAGATATGCAAGCCACAGGTGACGACAAAATATGGAAATACACTTGTGATGAAAACGACACTTTCCCATCAGACCATGAATCAGCAGAGAGGTTAGGTGTTGAATAATGAGCGCAACAGAATTAACTGTCGACCAATGGGAAGAAAAGTACAAGCCCATTACCAACCACATCGACTCTGGTGCAAGTTGGACTAACGACAAGGGTGAGGGACTTATGTTTGAAACCCACGGTGCCGAGTACGACTTCATCTGCCAACAGCCAGACAACAATGTGTGGACATGGGTGGACGGTGATGAGGGGTCATACATCATCACTGGCATGGCGTTCGTGAATCGCATTGGTTACTTCGTGACCAGCGAACCATGGACTGACCATATCGAAATACAGGTCGACACATACGAAGACAGCGACGACAACCGAACAGAACTAGAAAACGAACTCGCCACAATCATGCGTAAAAAAGAAAACGCAATAGAGATACTGGTCGGGAGACTGTCATCCATCACAACCACCGAACAACTATCCGCACTTATCACCGCAGAAACAGAAGGACTTAAGTCATGAAACGCTATTCACCTAACCACCCCGCAGTAAAATCATGGGACAAACCACTAGACATACGCACCCGCACCCAAGCGGTGAGAGACAGGCTCGGTCACGCACCACGCCAGATGAACTACAAGGCACGGACATTCTCTGGCTTCATGTTCTGTCTCGGTTCGTTGTTCACGCTTGACACCTCGTTCCTTCTAAGCATCACCCTCATGGGTGTGGCTGGCTGGTGCTGGATTAGTTCAGTCAATGAGTACAACCGATGAGCGTCATCATCAGACTTAAGTGCGACAAGTGTGGGGGCGAATCATCGCTTGCCCATCACGCAACAAAGCCTAACTACGCACGAGACAATGAGCGCAAGTACGGCTGGTCATACGACTTCAAGGAACTTATCGCTACTGACTTGTGTCCTGTATGTAACGGGCGTGACCTGACCTACTGGACAGCCGAACCGTTCTAGTGTGGCAGACACTAACAAGACTGTTCCACCCACAACACGAAACCAAACCACAAGACACAAGTGAACGCTGGGTCATAGCGTTGGCTACCTGTGATGGTGGAACACCATACAAGTACCTGCGGTACTGCCCGTATGAAGTATGGAAGTGGACACCCACACGGGCTAAGGCAGAGATATTCCCAAGTCGTAAGACAGCAGAACACTCAGCAAGTATGTGTTCGGTTTATTACAAGTCGTCGTACAGAATAATAAAACTCAGATAAAATTAATTTGATACACTTGATTTGCCCTAGTCGTCAGTCCCCCTTCCTGATGGCTAGGGCTTCTTCATGCGTACAGGCTGGTTGTACTTCACCAACTGGTCACGCTCTTTAGGCGTGAGTCCACCCCACACACCGTTGCGCCGACCACTTGCCTGCTCATACGGAAGTTCTGACTTAAGACATTCATCGGTGACAGGGCACGCACGGCATATTCTTTTAGCCTGCTCCCATATCATTCCGTTTCGTTGGTCACCAAACACTTCAGGAAAAAATATGTTGGTATCTAACCCTTTACAATGCGCATCATCTTGCCAGCGTTTCACTTGTTCTTCTTCTTCGTTGAGTCATGTCGCCTTGCCCAATGGCAAGCGCAACCGCAGTCGGCTATCTGTTCATGTGTCCACACCACAAGGGCACGGGCTACTGTCCCGCAATGGTCGCAGGATTTCTGGTCAGGGTATGGGTCTAAGTTCGGGGAATGGGTTACGCCATACCGTTGGCGAGTGGTTCTCTTCACAATCTGCTTTCTCTTGTGGGTTTGCATAGAGACGCATGATGTGGATACAGATGTCGTCACCGTCCTCAAAGGCTTGGTCTTCATCGGGTGTGGTGGCTACACCATCGTGGGTGTGGCATAGGGGTGGTGTTACCCACCCCTGTCTTAAGCCAACTTCCATCCACATATCAAATGACATTGATAGTGGGTCAGACATTAGAAGAACTCGTCTTCTGCTACCTGTGAGGCGGTAGGAAATACCTGTCCGATTTGTTGCATCGTTGCTTCGGTGTTGTCTTGAACCCATGAGTTCCAACGACATGATGCACCGACTTCATCAGCGATTAACTTCAGGCTCTTGCCTTTGGTTCCATCTTTTTTGGTGAACTCGTCTTGTTCGTAGCGACCTACGACTATGACAGTTGAACCTTTGGCGATGGTGTTGGCTACATTCTCTGCAAGTTTAGAGAACACGGTGACATTGTGCCATGTTGTTTTCTTCTTGTCATCTTTGCCGTATGTGTCAGCAACGGAGAATGTTAAGACTGCCATGCCTCCTTGGGAGTAGCGCAGTTCAGGCTCTTGCCCTACCTTGCCGTTGATTGTGATGTGGTTACTCATTTGGTTCCGCTTCTTCTTTCTTAAGTGGTGTTACCCGTCCTGCTTTCTTAGGGCAGGTGTGTGTTGGCGCATATTTTACTGCGACAAACAATGTTACTGATGTCTTACAACTTGTGCAAGACCAGCGTGTTCTTTCTTTCTTTCCTACACGCCCGACATTCTCGGCTTCCCTTGGGTCGGGTGTAGGTGTTCTCTTTGGTGTATTCATGTCCTCTTGGGCAGTGGGTTTTGTTTGCATAGAAGTGTCTCCCTCTCTCTACTACATCTCTCATGTTGTCTGTCTGTGTCCCGCCTTGTAGGTGGTGGGGATTGACACATACTCTGTTGTCGCACTTGTGTCTTACGACAGGTGGGTAGTAACAGTTGGCTAGAAAGAATGAGAAGCGGTGGGCTGCCCTGTGTTTTCCTTGTGCATACAACTGTCCGTAACTGTCGCCTCGGCGTGAGCCTTGCCACTCCCAACATTCGTCGGGTGTACCAATGGTTACTTTGCGCCAGAAGCGTTGGCTGTCTTTGTATGTCGCTGTGTCCACAGGTTTACCCCTATGCGTGTCACTGTTACCTTAGCAGTTTCTCCTTTTGCGGTATACTTTCGGGTTCTTTGACTTGCAGATGAGTGCTTGTAGTTCGGGTGTGTTCTTGACACAGCCCCAACCGTAGACACCTACTGGGTATTTGAACACTCCGTCTTTGGTGTGTCCCATGAAAGCGATGTTGTCTGCCACTTGTACTTGGTAGCGGGGGCTTTTGCCTTTGGCACTACTGCTGTTTGACCAGCGTTGCCATGTGCCTCGTGCGATGCCGAGTCCTCCTGTGTAGGAGCGAGTGGCGTGTTGCCAGTTTCCGCCTGTCTCGCAGGAGGCGAGCCTGTCGTAGAAATAATCTGACATAAGACCGTGATATTTACGGTGGGTGTGTTTGTCCGTTGTGGATGCGTGGACTGGGGACGCTGATAGTAGGGATAGGGCGATGATAGAGGTGAGGATGCGTTTGCGCATGGTTGTCCTTTCGTAAAGTGATAGGTCAGTTAGGGTTCATAGGTCTCCTGTCTTAAGTGTTAAACGGATTGGAATAGTTTATCAGGGTTACTGCAAAAGTCTTAGCGCATTGACTGGGGCGTACCAAGTTTTGTCATTGAACTTCCACTCGTCACGCTTCGCTTCATGTCCATACATCCAGCCAACCGCAACATAGGGTTCGCCTAACCAGTCAGGTGCCACCCGTCGTGTGCGTTTCGCTAGACCACCGACTACCAGTGCGTACTTAAGTGTCTCGTCATCATGGATGGTCATGCGTAGACCGTTCACTTGACCAGAACTTGTAGGGAAACCACGAGGGAACGCATAACGAACCTCACCATAGCCAGGAATATCTAACGCACTCTTGAACTTATTGACATGAGGTTCAAACTCGTTCATCCCCATCATCCGAGCGAAAGCCAGTTCACTTCCAGCACAAATCATGTGTTGTAAAGATTCCCAAACATCTCCTTCGGAGTAGTTCATGTTGCGTTGTGGTTGTCCGAGCATGGGTTCTTGGCGTAGCCATCCGACTCTCGCACAGATGGCTTCTTCGGCAACGGTTAGTTGGTATGACCAGCGTGACCCGTGATTCATCTAGCGAGTTCCCTTGATAGGCGTTCAACCTCAGTGTAAAGTTCATGCACTTTAAGTTTGAGTTGGTCACGCTCTGCTTGCACTCTGGAGAAGTCTTGCTCTGCGAACTGAACTTCTTTTTCTCTAAGCCATTCGTAAGCATCATCCATGTGTATGTACTCACTCATTGGTATCCTGCTTCCTTAAGTAAGACAGCAAAGACAGAGGCGGGCATCACTGCATACCAATCCCCGACAGAAGTCGTTCCTCTTTTCTTTGCGATGACCGAACCAACACTGACACCAGCGTTATCCATCTCAACCTTCAGTTCTTTCAGCCACTCAGAGAGTGTGATGGTCTTGCAGTTCTTAACTTCAATAACAACTGGCGCACCCATGTTGATGTCGCCCTTGTCAAGATTGCCTTGAAGTGCTCGCCTCTCTGCGTACAGCCAGCCTTCTGTCTTAAGCCAGTTAACTACGGCGGTCTCAGCCGATGTTCCTTTTTGTTTTGCTTTACTCATTACATCCTCTGTAAAATTCATTGCCCCATATTTCATATGGGTGGTATCCAAGTTTCACTGCCCACCTGTCGGCTAAGTAAACACTTAACCCTCTAGTCCTCCACTTGTGGCTGGTGCTGGTATTGATAGATAACATACGCCCGTCACGAGCAAGCCTTTCAATCAACGGTTCACCATCAAGCATTAAGACAGTCTTCTTTCTATCAACACGGTATTTCCTTGCGTCTTCAACACATACAGTGCATCGGCATTTGTATTTCAGGTAGGTAGAGCGTCCGTGTATGCGTTCATTAGACACCCCACCACGCCCTGTTCTTCTTCTCCCACTTGCGGTAGTGCTCGTGTTCCACCAACGGGGTGTGTTTGCCTGACGACAGGGCACTGGAGTGGGCTAACGCATTGGCTATGCGCCTCCACTCTTGTGTCTCCGCCTTCGCTTGCTTGAGTTGAACGCTCAACAGTTTGTTTCGTTCTTCCATGTTGTCAAGAAGTTCCTCGTAACTGGACATTACCTAGCCAGTTCTGCTTCTAGTTCTTGACGGATTAAGTCACGGAATAATTGTGAACGCTTCGTGTTGCGTTGCTTACATAAGAAAGCAATCTGTTCTAACTGTGACGGTGTGACACGCAACCCAATGATATGGGCTGATGCTTCACTGGCGGTGGGGTCTACTGTTCTTTTGTTAGCCATCACTCGCCGTCCTTGAATGATGCAAGTTCCTTGAACGCTGACCGTAGGGCTGGAAGGTGTGACTCCATCCAAGGGGTACCTTCGGGGATGCCTGCGTTGAGGGCTACCGCTAGGGGTGTTATCCCTTTGGCTTCACAGGCGGTGTTGAACTGGTCAATCTGTGCCTGTGACAGTGGGGTTAGGGTCTTGGGTTTAGCCTGCTTAGGAGCCTGCTCAGGGGCACTGGCGGGTGCTGACGGGCGTGGCTTAGATGGGGCTGGGTTGTGGTCTAGGTCTTCCCATTCCTGCTTAGTCCACAAACTGAGACAAAATCCATACCTCATTCCGCAGTTCCTAATTAGGTCGCTGATAAGTTCCTTCAGCAAATCGGGCTTGTTGGGTAGGCATGAACCGATACCAAGACGGCGCACACCATGCACTGTCATCCATCCAGCCATGTGTGCCATGCCATTCTCTACACGGTAGGCAGGTAGACCATCAGAGTCAAACGCTGTTGGCTCCCATGTCCATGCACTGTCCACTTCCAAAAGCATTTTTGTCACATCGGCGTGCCCGACAAAGGACAACTGCTGACCGCCCTTAGGTAACTTGCCTATGATTTTGGGGTCAGGTACCCCGTATTTAGTGAGGACTTCATCAAGTCCGATTGTTTTCTTTTCCATTATTTTTCTCCCTTCAAGAGAAATGTACGGGTGTGTACTTCTTTTAGATATTGTTTGGCAAGGTCAGGATGGGCAAGGCGCAGTGCTTTAGAATCAAATGACTCCCGCTTCTGTCCCTTCCATGTCGCAACCGTGACACCATTCAATATAGCGGTATCTGCTTCGCCTAACAACTCGCACACCTCCGCTTTTAATTCATCTTCCATCTGCTTGTACGATGCAAGTTCACTGCGTACATGACGCAACCTCTGTATTAAGTCAGCAGTTTCACTAGGCAACTCAACCGTGCGGGACACGGGACGCTGATACCTAGTCTGGATAGTTTCGTAAGACCACTTAACACCTGATGGTGTCATGCCCAACTCAACACTATTCAACCACTCGGTCACTGCTTCAATATGTTCAGCGACTTCTTCTTCAGTGATGACCTGCTCAACCAATGTGAGGCGCAAGGTGTTATCAAAGATTGCCCAAGTCACACGCTCGGCATCAGAACAGATGTATTGTGTGATGCCTTGGATGCGCCAGTAATCAGGGAGAGTACCTGAATACTCACGGCTCGTGGTCTTGACCTCAAGGATGTGGCGAGTGTCGTTGTTCCATCCGTCAAGGGTAGAGATGAGATGGCACCCGTTGTCTGTGTCGTAACAGAACAATTGGTTAGGTGTTTCAAATTCAACACCGAGTCTGTCACCAGCCCATGAGATGATGGTGTCTTCAAGGCGGTTGCCTGTCTCCATCGCTGCATTAGGGGTGATAGGTGTAGGTGCCACACCTGATAGTTGTTCGGCTGCATAGTGGTCTTTCTTTACGAAAGGATGCAAGCCATAGATAGCGGCTGCGGCACTGGCTGAGATTCGGCGGTTGCCTTGCTCATCCATGTAACGCTGATTCAGCCACGCTTGTGAACCGTGTGGTTCTTTGTTGATACGGTAACGATTGAAAGTCATTTAACTTCCCCTTCTCTGTGTAACAGTTGTTGCGTCACAGAGTACAGGTGGGGTGCGTCAATGTCAAGCGTTTAGTAAAACAATTTTCCTGACCATTGCAACAGGGATATAAAACAGGTTGATACCTTCGCCATCGTGGATGCTTTGCAGTAAAGTCATGTGGTTTTCTTTAGAGCCAGCGTCACCGACAGGCACAAGAAAGCCTACTGATTGCACGAGAACTTCGCCGTCGTCTTCCACTTCATCCAGTGTTAGCCAGCCTGCATCACCGCCACACGCATCAGCCCAGTAGATGAGAGCGACTGGGTATTCTTGCGGTGCGAACTCAATCGTCTGTTGGGTCATCAAGAGGTTCCCCTTCCACTCGGCACTCAACACAGTACCGCCCCGTCTTTGACAGCCACATCTCTCCGCATTGCGGGCACATAAAAAGGTCACGGGTATTTGCCATGCCTTAATAATACTAGAGGTTTAGGCTGCTTGCGTTTGCTTACTGCGTAAGGTTTCTAACTGTTTAACAGCCCAGAAGAACTGGTCTTGTTGTGCTGGTTGCACATGGATTTTAGAAAGAAAATATAGGAGAGTTTCAATTGCTTCGTTAGTCATAGGACTTAAGACACTACCACTACCAAGGTTTCGTTACATAGTCCTCAAGTTTTGTAATACGATTTTCAATTCTGTCAATAGCATCACGCAATGAAGTACCACCATTATTATTCATGTGCATCTCAACAGTAGTGATTGCTTTATCTAGTCGTTGTGCCCACCGAAAAATAGGTCTAACAACACCACGATAGATAACACCGATAGAAACAATAGACCCAGCAATTGTGGCAAGAACACTGACGATATCCATTATGCAGGTTTAGGTAGCGAACGCCACGCCGCTTCAAAGCGTTCAGGGTCGTCAGCCATAGCAGGAGAAAGTTCTAGGTGCAACCACCGTCCACCCCTTGAACCAGCATTGTCTTTATCGTTATAAATCTTGACCAGTTTCTCGCCTGGTTTACGCTGGCAACGGTAGCCACGACCCCAACCTTGTACCTTGTCTTTAACATTTGCATCGTATGCGTAGTCGTGGATTTCTTCAATCTCTAACGCATCAGCATGGAGGACAAACCAATCCCATGCCTCTACTGCATCCTTGCGGTCTTTGTATCCGAGGTCACAGGCACGACCAGTGGCATGGACGGACAACCACTTAGGGTCACCTGCCACAGCCTTGGGGTTATTCATCATACGATTGGAGAACGACCCCATATTGGTGAAACCCCACCTACGCTGGGACAAATCTATTAATTTAAGTAAGCCAGGTCGGGCTGCTTTTGTTTTTGATACCCCATCAGATGAGCCTGTGTACTTGCGCATTTTATTCTTCGTCTACGCCAATGCCAAAAGCGATGGCAAGTATGTTAATAACGAAGGCTGCTGCACTAATGTATAGAGCCTTGTTGAGCGTATCCCCAGACAGGGTGATAAGCATAAGTCCAGTGCTGGTTAGCCACAGTGACAGGCTGATGATGGCTCCTAGATATTTACGCATAGGTTGTACTTTATCACTTTCGTTTAGTTGGGATAACCATGAGTGAGGTCATGATGGTGATGGCGATGAGGGCACGGCGGGTGCTGACAGGTACCGTTGAACCAATAGGGACATAGGTGTCTACTGCCCCGCCGAATACATTGACTGAAGCCTCAAAGGATTCACGGACAGCAACGGGTGCATCTTGAACGGCTGACACAAGTTCAGTTAGTTGGTCATCTGTCAGGTCGTCAAGGACTAGGGCATCAAAGACTTGGGTTGCTTCCTCAGCGGTGATGACAGCCAACGCTTCAGGGTCGGTAGCCAAAGCCACTGCTTCTTCAGGACTTACGACAGGAGGTACAACTACTGGTGGTAGCGTCGTTGAAGTTGTACTCGTAGTGGAGGTAGTAGATGTACTTGTTGTTGTGGGTGCCAGCGTTGATGTTGTCGTGGTTGGCACGGTTGATGGAGGCACAGTTGTTTGAGGAATGGGAACAGTAGATGTTGTGGTTGTTGGTAACTCTGTGGTTGTTGTGGGCACTACTGTTGTGGTGGTGGTAGATGTAGTGCTGGTCGTAGTGGTCGTAGTGGTCGTACTGGTAGTACTGGTAGTAGATGTTGTGGTCGTAGACGATGTAGTAGTCGTCGGCTCCTCAGTAGTGGATGTAGTGTTCGCTGGTTGCCCATTGAAACTCAACTCATACCGTTCATTCCAGCCCCCGCCTCCACGCCAAATATCTGGTTGCCAACAGCAAGTACCCGCCCGTAAACGGTATTTGCCAGGTTGTACTTCTACAGATATGTATGACTGCAAACCGAAGTGGTCGTCAACACTGACAATCAACGTGCCTTGCTCGTCGTACAGCCACAGCTGAGGGTCAGAGTTAAACCCGTCAACCATGTATGTCCGTGCTTCAAACTGTGTCGGCTCGGTGTATTCAAACCAGTAATCAGTGATACCAGTGATGATTGGATTTTCTGCTTTAGCACTAGAAGCTAGAAACAGAATGGAAAGTGCAACCCCTACGAGGGCGTATCCGTTACGCCTTTTTGCCGAAGGCTGCCGCAACTTCTTCTCTGGTGAGGTTTCCGTCTTCAGACCATGAACGAAGCAATGCTTCGGTTACTTTTCCTGCGGCTACAACACCTGCGATGGCGGCTGATTTCCAGAGTTCAACTCCGAAGATTGCGCCACCTGCTACGGCTGCGAGTGCGGATGAGCCGAATACCCCAAAGATTCGGAGGATGAGTGTTTGTAGTTTAATCATGGTTGGTATCTTATCCTAGTCGTGTTTGATGATGTAGTTGACTACGAGGTATGGCTGGTAGTAAGCCTGCGCCCCGCCTGTCTCGGCCGTAGAACCAGTGATTGTGTGGCTGTGGGTTGGGTCTGTGATGTCGTGGATATGATTGCCGTCTGTGCCGATATTGAAGGA
>Ga0208974_1000866_pt1 | contig 12088 bp, 13 predicted proteins | sample GreLakmeER15MSRF_FD_187699 | JGI IMG/M metagenome (GOLD analysis project Ga0208974, IMG submission 187699) | Freshwater lentic microbial communities from great Laurentian Lakes, MI, USA - Great Lakes metaG ER15MSRF (SPAdes) | ecosystem: Environmental > Aquatic > Freshwater > Lake | place: Great...
CATTCATTTGTAAAAGCATAAACTTCAAAAGGAATCGCAACTTTTTTACAAAACCAAACAAGATTAAAAAGTTGTTTGCAGGTGTCTTGAATGACACTTGCCATAGAACCGCTCCAATCCAAAATAAAAATCAATCCGTGATTTTTACCATCAGGAATCACAGAAACTTTCTTGAACAAATCTTCCGTATATTTGTAAGAATGAAGGCGAGCAGTATCAAGAACACCTGTACGAGCAATGGTCGCACGAGCATAAGAATCTGCTGCCTTGCGGCATTCAAATTCTTTCACCAAATAATTAACTTCTTTTTGTGAGGAAAGTTTAAACTTTTTATAATCTTCATCAGTATGTTGAAAAAGATTCACACGATCCCACTTACGGTCATCGCACATCTCATTGTGCTTTTTTTGTTGATGATCAAAGGACGCATCAATGTCCTTATGAACATCTGCATTTTTGCCGATCACAGTATCAAGATTTACTTGAGGAATCTCAACATAAACATTTTCATAACCATCGTAATTTACCAAATCACGAATTTTATCCTCCAGAGAATCTGCAGTACGAACTTCAGGTTCTTCCTCAACAATATCAGAAGTATTTTTAATTTCATCACCTTGAGCAGTCCCACCGTAAGATTCATCAGGATTTGGTTGTGAGTTATTACTCCCACCATCCTCTTCAGAAGAGGAGTTATCGGTCTCCACAACTTCACTTGAAGAAGACTGAGAATCTCCTTGCAGTTCATGGGAATCAAAATCGGCAACTTTTTGTTGTTGCTCCTTTTCTTTTTTACAGAAATTATAAAGTTCTTCTGCAGCAATCAAAACTTCAGCAAAGGATTCTGCAGAAGAAATCAGATTAATGATTTCTTTTTCTTTGGTATTAAAATCTAACTTTACAAAATTACCAATCTTAAAATAAAGATTTGCTCGGTCAGCAAGATTAAACTTAGAAATATCTTGATCTTCTAATTGGAAAAAATCTTCACCATTTAGTTCTTTATACCCATTAAAAAAAGTTTTTGCAAGTCCCATATATTTACGTTTCATTAGTTTCTCAATACGGGCATCTTCCACTACATTCACAAACTGAGGAGGAATTTTTACTGTTTCAGTCCAGTCCTCATCTGGAGTAAACAATGCGTGACCAACTTCATGCCCAACAAGCAAGTCATATACAGTGTTACTTGCCTTTTCCCAGAGAGGCAAGGTCAGCACACGAGTATGAACATTAAAACAAGCAGTAGAAACTTTCTTGTGCTCAACCACCAAATCTTCAGTGGCAAGCAGTTTGGCAAGTTGAGATTTGATTTCGTGGCGGACAGGCATTAGTTTCTTTTCGTATGAACCTATAATACGACGAAAGGTCGCCTTTTGGACGACCCATATGACGCTTTTTGAACTGGGCAAGTCTTGCTTTAGCTTGCCTCAGTGCTTGTGGTTTCAGTTTTCTTTTCTGGGGTTTCCCAGAGTTGTGTTGCCAGTTTGGAGTGTTCATCTTTTTCTGTGAGTGAATCCAACCATTCTCCTATCCTATCAACAAATTTATCTACCCAGTCTTTTTCTTGTGCCACTTATACAACCATCCTACTAAAACCTTTGACTTTTTCAAACTTTATAACACTTTCAAATTTGTCCTCTAATCCCGTTTTATGAGAAATGACAAAAATATTAGCATCTTTAATTACATAACGAATAATTTTAAGAAACTCTTCCGTTCCAAATCCGTCAAGTGAACTATCAAACACCTCATCCATAATTAGGAGATTCGTATTTACAGAATTCTTCATTCTTGCAACTTCTCTCCAAGTAAAAAGAAGTGATAAATCAATTCTCATTTTTTCACCTTCACTAAAGGAAGCATAAGAGAAATCTTCGTGAATTGGTGACTGCACTGTTTCATTAAACTCTTCATCAAGAGTAAAGTTGATATAAAAGTCCATCATTTGAAGATAACGATTGACTTGTTGGTTAATCAAAGGAAGATACTTCTTGATGATCTTAGACTTTACTCCACTGTCTTTCAACAAACTATAAGTAAAATCGTAATAGTTAATTTGATCTTTTTTAGAAGCAAGATCATCATAAGTGATTTTTAAATTATCTTTAAAGGATTCTAACTTCTCATGCTCAGTATTTCTATTTTCCAAGTTTTCGGCAATTCTTTGAATTTCAAATTCAAGATCTTTGATTTGTCTTCTGCACCCAGAAATTTTAATGTTGTTTTGAGAAATCCCATCTGTAAGTTTTTTAATTTCCTTTGACAAAGAAGTGAATTGACGCTCTCGCCTTTCCTCCTCTTTAATTGCATCCTCCAGTTCTTGATAACCAGATTGCAACTCTTTTGCTTTATTTTGAGCGTCTTCAATCTTATTTATTCTGAACCCATCATCAATTTCCTGTGTGCAAGTAGGGCACACCGTATTTTCTGTAAAAAACTTATGCTCTTCACTAATCGTAGAAACTTTCTGTGATATCTTACCTTTAAGATTTACCAACTTACGAAGTTTCTCTGCATATCCAGTAATCTTATCTTGCTCACGAATATGTTCACGGAGAGGTTCTTCTAAAGAAGAGTTTTCTTCCATATAATTACCAATCTCAGAATCTAAATTGGCAATTTTTTCTTTATTGGCATTAATATTGGCATTTCCACGGTTTTCAAGTTCTTCAATAAAGTTTTGTTGCATTTGAACTTTATCAAGAAAAGATTCTTTTTTAAGTTCCAAAACTTTAATGTCGTCTCTAAGCAAACGAATCTTTTCTTTAATCAAAACATTCATAGAAGAAAAGATTTTGATGTCAAGCAAATCTTCAATCACTTCACGACGATGAGCAGCTGGAAGCTGCATAAAAGGAACAAAAGTACTACTACCCAAAATTACAATTTGAGTGAAAGACTTATAGTTCATTTTAAGAACGTTTTGCTCCAACCATTTTTGTTGATCCAGTGCAGCAGAAGACTGATCCAGAGCAGCACCATTTCTCCAAATTTCAAAAATGGTAGGTTTAATTCCTCTTACAACTTTCCAATCAACATTACCTATTGAAAACTCAACTTCAACTTTACAATCTTTTTCATTTACTGTATTAACAAGTTGAGGTTTATTAATTTTACGAAAAGGTTTTCCAAACAAAGAAAAAGTAAGAGCATCAAGAACTGTGCTTTTTCCAGCACCATTAGTACCAATAATTAAATTGGTAGAATTTTGAGTAAAATCAATTTCAGTGTATTGATTGCCAGTTGAAAGAAAATTCTTCCACCGTATCGTTTTAAATAAGATCATAATCAGTTTCAGGAGGAATTACAATATCATTTGCAGTAATTACAGTGTATTTGTAATCGTGCATTTCACAAGTCTTTATCATAACTTCATCTTCGATTTCAATCACGTGCATTTCAGGATATCCATCTTCCTCTAACATCATAGCATATCTTATAGCATCATCCTCTTCCTCAAATAGATAGATGATTTGCTCCCCATCATCGTCAGTTACCGAATAGGCACCTTCTTTCTCTCTACCATTAATTGTTAGAATAAACATTAGACTAACTCACAAGCTTCTTGATAAATTTCTTGAATCATTTTTTGAACGATTGATTTATCAAGATTAATTTCTGCTTCTTCAATATACCTATTCAAAATTGATAAAGTATCTTCAGATTCAAATGCCTCAAAATCTTCAAGTTCTGGAACTGCAAAGTTTTCAATAATTTTGAGTTCTGCAATACTGGAAGCATATAATTTATCAATAAATTTTTCAAACTTTTTAAGATCTGTTTTCTTACGAACAATAATTCTTACAATTTTGTTCTCATATTCTCTTGTATCAAAAGTTTGATAATCAGTGTCCTCATAATAAATGTTATAGAACAAACGATAAGGATTATTGATTGCAGTTTTTTCTAAAGTTTCTGTATCAAAAATATGAAATCCCCGTTCATCATTTACATCATTCCAGAACATTTCATATGGATTTCCTAGATAAAAAACTGTTCCATTATCAGAACGAGTATGATAATGTCCTGAGAAAACAAGTTTAAATTTATCAAAAACTTTACTTTCCAACCCGTGTTCCATCACAAGTTGTTTATTGACTCTAAATCCTTGAAGTTCAAGGTGTCCCATCGCACATTTGGATGATGACTTTTGAATCATCTTGAGAGTATTCTCTTCATTTTCTTGGTTAATCCAAGGTATAAAAAGAACATTCAATTTATCAAGTTTAACTTCTATTGGTTCAGAATATACAGTTACATTATCATACTCACGAAGCAACAAATCCACAGCATTTACTTCGTTAGTATTCTTATAGTAACTATCATGGTTACCAACAATTAAATGTAAATTGATACCTCTTTGCTTTATGGGATCAAAAATATTATCTTTAGCCCAAGATAGGGCAGAAAAATCAATACCTTTACGACTATCAAAAGCGTCTCCCATATGAACAATTGTTTTAATTCCTTTTTCATCTATTGTCGGAAAAAAAACATTATCATAAAACTTTTTAAAATAATCATGAAAAAGTTTAGAATTTTTACGAGCACCGTAATGAGTGTCTGTAATAATTGCAATTTGCATGGTTTTATATATTTGAATTCAAGTATACCACAGCAGATTGCAACAAGTCAACACTGTCATTAAAAAATCCTAAACCTTGATTACATTTATTGCACAATAATCCTCTTATCTTTCCTGTAGAATGATTATGGTCTACCGCCAATATTCTTCCCATCTCACTTTTTTCTGCACCACAAATAGCACATCCCCTATTTTGTTGCTCATACATTTTATCATATTCTTCACAAGACAAATTAAAATTTGCTTTCAATCTCCTTTTCTTATTATATAAATGTCTTTTTTCTGGATTATTTTTTGTCCATTCCTTTTCATATGTTCTTCTACATTCTAAATTAGAACAACAACCACTAACAGCATATCTTTGATGTCCACCACATCTTTTACATGGACGTTGAGAAATATAATGGGTTAGACCATTTTCTTTTGCTTCTTTTTGTGCATTAGTTTTGGACATTAATCACACGATAATCATACTGTTATTTATATTATAAAACTATTTTATTAATAACGCAACTTAGAATGGACGTTATCTTTTATAGAGTTGTAGTCGCTGTAGTTGGATCCGTCAAGGCTATTGTCCTCAAATACTTCCGAGAACCCAGACCTTTCAAGAATTTTATTTTTGATTTCTAGTTGACGCTTCTCTCTCTGAATACGACGGAGAAATGCATAGTGAATAATTTGAGTGAAGTATGCAAAAGGGTTCTGGGACTTCTCTGGATTGAAATTATGAATGTACTGCACACAATTCTCAATCCCATCAGAAATCATATCTTCCTTAAACATATAGTTTACGAAGTTAGGTTTGAAGGAGAGATGATTTGCAATCTTAAGAAAGCATTCTCCAACATAACGAGGAATAACTGGCTTGGGTTTATCTTGAAGACGAGCAATCTCAACATCCTCACGATACTTAATTAGAGCAGCAAGAAACTCTTTGTTATTGACGTAATGCTCTGACCTTTTTCTCTTGGTCATAATTGCTGTGGTTATCATAAATTCTTATCATTATTATGTAGATATTATAACACTTTCATATGTGCTTGACAAGGTGTTTGAAAGTGTGTACAATAACCTTTGTCAGGGTTAAAAGGATTGTATTAGCTACCCTTAAAGATCTTTTCTAATATTTCTTTAGCATCATTAACATTTGCCAAATATCCCATTCTACGATTAATTTTTGAATTATTTCCTTCTTTCTTTGATTGTCTAAGATAGTTTTGATAAACCACTATCATTTCAATATCAGAGGATTCAGTCATTGTAAGCACATCTTCCAATTTTATAATAAATAAATCTTCACTTGTTGTTTTTAACCAAGGTTCCAATTTATATCCAACTACTCCCAATTTACTACTTTTAATTTCGGATATAATTACAGGATTTGAAACAATTAGCATAGTTCTATCTTCTTCTGCAGAAGCTGCTACTTTTGCGAAGATTTCCTCTCCGGTTTTTAATTTAACTGTCGCATAAAAATCTTCTTCTATCATTGCTTTAATTGAATTGTGATTATCTCATAATTGAAATTTTCTTCATTATAGATTTTGATTCTTTCAATGAGATGATTTAAAGTATAATTTTTTCTTGACTTATATGAACAATCATCAGCAATATCATATAAAGTTGCTTTTACTTTGTCTTTTCCTTTTCTAAGAACTCGTCCAATACTTTGAAGATTACGGACTCTTGATTTACTTGGAGAGGCAAAGATAACATTATGGAGGTTTTTAATGTTGATACCAGTAGAAAAAGTTCCATAAGAAGCAACAATGATTGCATTATTCTCTCTTTCAGTAATCTCCCTAACTAATTCTCTTTCTTCAGCATCAACACCACCGTGTACAAAAAATACTTTACGGTCATCTCGCTTATTTTTATTTATATTTTCATAGAGTATTGCTCCGTGTGCTTCTACTCTGGAAAAAAGAATCAAAGTATTTCCTTTTAGATCTAAAGCAAGATTTTGAATGAATTTGTTTCTTTTTTCGTGAGATATTAAATATTGAATTTCATCCTCATAAGTTTCAAATTTTTGTGGTGGGTGTTTAAGTACAAGACAACGAATATCAAGTTGTGATAAATGCCCTTGCCTCATTAACTCATCAGTTTTTGTAACTTTGTATGATGGACCAAATAATCCCTCAAGTACCCATTTATGAGTTTGTGTTCCATCTAAAGTTCCAGTAAAACCAAAACGATATTTTGCGTGATGAAGTTTAGTCATAATTTCAATAAGTGATTTGCTCTTGAATAAATGAGCTTCATCACCTATAATGACACCATACTCTTCAAAAAATGAACGTTCCAGTTTATATACAGATTGCCAGGTTGTAATGGTAACTGGATATTCATTTGTTTTCTCTCTCCCAGAATAAATGCGGTGACAATATGACTCAGCATCCCAACCATAATCCTGAAAGTCCTTATACATTTGTTCTACCAAACTTGTCGTGGGAACAACTAAAAGTATTTTTTCGTTCCTATCTACGTAGTATCTCACTAACGAATAAATCATCAGAGATTTGCCTGATGCAGTGGGACTTATTAATAGCTTTCGATTATGTCTTAGAGCATCGTATACTCCCTCTACTTGATACGAACGAGGTGTATGAACGCAAATAGATTGCATATAACCTTTAACACCCTCTAAAGATATTTCTTCATTAATCTCAAAAGGTTGTCCGTAGAATTTATTCTCTTCAAATTCGTAAGTGTAATTATATTGCTTACAAAAAGAAACAATTTTATCCAACAATCCAACATAGATTTGCTTGGATCTCATATCATATAAATGAATTTCTCCATTCCAATTTCTACCACGATACTGTGGCATAAATTTTGCATTTGGAACATCAAACTTAAAATGATCTCTTAACTCATATTCGATATGAGGTTCTGTCTTAATTTTAAGAAATACTTCGTTTGATTTTGATATTACAAGATTTGCTGTTCTATCACTCACACATCTTCATTCATCTATGAATATTTATTTATCCCAGTCCAGCATTAAATCTCATAAACTCAATTGAATTTTTAATTTGATATGTTCTGTTTTGTATCATTTTGAGAATGCTTTCAATGTAAGTAAGCATTGTATCGTAATAATCTATTTTTAAACACACGGATGAAAGTTTTTCATCTGCATCAAGATACTTTTGCATAGTATCTTTATCCCGAATCTTTTTGGGAAAGGGATTTTCTACATAAATTTCTGGATCAGATTTTCCGGAGTAATATTCATATCTTTCGTGTCGAATATTTCTTTTTTGTTGTTCTGCTTTTTTTCTTAAAAGAAAAATTGTATTATACAAATCAAAATATTTTGCGTGAAGAACTGGGATATTCAAAGATTCAGTATGTAAATTATCCGGATCTATTTTTGAATCTTTTTCCCACATTTCTTGAATTTTATCAAGATCAATGCTCATAGTGGATTTCCACTCAAATCAAGTATATTGTAGATAGTATACTTGAAACCTACGTCTGCTGTAAAGTATTGAATATCTGTTTGAGTTGCATCAAATGTAAGAGTGCTCAAACTATATGGAAATAAATCATTAAATTTAATTTGAAAATTTGCAATTTGACTACTTTTTAAAATTTGTAGGGTCGCATCAGAATAAATGTTTAAACCTTTTTGTACATAATTTGCTCCACCATATGCATCAGAATTATTCAAATCTGAAAACTGACTTAATTTTTCTGGATATCCAAGTCCACGAATCCAATTTTGAATCGTATTATAATTTTCCAAATCTTCATCAACCAAAAATTTTATATTGAAATCTCCAAAAACAATTTTATCTCCAGGAATATCAATATCCTTTAAATATGATGGTTGATTTGCAATGCCTAAAGTAATATCTGGAATATTTGCTTCGTTGCAAAAAAATGATACTTTTGGAAATCTTGTCAATGTAAATTTAAATCCTGTTGGGGATAAAAAATTTCTATTTTCTATCTGAGAATCTCTTGCCATTTTTTTAAATATTTAGATAAAAAAGGGGACCCTTTTAGGGTCCCCTTCACAGTTTGATTCAAAATGAATCACATTAAGTTCTTAACAGCAACTCTACGATAGTAGCGGTTAGCATTAAGAAGAAGTCTTCCAAGACCCTGAGTGGTTCCTTCTGCAAATGGATTAGCAACAAGACCATAACGGGTCTTAAAGCCAATTTTAGGCTGGAAGGAGTTCTCACCAACGGCACGAACCATTTGGAGAGGAACATAAGGGCAATAGAAGAGTCCAGCGTCATAAGGTGAAGAACCCTTATAACCAACGACATAGTACTGGTTACCTGGAGTTGCGTTAGCAGAAGTCAGGTTAGCAGCATATGGGTCGATGTAGACACGGAATTTGCCCATCAGAGTACCAGCAAAAGTATTGCCAGTATCATCAACTGAAAGGTTTGCGTTGAGTGCGGGGGTGTAATCGAGAACACCAGCCATTGTCAATGCTGAAGCAACGTCAGCAGAGCAAAGGATGATGTTGCCCTTCCCACGACGAGTTCTCTGAGCAATTGCGTTCGCATCTCTTTCGATTTGGAACAGCAGACCCTTGAACTTCTCAACACTCCAACGTCCGTTTGAATCGATATCGAGGTCGAAGATTCCAGGAGTTGCAACGTTCTGAACAGCACCTTGCTCAGCAACCTTATAGATGGTACGAATAACTTCGCGGTTGATTTCAGCAAGAATCTCTGTTGAGAGAATGTTTGCCAATTCCGCTTCAGCATTCAGACCGTGGATTGCCTTGAGGTCTTGTGCGAGTTCGAGTGAATACTCAGCCTTGAGTGCTCTTGACTTTGCAGTAACAGTGACTTTCTCAATTGAGAATGCCATCTGGTTGAAAGCATCTCCACTAGTGCCATCAAGGTTCTCTGCATCACCCGTTGCCATTCCCTGACCAACATTATATGGTGAGGGGTTGGTTGTAGCAGTACCAACTGGGTTTAGAACTGAAGGATTGGTGCCTGACTGAGCAGTAGTACCAAAACCAACAGGACCATCAGAATAACCTGCGGTTTCATCGAAACCAGCATCGTTTCCTGAGAATGCTGAATCTACTTCGTTATAGAAGGTTTCTGCACCAGACTGATTCTGATAACGTGAACGCATTGCAAAGATAAGTCCAGTAGGACCACTCATTGGTTGAACACCAGCCAGATCATATGCGATCAGGTTAGGCATTGAACGTCTGATCAAGGAGATTAGAACGGGATCGAAACCAGCAGTAGGACCAGCAGCGGTTGCGCCACCACCAAAACCACCAGTACCGGCAGAGTTGGTTGGTGCTTCCATCAGGTTGATACCTGAATTAAATGCTGATTCCTCACGGAGGAATTTTTCTTGGTTTTCTAGCAGGACAGCGGTTACAGCTCTTCTGTGCGAATCTTTGATTGGATCAAGACCCTCATAGTTGAGGAGAGGTGCCCACTTTTCCTGCAATTGTTCGGAATGGAACATTTGCTTTTACCTTTTTACTAAAGTGCGTTTTTGGGTTTGATTAATATTAAATTCAGTTTTTAGCAACTGCCTTAAGAGTCTGCAGATAAGCAGCCATTGTACCTGAAATATTTTCAGGTGAACTGTCTACTTGCTCCGATAGACTTTCAGATTTTGCTTTTGGAGACTTTGTGCTTGAGAAATATGATTCTCTGAGCATCTCCATTTTTTCACGATATTCTTCTTCACTTTCAAACTCAACACTTTCGGCAAGTGAAGCGAGCTTGTCTTTCTGAGTAGCAGCAAGGCCCTCAGCGACTTTTTCAAAGATTCCTTCTGCAACCGACTCTGCGAGACGTTTGTTTAGGGAAACATTCTTCTCAATTTGCTCGTTGAGTTTTGTTTCCATGTCATCAAGTTTTTCTACCATGCTCTCAAGAACATCATATTTATCTTCAGGGATTGTTACATAATGTGCTTCAAAAAGATCCTTCATTCCTGAAAGGAATGATTCTGTCATTTCTGTCTTAAGACCGTTCTCGATAACGAGTGCATTTTCTTGCATCCACTCGTCAGCAACATACTCAAGATAAGCATCAACACGCTCACCGAGGATTGATTTAATTTCTTCAACTTCCTCAACAAGAGCAACTGCATACTGCTCTTCAAGCGATTCCTTGATTTCTCCAACCTTAGAACGGAGAGCAGCTTCAAAGATGGTACGTGCCTTCTCTTGGAACTCTTCGGAAAGTTCCTCACCAGATAGAAGAGCATTTACATCTTCTTCAATATCAAAAGATTCCTCCATCTCTTCTTCGTCTTCTTCCTCTTCTTCTTTCTTGCCTTTTTTCTTGCTGCCCTTTTCTTCCTCTTCTTCTTCTTCCTTAGCTTCGGAAACTGCTTCCTCGTCTTCAGTATCTTCTACAAGTTCTTCATCTTCATCATAATCAGCGTCTTCTTTCTTAAGACCCTTCATTGGATCAGCAGCAGAAGCACCCTTATTAACAACATCTTTAACTTGCTTAAGAGTTCCACCTGGAGTCTTAAGTTTTGCAGAATCGTCATCTGGACGATAGTTAGAAGGATCTGGTCCACCAAGATCTTCCCATTCTCCAGTTTGTCCTGGTGTTGCACCAGACAGATGTGACATTGCGTCTGCTGCTTTAGCATTGGCATTCACAGCAGTTTTGGATTGCTTAGTGCCTACTTCCATTTCTTGTAAATCTCCACGAGACATTTGAACTCTCCGATTTTCCTGTAGTAAATCTATATTTATTTATAATTTAATAATTTACAATGAACTTAAAAATTCATTGAATAGTGACAACTTGTATTCTTCAAGAATACCTTCATCAACTAAGGTATTTATTTTATTTTTAGTATTCTCTGCTGCTTTTTCTCTTAGAACGCCACCATCCCATATCCATTCTTTACCTTCCATAATTCCCTGAACAAAAGCATCAGGTGCGGAAGGATCTGCAACAATGTCTGCAGCAGTTGCAAGCATAAAGTCTTCACCGACTTCTTTATGCCCTTCACGGGTTTCTCTTAATGATCCAATACCACGAGAAGAAACTCCAAGGCAGACACCTTCTTTTAAAAGTGATTCTGCAATTTTACCCATTGGAGTGGATAAAATTTGAGCTTTACCGATAAAGTTATTTCCGTCACGATAGAGTTCAGTAATTTTATGCGATACTCTATCAAGATTTACAGTAGGGCCATCGGGGTGTCCGAGTTCACCTAAAGCACGACCTTTATTCACATATTGTTCAGTATAACGCTTCACTTCCCTTTCCATCACAGGCATACGATATACTCTACCATTTCGGTTTACTTGTTCTGCCTGAAGAAAAATTCCTTTAATGAAAAGATTTTTCTTACCGTTTACACTTTCGGTAATAACTTCTACCTTTTCGATTTCCTCTGTAATAAGTTTCATTATGCTTGGTTGGTAATTTGTACTTGTTGATAATAGATAACTCCTGCACCAGCACCATATGCAGAAACTTTATTTGATGCAGTCACAGATGCATCTGCAGATGAGAATGC
>Ga0208974_1000867_pt1 | contig 12066 bp, 6 predicted proteins | sample GreLakmeER15MSRF_FD_187699 | JGI IMG/M metagenome (GOLD analysis project Ga0208974, IMG submission 187699) | Freshwater lentic microbial communities from great Laurentian Lakes, MI, USA - Great Lakes metaG ER15MSRF (SPAdes) | ecosystem: Environmental > Aquatic > Freshwater > Lake | place: Great...
ATAGAACGTATTTGGATATTGTCTATCTATTATTTGTTGTAATACTGCCCATCCTATATTAGCATTTTCTACAATCAATAAAGCATTATTATACTCTGTAGCCACTGTAACCAACATATTACCATAATCTTTAGTACCTATTAATCCTTTATATTCAGCAACTTGAGCCATAGTTTCAACATCAATAACGTGAAATGCACTATAATCACCACCGTCACCTCTAGCAACGTCTGCACTAACAATATAATCTCTAGTATAATCAGGATATTCCCATATCCAATATCCATGATCACCGCCACGCATTTCTACTGGTTGTTTACATTTATTGTGTCTGTAGTGTTCAATAATTGCGGTATCAACTACTGTATTACCAGAAGACAAGAATTCAGTATCACATTCTTGTGAAGCTCGTTTAATACCTAATTCTGCGGTTTGTTTATCTCTCCATGATTGGTCTCTTTCTGGATGTTTATCCCACTTTAATCTGATTGTTTTAAATGTGTTTTTCTTTGATTCTGCATCAACCCACATTTGATGAAAGAAATTTCCAACGCCATTTGGTGTACTTAATAAAATAGCTCTACCACCAGTAGCCATTGTTTGTTGCGCAGATGTCCAAACTTCTTCTGCATTTTCAATAAATGCACATTCGTCCATTACCAATAGATATGAACTAAAACCACGTGCGCTATCAGCAGCTGAAGATGCTGCAAGAACTCTTGATTCATTCTTAAACTTTAATGATAATCTATTATCTTCAACTGTTGGTACTTTTAACCAACTAGGAAGACTATTATTTGCAAGTCTTATTTTTGATACAATTTCTTTTGATGTATTTTGTACAGTAGATAAAATTAATACGTTTTTGCCTGGATGAAATATCATTGTCCATAAAGCATATGCGCTAACAAGTGTAGAAATACCCATTTGACGGGATTTTAATACAATATTTCTGTCATGATCAATGAAATCTTGCAGTGTGTCTTCTTGGAAGGGATACAATTCAAATGGAATAATACCTCTTGTTTGATGTTGAATCTTTACGTATTTCTTCATGAAATACATAGGTTCTACAAGACATTTCTTGTACTCATCCTTAATTACATCTTTTAACGTTTTCTGTACACTCATTGATCTTGACTATTGAGTTTTTCTAACGTCATCTGTTTTGCTTTTTCTTCAATAGATGAATCATATTTTAATTTACTGATCTTTGTATTCAGTTCATCAATTCTTTCAACAACATTTATCAGATCCTTTTTAAGATCAGTTAGTACTTTACTTTTCATGTCAGTATCATCTGTCCAAAATTCTTGTGAACCATCTTCATTGAAATATTGTAATTTAGGCATAGAATTATCAGATTCAAGATAAGTAATACTTTCTTCCATCTGTTGCTTAAAGTCATTCATCTCTGAAAACATACTTTTATAAATTTTATGCTTTTCATAATCCTCAAATACACCAAGAATTTTTAATTTACTATCAAAAGCAATGTTACAGTCATAACATCTGCCTGTTTTTGGATAAACTTTTTGATCCAAATAATTTCCCCATTTAGTATCTGCATTGCAAATATTACATCTTTGTTCAATTATAATTTTTGCAATTTTAGGTACTTTTATTTTGCTACCATTTTTCCAGATCCATTTACTGCCTTGACTATCTTCCCAAATTTCACCTTCTTTTCTCTTATTATTATTTAAATTTGGATCATAACCGACTTGAATAAATGGTCTATTTCCATCCATATAGTCTCTTACAATGGATAAATTACTTTTACCTGATGCTTTTTTCATATGATTAAATAACCTTTATATTATATATAACTAAATTTATCTTTGATATTTTAATAATCCTAAAATTTGATTAACAGGAGCAAAAAGACCGGTCAATTTATAAATTTTATCATTATAATAAAAAGTTAATCCTTCTGATCCTACAATCTTATCCAACCCTCCAATTATTTTTAATCTTTGCAATTCATTCTTCAATTTATTTAATTGTTCTGGTGTTGCTCCTTTTGATTTAAGTGATTTTGCTTGAATTAATACATCATTTGCTATCTGTTTTGCAGCATCATCTGGTGATGATGCCATATATCCAGCTGCATTCTTTAATACTTCAACTCCTAATTTTAAGAAAATTTCTTCAAATGGTCTGATGTTATTTTTATATTGTTGTTCATGACTTTCTTTGTCAAATGTATTAACATAATTCTTAAATTCTTCATTATTAATTTGTTTTAAAATGTTTTTTATGCTAACACTTTTATCAAATTCAGCCCATCTCTTAACCAATAAATTCAATACATCAGGTGAAATTGCATATCCAAATGAATCTGCTTTTTCTCTGATGAAATTATTCCACCAATTTTTATGATACTCAATAATTTGTGTTTGGTCACTGAATGATCCTTGTAATTGATCAATCATTGACATAAATTGTTTTTGTTTTAAAGGTAAATTCTTTACTTTGGATAGTAACAACTGGTTTGGTCCTCTGATGGTAAATGTATTTTGTACATCAGAATTAACGTTTTTAATTAAATTACCAAGTATAACTCCAGATTCTGCATCACCACCCGCAATTGGTTCACCCAAATCATTGTATTCAATTATTCCATGAAATACTAACATACTTAAATTGTATGGAATTACATTCTTTGTAGCCGGATAAATTACTTCAACACTAGCAAACTTTTTACCATTACCAAACATTTGATTCAATTCTTCTTGTGAAACTTTTGATAATGCATTAGAAAGATCTTCAACTGCAAAGCCAAAAGCATCTTGAATGTTTTGTGGTTTATCTGAGAACATCACTTTGATACTATCTTTAGTTAACGCATTTTGTCCTTGATTTTTTAAATGTCCTTTGTTTCTTGCGAGTCTCAATTGACCATCCTTCCATGTAAAAGATAGTTGTTGACCATCTGTTTTTTCAAACGCTTTTAAATTGCCAATCAACGCTTGATCTACCATTTTTCTTAAGTCTTGGAAAGTTAATTCCATATCTTCATATGGATGTGCTAAATGTCCATAAGCACCACCTTCATTTAAGGTTGGCTTTGGATCATTTAATATACCGTCTACTAAAAATTGAGTTAATTTATTCATATTTCAAATGTGTTATCAAATACAGTGATTGCTTTTTTATAAGATCTAGATGTTTCATCAAGAGGGTTATCAGTGAATTGCCAATTCCAGAATAATTCATCTGGAGTTTTGAATCCAAAGAATTGAAGTACATCTTTTTGTGTTTTTGTAACAGTTGTTCCGTTCCAATTTTGTCCAACTGCAATAAAACCTGCGTCAATGTTTTTTACTATATTTTTTTCTCCCAAAGTAGAATGTCTGTTCTCAATCCAAGTCAATCTCTCAATTAATTTCTGATAAAAACCGTTGGTTTGACCCCATCTCACACTAGCAAAAAACAAAACGGTATCACTTTCAAATAATTCTTTACTTATTTTCCATAATTCATCACTTTTATTATTTATACTAGCCCAACAACGATGATCACCTGTAGGGTTTTTTTCTTTATCTTTTAATGAAGCATCTTTTGTTCCACAATGATTTCCCCATTTAGATGACACATTACCTTCACACGGAAATATGTTTAACTTGGTTGTATCAATCAAAGTTACTTTTTCTTTACCAAGTAATTCTTGTATTTTAAATGCAATTTGTGTACTTTTAGCAATATCATCTTTATGTCCACTCCATCTATTACTGGTTGTAAGCAATAGTACTTTGTTCTTGGTACGTAAATAATCAATGGTTTTCTTATACTTTTTAGCATAAAAATCCATATCCTGCTCACTTGAAGTCAATTGAGCTTCTAATAATAAATCCGTCAGCTTAATCATTGTATAGTATAAATAGATTTAGTAAAGAAAAAACCCCCGCTTATTTCTAAGCAGGGGTTTTATGAATTATTTACAGATTAGGCATTAGGGAATGTAGCGCCTGTTGGTAATAGGTTGAAGTCAAGTACTATGAATTCAGCTGTCTTAGTTGGTTGTAGATAGATTTGACCGTATAGGATATTTCTATCAACAATGTCAGGTGTATTATTTGTATCATCCATCTTAACTTGGAAGGCGTACAATCCACTACGTTGTTGTACGTTTTCTAAGTATGGATTAACAATACTCAAGAAACGGTTACGTGTAGCAGCTACGTTTTGTTCAAAGACAAGGTACTTACTAGTTGAAGCAATATACTTCTTCAAGTTAATCAACAATCTACGAACGTTGATTCTGTCTAGAGCACTTGATTCTACTTGTAGAGTCTTTTGTCCCCATACACAGATACCTTGGCCTGGGAATGCGGCGATTGGATTTACACGACCTTCATAAAGTGTATCACGTTCTGAATGAGTCAATCTATCAAGTGTTTGTACAGCTTGTGTAATACCACCACGGTTTAAACCGGCGGGAGCAAACCATTCTGCACTTGCTTTATCATTAGCAGCATAAACTGCTGGTAATACTACTGAAGGCGGTACACTTATAATCTTATTGGTGTTAGTATCTATGATCTTAACCCAAGGATAATAAGTACCTACATAGTTACTGTCAATTGTAGATACGTTACTTATAGCAGCATCAATCAATCCTACACTTTGATTACTTGAAGGGAATGTTACGTTATCCATGATATAGAAACAATCACCACGGGCTTCACACATATCAATTGTCAATGTTGTTACATATGAATGATGTTGATTGAAAATACCTGGTAGAGCAATCAAGTTGATATCAAATTCATCTGCATTTCCAAGAGCACCAATACATTGTTTGTATGCTACTGAACCTGCACTAGAAATTGTTGTACAATCTAGACCTTGAGTATTACCTGGAATAATTGAACTTCCAACATTAATTGGAATTGTTGGTGATTGACCATCAAATCCACCTTGGAATCCAAGAACAAACTTACGTAGTTTAACATAAGTTGTTTCAGAAGCAGTTGGTGTACTTGGAATGCTACCACTCAAACTTGCGGCAAGTATTGAACCAGTACCACTTCCAACAATTACATCATCCAAAGCAAATCCAACGTTATTGCCATTAGTTGCACCACTTGGAACTGGAGCAAAATATTGAATATTGTCATTATATGTTTCTACTCCGACTGAAGCAGTTGGATATAAAGCAACCAATTCAGCATCTGTAATTGGAATTGCATCAAATACAACACCAGATGGATATTTACCAAGTTGTGTACCATATAAAGAAGCTCTGCTATACTTCATTGTGGTTATAACATTGTCAAGATCACCTGCAACTGGTGCATCATAAGGATTAAATCCGTATGGTACAACAGTTACCGGATAATCACCTGAGGTCATTTCAATTCTGATATTCTTGCTTACATTTGCGTAAGTACCAAATTCAATGATCTTACCAGAGTAACTAATATAATTGTATCTATCACCAATTCTACGGGCAATGAAATTGCTAGAATCTGGATCTAGTGACAAGTTTGTGAATGTTTCAAGATACTTAGGACGTTTTGTTGTATCATTGTAGTCACGTACAGATAGAGTAAATGTGCCCCAGTCTGTTCCTGCAACTGTACCTGCCAACTTAACATCACTAATTTCAATCTTGTATTGTTTATTAGTATTTGTACCGTCAGATAGAGTATGTGCCTTGAACAATTCATATCTTGATGTAGTGCCATTTACTGAGGCAACTTTTTGAGATACAATGAATGGTGTATAAGCACTTGTTAATCCAAAGTTACTATCACCATTTGCTGGATTAAATGAATTTGCATCAGTGAAATTCAATGCTTTTGATCCAGAGAATATTCCACTTGGAACAGCGGAAATACCTACTCTGTAAGAAGTTGAATTATTTGCAATTCTCTTGATTGTATCAGCAAATGTAGTATACAAATAAGCAGGATTCAATTGAATTGTTGTACTTACTGCGGTTGGATCTGTTCCAAATACATTTTCAATGTACTTAGGACTACTTGAATCCAATGAAAATTCAAATACACCATATGAACCTAAGTTACTTCCACTTAGTGTCAAATAATAATCTTGTTCAATACTTGAACTGGTTGAAGTTAATACACTTGCAGATGTAAGTGTAGATCCATTGAATCCTGGTGAGGACAGATTGGTAATAGTAGCATTTCTGGTATCTGATAGAACTGCTAGTAGTACTGTTTCAGAAGCAGCACTTCCAGATTGCCATACGTTACAATCATTTACATATGGAGCGCTACCTGTTACACTGAATGTACCATTATATTTACCAAATGAGCCTGATATAATGCCTTGTACTCTCAATACTGGTGAATCACATGTACCTTTAAAAGATACTAGACTACCACTAATTAATGTTGCATTTGTAAATGGATCAGATGTTCCTTGTAATGTTACAACTGTTGGTAGTGTAAATGTTACACTTGTATTTTGTAAACCGAAATCTAATAATTGTTTACCAGTATAATTAGGACCGCCGAGTAAAGTAGCATTAGAAAATGTCCAAGATCCAGGCAAGGAAGAGACAAACGCAGTATATGAAGCTTCAGTTGTTGTTACAGTTTGACCAGAATACAATAAACTACCACTAGATCCATTTACTGATGCAGTTGTTGTTGTTGATGTTGCTGACGTTGATGCGAATGTAAATGTAAAGGATGCAGTAGGAATTGATCCTGTGAGATTACTGACGGCAGTTATATAAGTACCTGAATTAGTAACGTATGTATTAGCTGTTGTTATACCTGCTAAATAATTAAGAGATCCTGATACTAATGAACCAGATGGTGTTAAGAATGATGATCCACTAGCAAGTGAACCAATATCACCGTTTCTGTTCCAAGTACCTTTTTGAGCATAAATTGCTAAAGGATAATCTTGATTATAACCAGTCAAAGCACCTACTCTGACTACGGTTACAAATCCTTTTTCATTTAAATATTCTTTTGCAGTATATGGACCATAGTATACACCATCTGCAACACCAAACTTAGTTTCCAAGTCATAAACGCTTGTTACTAATGTTGGAGTAAATCCCGGACCCTTTGGGAAAGGTGCAACAATTGCTGCACCTATATCAGCTACTCCCTGTGTAATACCTGATAAATCTAATTCCCTTGTAAATACCCCAGGACTTACAATTGTATCCTGCGGGCTAAATCTTCCACCTTCTTGAATTGGCATAGTTATAATTTTCCTTTCAAAGTTTGAGTTTTAAAAACTAAATATAAATATTGCTAAAAAATCCAAGATGTTAATATTTATCAGATTTTATATAAAACTTATTTTACTAAATCCGTTTTCCTTTTTAATTTCAATTCTATTATCCACCATATCTCTCATAACATCCAAATGACTGATGATCCAAACAAAGTCAAAATTAGTCTTCAAAAAGGCAAATAGTGTACTCATTGATGATAAGTTATCCGCATCTGCACATCCAAATCCTTCATCTATAGCTATAAAGTTTGGTCTTGGTAAGTTACTGATGTTAATTAATGATACTCTAATAGCTAATGAACTAATAAATCTTTCCATACCACTCGCCAATTCTAATGGCCAGCGTTTATCTTCATAATTAATATGTGTAGTTACATTTTTACCATCTGTCTGTAAGGTTACCGTAAATTCTACTATTTGGTTTAATATGTTATTTACTTCCTTTTCAATTGTTGGTAACGCCTTACTGATCAAGTCATATGGAATACCATCTCTGGAAATTGCTGATGTATACAATTGATATGCTTCAGATTGAGTTTCTAATAATTTAGTATCCTCAATATTTTTTTCTATTGTTTTCTTTTGTTCAATTGAACTTGCCAATTTAGTAGTATGATTAATTATACTATTGTTTTTATTTTTAATATCAACGTCAACGGATTTTATATTAATTTTTATGTTTTCAATTGTTTGTTTAATGTTTTGATTAAACTCAATTGCATCTTTTTGATCATAATATTCTTTAATATGTGATTCAGTATTAATTAGAGTATTTTGATCAGTTGATATCTTATTTTCCGTCTTTAGAATATCATTACTTAACTTTGAAATTTTAGATTCTACTTCCGCCTTTAATCTATAAGTCTCATTATATTTTTTATAATGATCACAAATAAAAGTTAGTTCATTTACTTTATTTTTAGACTGTGTATATTCATTAACCAGAGTTTGAGCTTCATGTTTATCAACTTCTAACTCTTCTCTGGTTTTAATTGCATCTTTTACGAATACGTTAGTTGTACAGTAAATACAATTTGGATCATATTTATGTTCCTCTAGTTTTTTTAATTTGTCTAGTTTAGATTTAACAACAATCTTTTTCTTCTCAATCAACTGTTCTGTTTGTTTTAGTGAACTTGATAGTTCAGTAAACTTTTCATACTTGGTAGTAATGTCATCTTTTTCATAATTTGCAATGATTTCATTATTTTCTTTTAGTGAATTTTGAAGTTGAACATCTTGATTTTTAAAAGTTAACAGACTAGAAGAATGTGTAGAAACATTATTTTCCAACATGATCTTCTTTGACTCCAAAGATGTAATATCAGTAAAATTTCCTGTGATATTAATTAACTTCTTGGTTTCTTCTAACAATCTATTGTTTTCATCTTCACGTTGTTGTGTTAGAACATCCAACAATTTATTTTCAGAATCCACTATACTAGATGAAATCTCAATAGAATTTGTCAAGTCCAATAATTTTTGTGTATAATCATTATTCTTAAAATTTTTCAACAAAACATTGATATCTTTAGTCTTATCTGATGCATCATTGTATAAATTATCAAATATGGTTAGTCCCATGAACTGCGCTAATAGATCTTTACGTTCTGTTTGTCCCATATCCACAAATGAACCTACTTTATTATTTTGAATACTCAATACAGTTAAAATAAAGTCATCATAAGTACCTACATAATCTCTGATAATATCATTGGTTGATCTACGTGCTTCACCATTAAGTTCTATTACCTTACCACCTTCTTCTTTCCAGAACTTAACGTCTACCTTGACATTACCTTTTTTATCAGCTTGACCTTTTCTTTCAATAAAGAAATCAGTACCGTTTACTTCAAAGTTAAACTTACATTTGAAGTTCATTTTTTGACTGTTAAGAATATGAGATGCTTTAAATGCTCTATCACATTTATCAAAAATACAAAAAGATAATGCAGACAATACACTTGATTTACCCGCAGCATTATTAGCAAACAAACCAACTACATCATGCATCTTAGTGAAATCAATTACATTGTCTTCACCATAACTAAACATATTATCAAACTCAAGCTTCTTAGGTTTCCATCTGATATTTTTTACAATATGTTCTTTTTCTAAAGTAGCATTTAAATCCTTGTTTATTTTATAAATTTGTTCAAGGGTATCTTTAGTTATATTATTATGTTTTGATGTGATATAATCAGTAATTAATTTATTTTGATAATCAACGTCAGATACGTCATTCAAATTAAAGTCAGTGTTATTAATGATATTATTTGATGAAACATCATCAACTCTAACATAAGACACTTCTGTAACTTCACACACTTCTCTCACCTTTGAAAGTGCAGACTTAACTTCAGTTGCAACACTTTCCATACATTTCATTCTGAGTCTTGCCTTTTTAGGAATATCAGAAAAGTCTGTGACCAATTTACCTTTGTTTACTTCAACTGTATAAAATCCATAATCATTAACTAATTCAAAATGTTTGAATGCTTTGGTCTTTAGATCCCAGAAAACAAATCCGTGACCCTTTAATTCTTCACCATGATTTTGTTGAATTAATGAACCTGCATAAACAATTGTGGTGTCTCCTCTTTCTAGGACTTGATGTTTATGAATATCACCTAACAATACAATTTGGTGACCTTCAAATATTCTATTTGTGATGGTTCTACTGGTTACTTTATAACCAACATCAGTAATTGCATCATTTACAGGTCCATGAAACAAAGCAACATTGTATCTAGTTTCATTTAAATAAACTTTTGGAATATCTTTGAATTTAATATAACTTTCTGGTTCCTCAAATACACTGTAATGATTGAATAGAATATCCCCTAAGATGTAAAGACCAGAATCCTTTAAATAAAATAGATTAGGATGATTAATTGCGTTAACAATTGGACTCAAACTATCTAATCTATTTTTATTTGCTAAAGTAGCATCATGATTACCCGCAATCAATATGGTTGGTCTTCTGTTGGCAAGATTTTGGAGAAAATCTGATGCCATTTTTACACATTCAGGTGAAAGATCACTCTTTGAGTGAAACAGATCACCTAATACAGCAACAACTGTTTCTGTTGGTGTTTTTTCAACTGCTTTGTATAGTTTATCAAATACTTGTTGATATTCATCATGTCTTTTTGTAAGACGTAGGTGAATATCTGCAATGTGAAAAATATTCTTATACTCTTTTATGTCTGATTTTAGATATGTTGCCATATTATATTGTTATCTTTAATTTAAACAGTCTTTCAAAGTCTACTATATCAGTAGTATCTATCATTTGCCAAGTTTTTTCAAAACCAATTATGCTTGGATCTTTACCATCCAATTGAATTAGTTTTACGGGAATGTCATGTTTTGTTAAAAACTCACATATTTTTATAGAATCTTTTAATGCGTCATTGTCCAACAATACGTTTACCATTGGTACATCATATTCCAATAATTTCATCTTTAATTTTTTACTCATTGTTTTTCCAAACAACGGTATGCAATTTGTTCTTACTGCAATAGCATCAAATGGACCCTCAACCAAAGTAATTGGTTCATCAAAATTAATTAACATTTCAAATCCAATAATGTTCTTTGAATAGTCACAACTTACATATTTTAATGATTTTGTTTCATAAAAACTTCTTGCGGTAAAGAAATTTAAATTACCGTTACAATCATATGAAGGTACCATAATTCTATTTTTATATTGTCCTTCTGTACAATAACCAATGTTATATCTAAGAATATCTGACTTTGTAATTCCTCTGTTTTTTAGATATACCAATGCATGTCTATATTCAAGATTAGTTGAAGGTTGATACATTGGTTTATATTCTTTTGGTAAATGATGTAGTTCAACTTTTTCAACTTCTTCATCAAAGGAAATTAAGAAATCTTTTGTTTGTTGAACTTTCTTAAATTCACCAATTGATACATAACATTTTGATGGCGCATTAAGTTTTTTTAAAAGTGTTTTATAACTATTACCACTAAAACCACACACCCAACAATTATACTTTCCAGTGGTTAGACTTACTTCAAATTTTCTTTTATAATGTTTACAAACTGGACAATAATATACAGCATCAGTTCCCTTTCTGATCTTAGGGATCTGATTCAACACTTCATTTAAAGTAGATAGAATTTGTTCTTGTTGTAACAACATTTAAACAGATCATACACCAATATTCTTATTCTATCAAGTTTTTATCTAAAGGTTTTTTCCAAGGTTTTTGATCCAATGAAACTGCAACTTTCATTAATTTTATAGGGTCTAAAGGATCTTCAGAAACATCTTCACTTTTTTCATCTTTTGTTTCTGAATTTTCACTATTACCGTTGGTTTCTTCAGTATTTTCTTGTTGGTCAACATCTTCAGTTTCTGGTGGAGGAGTAATGTCTTGTTGAACATTCTCTTGTGTATAATTTTGTATTTTTGGAACATATCCTATTGCATTTCTCATTATTATACCTTGCATAATGTATCTTTTATAATCATTATACATTTTTTTATAATATTCAAATGCATTGTATATGTCTTTATAATTGTCATGCGTAATTGACATCTTAACACAATCATTTTTTTCTTTCCATTTCAATCCTGGTACATCCAAAATCATACATGAAATGTTTATCAATAAATCCCTCTCATTGGGATCATTAATAATAAAATAGAAATCCTTAACTTCTATAGTTGGTGTTAATTCACTGAATGAAATGTTATATTTTAAACAAATTCTCTCCAGCTTTTCTTTAGCCGCAATTCTTTCCCCGCCCTTACCTTTTTCAGCTAATGTTTTTATCTTTTTTGCTAACTCTATTATTTTGTTG
>Ga0208974_1000868_pt1 | contig 12064 bp, 25 predicted proteins | sample GreLakmeER15MSRF_FD_187699 | JGI IMG/M metagenome (GOLD analysis project Ga0208974, IMG submission 187699) | Freshwater lentic microbial communities from great Laurentian Lakes, MI, USA - Great Lakes metaG ER15MSRF (SPAdes) | ecosystem: Environmental > Aquatic > Freshwater > Lake | place: Great...
AAACGTCAGCCTTGATAAGCATCGCGCCCATGCCGACAGCATCAACCGCCTCCAAACCATCCTGATTAAGAGAATACACAAAGTCTAACGCTGCCCAGTCCTTAAACGCTACAGTGCGAACAGGCAGCCGTCGTTGCGCGTAGTTGCAGGCGACAATCTCTTTGTCATGCGCCAGCAGCCTGTTAATCAAGTTGGCCGGGAACCGCATGTCGCTGTCTAAAAACAGCACGTAATCAGCGTTTGCCCTTAACGCCAACTCGACAAGCTTGCACCGCTGGTCTGCAATCAATGTACCCGGCAAGAAGTGCAGATTGAATGCCGATCCAACAGGTGCTTCAGCATACCAACGCGCAGCCAGAATCGTCAGGTCATACGCGAAACCAGAGTTAACTGTGTCCCGCGTTGGTACGCAGATGCTCAGGTTAATAGGATTTTTCGTCATATTCGCCTTCTTCGTCGTCCATGTCTTCCTCGTAGCCTTCGCCCTCTAGGCCGTCGTCATCCTCGTCACCTTCATCAGTGATCGGGCCACCGACAATCCACGCGGCGCAGGTGCGCTTGGCGGCACACTTGAAGTCGAAGATTTCACAGAAGCCCAGCTCGCCAGCCTCGATGACTTCCATCGAATCATCCATGCTGTCGTCAGACATGCCGTCTTCAATGCAAGCCTTCATGTCAGATGTCTGGTTGAACGCAGAGCAGTTGCCGCAAAGCATCTTCTTTGCATTCTCCGGGGTGTCATCCCAACGGTCGCCCATCCGCTTCCAGTAGTCGCGGTTAGGCAGGTTGGGGTCCATCGGGCCGTAGTCAGCCTTATCAATGGCCTTGCCACGGTTCTGCAAGTTTAGCGTCAGGTCGCCAGTTGCTGCCGGGCAAGCATCGCCGCCCTCGGCATCTTCGCCTTCCATTACATCAGCCATTACAGCAGCTCCGTCACAGAGATGGTGCAGTTGGTGACCGCTGCATCCTTAATGACAGCCATTTTGTCGCCGGGGTTCACGCCCAATATGATCGCAAAGTTGTTTGGCATCATCAGGCTCGTTGTGATGCTGGCCGTTGGGCTGGCGCCAAACTGGATGTGGCCGTGGCCTAACGAGCAGCTCACAAGAACAGCCGTCGTAAATTGGCCAAACGCTGCCGACTGCACGCTCGAGGCAGTAACAGTAAACACCTGCGTCACGCCGGGCTTGAATACAGGTGGAACCAGCTGCCCGTTGCTGTCTTTGATGATCGCGCTCATGGATGTCTCCTACTTCTTTTTCTGCGACACGCGCATGTTATCGACAAGATTAGGATAAGGACGACCAGCCTTCTTAGCCATAGCCTTTGCCGATGACTTCTGCTTCGTCGAAAGCTTCTTATCCTTTTTAGTCGGGTCTTTGGTTTCCCAAACAGGTTCCATGTTACGTCTTCCCTTTGTTGCGTGCGGAAATAGCCTTTGCCTTAGACCTAGCCGATTCCTTAGAACCAGCGCCCCAAGCCTGCAAGGATAGAAGCAGCCGTGTTGGCTTGCCCTTCTCATCCCGTTCCGGCCCCGGAATGTTGCCCATACGAGCCAAGAATGACGCCCGGCGGGGATTGTCGCCCGTTTTCACCGGAGCCTTCAGGTTCATGCCCTCAGCCTTAGCCGATGCACGCCCCTTTGCGTTTAATCCGCCCTTGGGATTTTTACCCTCTGCACGCTGCCATGCTGGCGTCTTTGCCATCATCGAGTTCCTAACAGGCCGGAGTCCTCACGACGCTTTTTCATAAAAACTTCCTGCGGAGATAGCCCAAGCTGCTTTGCTGACCAAAGTATCTGGCGGTACTTACCGTCATAAAGCATGTCATTCGGTTGCCCAAGGGTTTTGAGAGCAGAGTCATATGCTTCAGGTTTAGTAGGCCATTTGGTCGTGTACGAGTCTTTTACTTTGTCGTTCTGCAAGCTAACTAAAGACCACTGCTCTGGGTCATCGGTTATTTTAGGCTCAGGTCCAGTGCCGCTGCCGGGCTGGGTAATCCGAATTGCGCCAGAATTTATAAGGCGGTCCCAGTTAAGTGGCTGGTATGGCAACTTACGGGACAAATCTCCAAATGCCTCATCATCGAGGTTTGGCGGTATGTACTCATCCCAGTCGCCGCCCAGCAAGCCAGCCATCACACGATCCCTCGGATGCCGCGCTTAATGGACTTACCCGGAACCCAAGCCGTAGCCCTGCCGCCGACACCAGCAGCAACGCCAGCGAACGTCAGGCACAAGCTATCTGCCAAGTCAGGTGATCGCATGCCACGCTTCCTTAATCCATCCTTCGACTCTACCACAAGTTTCCCTGAACTTGTAAATGTGTATCTCGGGGCAACCAATTCCATCCGCAGCATGTCGTCCTTGGGCAGCTTGACCGACCGGGTGGCCAGCCAATCCTTTGCCGCCATCCACAGTTCATCCCGCAGCTTGTTTGCATTCGGATTCATGGCTGAACTCTCAGACACGTTCACATCCCGCACATTATACCCCTGCTCCCGCAGGCGATCCGCAACACCGGAGCCAAGGCCAATCGTGTCTACGCATATCTCAATAGGCCGGTCAATCTTAGCCTCATTAACCACCATGCCCACAGTCTGCATCAGGTCCAAGCCGCCCCATGACTTGATCTCCTCAACCACGGAACCGCGCCGCTTGCAGAGGGCAGTCCTGTCAGTGCCGAAGCGGGCAACGTCCAACCCGTACACCACAGGCTCATCGCCGCTAACCGTCAAGTCTCTGTTAATTGCACCATCAACCAACTCAGCAGGAATAAGAGTATCGTCGTCTGCAAGAGCAAACTCTCCCAAGACCCGTATTCGAAAAGCATTGCTCGACTCCCCATATGTGGACGCAATCTGGCCAACGAAGTCAGACGACACCAGAGGATTATCAATACAGCTGACGTGCATCCGCTTCCAGTCTGACGCCAACTGGTGATGCGTTTTATAGAACAAACCGCTGTTGCGGGTGGGATTAGAAATCAGGATAGTCGTCGCGCTGTGTCCCGACATGGAACCTGCCGCCGACTCGAACACAGTCTCCGGTATAGCCGACGCCTCATCCACCACCAGCAAAACATGCTCACTATGCACCCCGGCAAGCGCCTCTGGCCTGTCTGCCGAGGATGTCCTTGCAGAGATGAAGCTAGACTCCGGCGCAGCCTTAAATGCAATTTTATCCGAGTAGACCTCGAAACTGTCGCGCAGTATGGGAGGCAGCTTGTTGATCCATGTCTTCAGTTCAGCGAACAAAGCATCAAACAACTGAGCCGACGTGGGTGCCGTCACAACACCTTTTTGTGGATAACGGCAGACCATGTGCCAGATCAATGCCCATGCACAGGCTGTCGATTTGCCGACACCGTGGCCAGCCCTGACGCTGATGCGCCGTTCGCCGCTGGCAACTGCGACAAGGAAATCACGTTGCCACGGCTGCGGGGTAGCATGCAAAACATCAGTAACAAAGCCAACAGGGTCGTGGCCGTAGTTCGTGACGAAATCGATGAATTGTGACTTGGACTCAACTGTCATGTGTAAACTTTATAATTTTGTGCATGGGGTGGTGCATTAGCAGCCGCACCCGGGGTAGGGGTAGCCGGGGGGGGTCTATCGGCATCCAAGTGTAACCATTTCCACTGTGACGCCCATGATCCAGTGCGACCTGCTCCCATTCGCATAATATCCATTATGGAACCTCATCGGTGCTGCCTATGACTACTGCATCAATGATCGTTGGTTCCGATTGAATAACGGTTACATCTTTTGCACTGTCGCTGGCTGCCAATTGTTCCCTGCGAACACGCGCCCTGTCGTTCAATTCCACCAGTGCAGCAAGGTGAGCCTGTGCCGTGTCGGTCACTGACACATCCACATGCTGACGCACCTTACCCATTGTTCTGTCAAGGATTTCCTTGGTGGCCTGTAGCTCTGCTGCCGGGTTGCCGCAGGTCATCAGGCGTTCGAGGTTGGTGATCGCCTTGTCCGTCATGCCTTGCAGCCTGCGCATCATCAGCGCGTCGCGGCGCGTCCTGCCCGGGAACGGGTTTATGTTCCCTCGCTTAATGCGACCTGCCTCATCACGGACCACTGTGAGGTTGTCCATAAGCGATTGCTCATGTACTTGTTTCAATTCTGCTTCGGCTTCAGGCATCTAATCCTCATCTCAACCCTGCCGCATCCTACACATTGCCGTGCAACAGTCAAAACGGCAGCTCATCCCCACCTCGCGGTATGCGTCCTGCTGCCACTGTAGCACCCGGAAACACCTGCTTCACTGCCGCCACTGCCACGCCTGCATCAGTCGCCTGCATCAACCGTGCGACCTCCTCAAACGAGACAACAATGTGATCCGGGTAACGTCTGGATAACCCGACGCCCTCGTTCGCCCGTGCGCAGAAGCAATACTTCAGCTTGCCATCATCTGACGCATGGAACCAGACATTGCCTGCATCCTCTGGCTTATGTCCTGCTGCCCGTGCAGCCTTGTCCATCGCCATCCAGCCTTTTGCCAGTGACGCAGACTTCTGTGCGGCCAGCTTTGCATCTCCCAGTCTTATCGCCTCATCGAGCTGCCTTTGCGCCAATGCGAACATGGCAGCAAGGTCAGGCTGCACGAGTTGCTCCAGCCTGCCTATTCCCCATTGCCCTTCAACCCGTATCGCAGCCTCATCGCTGTACTGTACCGCCGCCCGCCATGCGGCTTCGCTGTCCGATTTAACCGGGTTTGTGATGTTGTTTGCTGCTGTAGTTTTCGGTCGAACGGCCACGTTTTATGCCCCTTTTTAACACCTTAACCTTAGCAAGTGAATAGTGAATACAAACACCGTGGACACACGCCTACGGTTGTTAAGTGTATTTTACCATATAGTGAATATCCCTACCCCTCCAGACATACTGCCCTATAGCCCTGTATATACAATAACTTATAAATGTTTCAAAGATAAGTATAAAACAGGTATCCTATTCACTCCATTTCAACTTCTCCCTTCAAGTCTCAAAAACAGGGCTATTCACCAATTCCTATTCACTTGCCTAGTTTATGTTAAAAGACATCTGCCTCCATGTCACCAAGGCCACTGGCCACACCCGCCGACGCCTTTACCTCGGCTGCTTGCTGCTGTTTAGCTTGCTGCTCTGCATCTCGTTTCCTGATAAACCTGTTCTGCGCTTTGTATGTTCCGCTGGTCATTCTGCCGCTGCGGAACCATCCGTTTTGCATCAGGATTGACTGCACCCTGTTGCTCATCATCCGGTCCTTCCGGCCCACCTCGATCAGCATGTCGGTGAGTATCTGCGGTATGCACACCTCTGTTTTGTCCTCAACGATTTCCAGCACATTACTAGTCCACGGGTCTTCCAGCATCCTGTCGCCCTGTTCTTGGGCTGCGATGCGCTCCACGGCGGCAGACAGCCACCACGTTTCGCCAGCCCTGTACAGCGCAACGGCCTCACCCCACAACTGATCGCGATCTGCTTGCAATGCCTTCACGTCAACCCGGCCAACCTGCACCGGCCAGAACCTGCGATTGCCCGTGTCGTCCCGCAGGTAGTCTGTGCGGTTTGTGCTGCCGATGAACACGCATTGCCGTGGATATGATACCTCGTTGCGCCCATATGCCGGTCTGAACCGCTCCTCGGTGCGGCTGATGAACGACTTGACGATCTCCACCTCTGCCTTGCTGACGTTCGCCAGTTCAGCCAGCTCTATGATCCACCGGCCACGCACGTAACTTGCTGCATCCTTGGTGTGCATAGGCGGCAGGTTGTCTCCGAAGAACTCCAGCCCGGCTAATATCTTTGCGGTTGTGGATTTGAATGCACCCTGCGCACCCTCCAATATCAGCACACCATCAGCCTTGCAGCCCGGCTGCATCGCCCGTGCGACTGCGCTAACCATCCACTTCAGGCCAACCTCCTCGACATATTGCTGTTCCATAGGGTCGCCAGCTTCTGCGCCGCAATACGTTGTCAACCACTTAGCCACACGCGGAACATTATCCCAGCCTGCTGCTGCGGCCTCCAGATAATCACGCAGCGGGTTGTACCTGTATTCCTGCACCACCTCATCGACGGCATCGGCCACCACGTTCTTGTACGCACGCGGGAACTTGTTCTTGTTGAACCATGCTGTAGCGTTCAGGATATGATGGTCTGCCAGTTCACGGACGTGAAAGTTGCTCTTTGGCGTCCGTGAACCCGGTATCGGCTTCATGAGCATCTTGCGCCCAGTGAACTCGTTATAGGCAATAAAGCCATCCCATTCCGGGCAGCATCGCAAAGTGTGGCTTACGTTATAATGGTTGAATAAAGCATACCCCTTGGCATCGCGGATCAGCCCTTCTTCCCATTCATCCGGCAGCACAACAATTGGCGCTGACCCGTCCTCCTCCGTAGACCAGACGCGTGCGCCATCTACACTTTTGCCCTTGTGAGCCTCCAGCACCTTAATCTGTTCAATGATGTCATCGTCATCGTCGTCCATCCAGTCGTCGAGTGTGTCGCCGCTCATGTCTCCCACCATTCCTTGTCGCTGGATGACTCAGTGCCACCGTTCTTAACCGGCACCACTTCAGACGGGCTTCCACCTGTAGCCTCGGCGTGCCTGCGCTGCTCGTCTACTATTGCGGCTAGTTCAGCCGATGCAGCCTTCACGTACATGCGCAACTTGCGCAGGCTGTACGCCATACCCGGCACATCGGCTGCGCAGGCATAGTCTCGCGATATTCCAGCATGCAACTGGGCAAACTCTAGGTACTCGTCAAACGCGGCATACAGGGCTTCTTGCCCCTGCGCGATTGTGCTATTTAAATTGTTGTCGGCAGCCATTGTGTATCCTCATCCACGGGTTGCTGGCAGAACAGTGACCTCCCCCACTGTTTAGACCCGGCAACTGTTTGAGCGGTTGCCGGGTCTTTTGCTTTACTGGAACACGTCCTCGCCGTCAGTCAGACCTTCCAGCCCGCCAGACCCGAAGTCATCGGCTTCGATGTTGCCCCAGTCGGTGCCACCACCAGCCAGTGCTTCACCTTTTTTAGTTATCCACAGATCATTTAGACCGGCAGCAACTCCCTTGTTCCCAGCGGCATCGTAGGCATAAAAGTTCACACCGACGCACCCGTAATACCCATTGACTAGGTGCGCTGCTCCTGCCTCTGCCTTTGCCTTGCCGACAATCGGCTTGATGGCCTTCTTGTTGGATGCCGAAATGTAATAGTGACCGGCAAACTCGTCGCCCTTCACCCGTTCACCTGTCTCAGCGTCCACCTCGTCGCCGTCACGCAGCGGGTTGCGCATGCCCTTCGGCGGCTTGGTTTCCCCGTACTTCTTTGCAATCGCAGCCTTGATGCTGGCCTTGACCGCGTTGATGTTGTCCTCGTCATTCTTGGCGATCATCATGGTCAGGCTGAACTTAGGCTCTGCACCGATTGCAGCCGCTCTGGCTTCCAGCAGGTGCATGTAATTCAGGCGAACATTCTTGATCGTGCAGCGTGTGGTAGCGTTTTCCATGTTTTCCTCGTTTACAAGTTTGCATGTTTGCAGGGTTTAGAAATCCTCGGCATCAATTGCCGGGTCGTACTCAGGCATTGTCAGATATGGAACCTGCAACGTCTGGGACTGAAGGGCATACGCGGGCCAGTCGCCTGTTTCAAGGCATCTTGCGTACACCTCTGCAACGCGCTCCATCGCGGCATAACCGGCAATCAAGGCGTTGCGGTCTAACTGGTAGCAAGCCACCGCATATGGTGGTGCGGTCTCAACGGCTATGAACGTGAAGTTGTGCATAACTTTATCAGTGATGCTGACGCCATCGATGTAATGGGCGGCTTGCATATGGTACTTGAACGCCTTGATGCGCTGGGCGAACCCGTCCGGCGATGCGTCGATGGTGGTCTTCAGGTCAACAATGCCACGCGGCCCCAGAGCATCAATACCGCCCTTGCATGGGACATTCTCGGCATACCCGTTCCACTTGTAGTTCAGTTCGCACTTCGCCCCGTGCAGCAGGCTGGCTGCTTCCTCGTGGCCAAGCACAATATCCCTGATCCTCTGCGCCCTGTCTCCATCGGGCTGCGACATGACTGGCAGACCGGATTCCTCCAGCCGCTCCTTTTCCAGTTTGCCCTCTTTAGTTGCCCACGACAGCGTTTTGATTGAGCAGACCTGATCCAACGGTACGTTTGGCTCCAAGATCAACGAGTGAACAGCCGTACCAAAGATCATGGCTGGCGTTGACTGCTTCGGATGATCCTTCCAATAGCGATAGTGCGCAGGCGACCGGAGCAACTCCTTTGCACCCGATGCCGATAATGCTTCGATCTCGAAGTAATCTGATTTCATGATTTCCTCCCATCGATCCCCATGAAATGCTCATCGATACTCAATACAAGTTCTTCTGTGTATGCCTGCACAACATCGAGCGCGTCATCTTGCGAATCTGTTCCACGGCAAATGGTCTGAGACAACAGCGCACCAATCGCAGCCATTTGGATGTTAACTGGGTACTGGGACAGGATTGATTTGAGCCTGCGGATCAACGCTATGGTCTGATCCTGATCCGGTAGCGACATTGCAGCTTCTTCATATTTACGTTGCCAGAATTTATCCATCATCTCATAACTCCCCACCATGCCATGAGCGCAGCATCTGCTCGCCCGTCGTCCTTCACTCTGGCAAATGTTGCGGCATAGGCTGGGAATATCTCTGCTGCCCTAGCCCGACCGCCATCCTTACCGCCTCTCATCCCGACTGCCTTCTGCCATCCTTGCGGCGTGATGTAGACAATCGGAATGTGCAACGCGGCCAGCACACCTTCGATCATGCCGACACCTCTACCGAACTGGAACATGCTGGATGTACCTTGTCCAGGCATTGCCCCAACCTTCTCCAAAACAGCAACGCTGGGATACCTTGCGCCGATCAATGCCGCCAACATTTGCGGGCTGATCTCCACCTTGCTCTTTGCCCCGCGTTTCACTTCAACTGTCGGCATGTCCACGATGTCCAGCGTACCAGCAACAGGGTCAAAGAACGCCAGCGCACCCTTGGCTCCGGGATCAATGCCGACAATCATCGTTTTTCCCTTATGACCATCTCAAGCCCCAGTGCTGACAGGTACTTCAGCAGATACCCGACAGACCCGGCGCTGGTGCGCTCCAGAAACGCGTTGTACGTCATGCTGGATACCTTGGCGTCGCGACCAAGTTTGCGCTTCGACATATCGCACTGCTGCCTGCGCTTCTCGACAACATCGATCACGTCAATGGGTGACTTAATGGCTCTCATAGCTGCTCCCCAGATAACAAGTCAGCAGTTGGAGCATGTGCCGCTTTGACCTTGGCGACACGCTCCTTGGTGCGCTGTGCCGGTATTGTATATGACGCATCGGCGGTCCACTCGCCGCACCAGCCAGACCGGGCAACACGCAACTGCGACGGGTAACGCTGGCAAGATAGCGACCCGCCATCCTTGTTTAACGTGAACTTGCATGAAAGGCAGCTTTCCATCGTGTTCTCCTATTGCGTTTTGCACTGTAAACTAAAACGTGCGGCTGCACGATCCTTTTTTCTCTTAAATCCCCAGCGCACCATCGCACTCATGCGACCCTTCTCGCGATTGCAGTAAACCATCGGGCGCGTAACCAGATCGCGATTGCGGTTGACCACACCGATGATGACGTTCTTGGTCACACTCATGCCCATCCGACGCACGATGTCTCGGGCTGCAACGCCGTCGTTCCACAGCCGGATGATCTCAGCGTTCCTCTCGTTCATGAGCTGTCTCCACATAGACACACGCCGTATGGGCGCTCTTATTGCACGATGGACATTTTGCGTCATGTATGACCACTATCATCTCATCAACATCCATCGGCAGCTCGCAGACAGGCCAGATTGTGCCGCACGAACAGATCAAACGCAGCTTATCTTTGCTCACTTTGTCTCCTCCAATATCGACCGAGAGTGTTCGATCAACGCCTCACAGAACTCAACCCAGTTCTTTGACATTGGTTCTGTCAATGAGGCTGCGAGCGCGTCCGTTACAAGTTGTAATTGCTTCACAAGATCGTCAGTCATCGCTTGCTTCCTTCTTAAATATGTTTGACCGCCACATGGTTACAACCATCCCATGAACAGAACGGCTTTTTGCTCGCGTGAACAAATGCCCGGATACAACTTCCTCTCTTTTCGCCAACAAGGCGACCTGTCCCCACGCCCTCATGTCAGGTGGAGTTGGGAGATCCGGGTTTGAAGATCGAACATCCTCAGTCATAAAAAACTCATGGCTCTTGGCGTGCTTAACGAACGCCTCATAGGCCAGACGCTTCCAAGTTTCCCCCGCATTGTCTGCGGCAACTTCAGCCATTGAATGGCCGATCTGTAACCCCTCATTCATTTCGCTGCTCCCCATGCCTGTGCGCACGTACCGCACTCTCTGTACAGCCTCTGCCGCAGCAGGTTGCCGCTAACAGTCATCTCATTCCCACATGAGCATCGCACCCGCCAGATTGCCCTGTGACGCTGCAAGAAAGTTCGTTTGGGATACTCGCGGTTGATGACCGTCAGTCGCCCGTACACCTTGCCCAACTCATCCTTGATCTCGGTGCCGCCCATGTATCACCTGTGATATGGCCGAATTTCATTACGGTATATGCGCAACGCACGGTCGCCCTGCTCTGGCGTCATCAACTTCTGCGCTGGCACAAAGTAGACTTTGCCATACGGTAGGCTGATGATCCTGTTGTCTTGCCTGCTGTTGAGGTAAATGCGACGGCGTTCGTCTCTTGTCATGTCGTGCGACCTCATCTGCGCTTCTCCCACTCAACGATCATCGCCTCTGCGTAACACCATGCAGCTTCTGCAATCTTCGACGGCGTACCCGGCGCATGAGATAGCAAGCCTGCAAATGCTGCGATGGCATATGCATCCAGTGCATCACGTCGATCTAGTTTGTCTGTGATTTTGGTAAAAGGTTCGATCCCCATCTCATTCTCCTATTCGTATTTTGCCATGAGCTGCTGCGCTCCCCAGCCGCAATGCATATCTAATTCGTCGCCTTTCAAGATGCAGCGTTCCTCGCAGGCGCATGCTTGAGCGCGCACGAAATTGCGAAACTCTGTTACCGTCTTTGAATGTCGCAGGCTTTCCCGGTAACGATCATCGCGTGCGGTCGCCAGTTCACATTCAAACCTGATAGCCCTGTTTGTCAGGTCTTTGATGCAGTTAAACATGCTCAATGTTGTGTCGCGGTCGATGACCATTTTGTCATTATTGCCGTAGAGATTATCCCGCAGAAGCTGCAAGACCTGTGCGCTGTTGAGTTCCATCACGCTTCCTCCGGTGCGTCTACTGCGGGCAGCTTGTTTGCCCAGTTGTTCGACTCGCCCACTTGCTCAGTTATCATGCGCTCCATCTCGACACGCTCAATCTGTCTGACGACCAGCGCGGCATAGCCTGAAATGTCCTGCCAGTGGTCCTTCTCAAAGCAATTGCCAGACAGGATGCGGGCGATCTTCATGGCCATCTGCTCCAGTGATTCGGCCATGTAGTAGTCGAGGTCTTCAAACGCCCGTGTCGATTTCATCATGTGCTTCAGGCTTTGCGACATCTTGGCCACATGCTCAAAGTCACCATGTGTGCGTGCGCGTTCCGTTAGTACGTTTTGGATGTTGTCCATTATTTTGCTCTCCATTCAGGTAGTTTGCGTAGTGAGGACAAGACTGTCGTATGATCGCGCTTCAACAAGTTTCCAATTTGCGTTAACGACCAGCCTCTGTTGCTTAGAAACTCGTAAATCTCAGCCCGTATCCTGACCATCTCTGGCCTTCTGTCGGGCTGAATTAGTTCTCGCCAGACCATCCTGTGCGCTACCAGCACAGAGCTGATGAATTGCCTTGCATCATCAGATACCGGCGGCACACCCAGCTTAATTACCGGCGGAAGCTTTTTTGCAGGCTGCACCTTTACAGGCTTTACTTCTACAGACGCGACAGAAGCAATCCTGCGAGCAACAGCTTTGTAGTGCTGGGTTAAATCCTCATACACGTTGCTCAATGGTGCATCTC
>Ga0208974_1000870_pt1 | contig 12060 bp, 12 predicted proteins | sample GreLakmeER15MSRF_FD_187699 | JGI IMG/M metagenome (GOLD analysis project Ga0208974, IMG submission 187699) | Freshwater lentic microbial communities from great Laurentian Lakes, MI, USA - Great Lakes metaG ER15MSRF (SPAdes) | ecosystem: Environmental > Aquatic > Freshwater > Lake | place: Great...
CCACCGAGAGAAAGATTCGAAATATAGCCTGCATATTTCGTTGTTCCAATATCCACACCTGTTAGACCGGAGTATCCAGCGTATCGACCTGTACTTACGCTGGTTCCAGTTGTTAGACCCATATTTCTGAAAGCAACTTTTGCAACATGAGCACACTTCACATCGACATATCCACCATTTCCCATAATGTCAATTGGATCAAGTCCAGTATCCACATTAGCGGAAAGACCACCACCACTTCCGGTTACTGCGATTGGAATAATAGGGGCATTTCTTGTTATCAAAAACAATGCTTTTTGAACTGGTAAACTAGATGAAGCGCATCCCGTAAGTGCAAAAGTTAATCCAGTTGGGAATTTCAAAACTTTACTTGTATCAGATTCATTTATGAACAATGACAGAGCGGCTGAACCATACCAATTTGAGGAAACAGAAGTTTTAGCATTGAATGAGGTCAAGCCAGCAGTTATATCATCAAGTTTTGCTTGTCTATGCGAGATAGAAGTACCGTAAACATTATCTGTTGGTTGTGTATAAGAGGCGATGCATGCTTCCCAAGGAGCAAGAACAAAAGAATTAGAGAGTGATGCTAGAGGAACTGCTGCGACATTCCAATTATCAGGTAAAAGTAACCCCATACCAACTTTACCGCCGTTGCATCCACCTCCTGAAACTATAACTTTTAAATCATCACCGTTCGCAGTTAATCCACCAATAGAGTTCAAAGGCAAATTTACAACTGCTTTTCTAATGCTAGTAAAACTTCCACTGTTAATCTGTGGCTCTACAGTCAGAGTACCAGTAGGACCATTAAAATTAACGAACAGACCACCGGCGGGATCTTCAGAACAAACTACACCAATCAGTGTATTATTTGCTATGTTCGAAACTGCTGCGGCTGTAACATTTGTCGGAGCAATATTCGAATATAACGGAGATGGATCAAAGTTAAATGTTTTGTTGATTCCACAACCGCCATTACCATGAGTCTGATGACAAATCGAATTTATAAGTGCTAATGGAATTGTGCAATATGAATTAGAAGTAATTCCGATATGAGTTTGAATTCCCTCAAGTGCTCCTTGCATCACTTGTTTGGTAGATAAACTATCTTGCCCTTGCCCAAAAACATAAAATGGACCGTTTTCACTATTGTCAAATCCAACTGATCCGACATGGAGGGATGCTCTATATCTTCTAGGAACACCAAACTCTTCATCATTAGTTGAATTAGAGGTTGCGGTTAAAGATCCATCGTTTCCGGTTCCTGATGCTAATATATGCATTAAAGCAGGATCCCAATAAACTCCTGCCCCAATTCTTGGTGCTCTATCTCTTCCCGCAATGTAATATGAATTACTGTTGCCTGTCACACCAACAATTTGTATAGGAGTACTTGATCTAAAGTATTCCAAAGCCGCTTGATATGTTGGTTCACCGAGGTCCACTGGGACATAAGGATTTTCAATGTAACAATATGCAGCATTTAGTGCCACCGTTGGCATTGTGTTAGGTTGACCAGTAACTGAAATTTGTGTAACATTGAAGTTTTGATTTGTAACTGGAAGCGCAGGAGTGAAAGGAATTTGATATCTAAATGCAGGAACTTTACCAAATTTGGGTTGAACACTAATGTTGATTGCACTGTTTTTAAACGATGCTGTTGTTCCAGCAGTTGAACCCAACCAACCATTATCATTAGTCAAACCACCGAACAGTAAAGATACAGGAATTTTGTGTGTGTGTCCTGAACCAGTGATTGATCCTTCAGCAGGGCCAATGAATATCGTGTCTCCTCCTCTTGGAAGGCGTGTAGCAAATTGGACGTTTGCTACACCAGCGGAGTTGGTTACTTCTCTCCAGTTCTGTATGAATCCCCAATAATAAGGACCAAATGCATAGTCCCCCTTATCGGTAGCATAACCAGTATAAACACTAGTCCAAAGACTTTGTGCTGATGCTCCAATCAGACCGTTGGTTGAAAATCCCGAGTTAAATCCTGTATTTCCGGTCCAACCGCCGTACCAGTGAAATGTTGCCATTTTTCTCTCCTGTGATTATAGGTATGTATGTTTTCACATTATTCATCATTTTAAGTTATTCCGGGTGTAGTAGTCACTACACGGAAATTCTTATATTTTGGAAAATATACGTTTACATTTTTAGAATCAACTCTCAAGCCATCATCATTTGTAGATGGTCCAATTTCAAAGTTTTGCCATCCTGTATTATTTGGATTTCTCATTTCAAGAATTGAATAGTCTTTTAAGTACCCATCGTGAATTATAACGGACGAATCAAATTCTATTTCAGGACTTGGGGCAATACATCCACCTTCTTGTCTGTGATTCTCAATATCGACGTTGTGGCACATCAAATTAAATTTGAGTCCACTATTTATAGAATTTATGGGAATCATTTTTAACAAAGAAATTTTCTGCGTATCGAAAGGACCGTTTCGATTTCCAATTTCATAGTTAGATGTCAGTCCATATTGTGCTATCAATCCCCCTGTAAGGGTAATTGGAACAGAAGCCCCATTCAAATTATAGTAATCTGATCCAGTGCATGCTGCTGAGTAGAAAGTCACATCAGTCAATGGTGCACCACTAAATCCTTTACTACAAATAATCACTTTATTTTTAATCGTATATGGATTAATATTAACTATTCCTCTGATGGTAGATGTCTCATCAAACTCAATTTCACCAACTGACTGATAACATGCTTGAGTTGTTTTTGAAATTAGTGAACCAATTGATGTGACATTTCCGGCTATTGAAAGTGACTTTAAACTTTCTCCTGCTGGAAAGAATACAGTTCCGAAAGTTCCACCTATAGCAAATTTGTTATTTCTTACAGTACTTGGATCAAGATCAAATCCAACTCCGAATCTAATTGCACTTGATGCATCTGGATTAACATTTATCGTTGGAGCCGTAGTTATATTTCCCGATGTTGCATTTAGTATGATTACTTTTACGAAATCGGAATTACACACAAAAGATGAGATAGATCCAGTAGAGCCGTATGGGTTTGCGCCTAATATCAAACTAAGAGGGCATCTTCCCCGATTATCTGATGTAAATCCAATCGGAAGATTAATTTGTGCAGAAATTCCTTCACCAGAATCAAATCCTATTTGATTTCTTCTGAAAGGATGACCAATTTCGGATTCTGTATTGGAAGGATAGAAATATAATCCCGTGGTATAAATTCCAAATCCTGCCGGTCCATCACGATAAGATCCTGTCACATTCGCCCAAGGCAATCCATATGATGGAAATACGTTAAACACAGTCAGACTCTTTGCTCCTGATGCTCCCGTAACAGCATTTCCTAAACCAGACAACCAAACATTTCCAATAGGTCCAACTGCGCTCGTACTTCCAGTTAACGCACCAAATAAACAAGCAACACCTGTTCGCTTCATCGCAATATCGTATGGATATGCTGCCATTGGAGGTATTTGTGCGAATCTAACCTCATCTCCACCCCTAGGACATTGAATTGGGTCAAATTCCTGACCGCCCATCGGACCACCAGTCAAAGATACAACATAGCCTCTAAAAACTCCTTGACTGACCGCCACTCTCCAGTTTTGTGGAAATCCCCAATAATAAGGACCAAACGCATAGTCTCCCGACAATGATCTTTGACCATTGATTACACTAGTCCATATTGGATTAAGTCCACTAGTGCCACCTCCAGTAGGGGAGTATCCGGAATTGAATCCTGTATTTCCTGTCCAACCACCAACCCAATAATAGATTGCCATACATTTCTCCGTGTCTTGTTTTTTAAGTCTGCGTTAATCCGTCTGTAGTCTTGAAGTTTGTTCCTGGAGAAAATATGACTTTTCTTCCACCTTCAACAATAGTAAGACCTTTATCTGATGGTGAAAATCCGACTAATGTGTTGTTCCAATCAGAACTATCCAAAGTAGGGTGGTTAAAATCAAGTATCGCAGAACGAGATATACTTCCCTCCCTGAATATTGGATAAATTCCAATTGGTTGAACTAACTCCGAAGGTTTGAATATTCCCGACTGAAGATTTGCGTTTTCAGCGATGAATGAGAACTCATTAACTACAATATCGCCTAATGTTCCTGCCGAAACACCTTCGTCATATGTATTCAAGTTCGCAATAGTAACACCACCATACCCATGTTTACTCCCTAGTTCGACATTCATCGTTCCTATAGTTGGCCTATACAATGATAATTGTCCAGGAACACCTGCGTATATGCCAATAACACCATTAACCTTATATGGAATAATTGTCACATTTCCTGGTGAAGACATTGTGGAAATTCCAAAATAATCCTCATTCAATAACACATTACCAATCGCACCACCATGCGAACCAACCCATAAACTATTACAATTAAAGTTAAATCCAGCATGATCGTATGATGAGAAATTTCCTCCGTTTATTACAACACCTCCAAAAAATCCAGATAGTTTTGTTGATACAGGAGGTGCGGCATCAGGAAATTGTGGTCTGTTAGATTCAATCGCAGTATTGAATGCATCATCACTCGGTCCCGTAAACATAAGAGGAGTTTGACTAAAGGATGCAGGATTGCCCTTTAAACTTAAAATTCCAATTTTTGCATAAGGCGAGAAAACCTGAAAATTTCCTAAAAGCACTTTCAGTAATTCTATTCCATTTGTGTCAGCAGATAATCCAAGAACATTTCCCGCAAATACTGCTGTCCCACCCTCACCACAGTCAAATCCAATTTGATTTACACGGAATTTTCCTTTATATTCACCAAATCCAGCAGGTCCATTTGTTACTTGTAAAGAATTATCTGTTGATGGATGACCCCATAAATGACTAACACTAAAACTAATCAATCCCTGTGCAAGAGCGGTAGTAAGTCCAGTTGACCCCAACCAAGAAGTTCCTCCAGTTAAACCACCAAACAACATTGCAGTTTCAGTTAAATTCGATGAAGTAATTTCTCTAGAGCCAAACAAAACAGTATCTCCACCTCTTGGGAGATTTGATGCGGGTGTTAATTTATACTGATTTGAATTTGGAATATTTGATCTCAGTCTCCAGTTCTGAATAAATCCCCAATAATAAGGACCAAATGCGTAATCACCACCTGTTGCTTGTGCGCCGTTGAATGGACTCGTCCATAATGGCCCGTATGTGTACAAATCTCCAGTTGGTCCTACGACCACAGAGACACTTCCGGTTGCGGCAAATCCAGAGTTAATTCCTGTATTTCCCGTCCAACCACCCACCCAATAATAGACTGCCATACATTTCTCCTACTGTGAGATTTGATGATGTACTCATATTTAGGATTAAGAAAGACTGAGAAACAATATCTTTCCTAAGAGGAGATTGCAAATATCAATACGAAACTGCTTATAGAGGGGGTTTATTGCTAATTGATGTTTCAGTTTCAGTTTTGGCTATAGATTTCTTATCTTCTTCATTTGCAAGACGCTCTGCCTTTTTAGCAGCAGCAACTATTTTATTCTTTTCAAATTCACATGTCTCACACACGAAAGGCTTCTTAATAAGTTCTCTCCACACCCAAGCACCCACAATAATTAATACAGGTAGATACCAAGCGATCCAACCCCAACCAGTTTCTATTTTGTTATTTCTTGCAATCTGTTCTTTGAGACTCAACATGATAACTGAATCTTCCGTTGTATCGGGTACGATTTCAGGTGTAGTGCAACACGCACCAAGAAAAAGTGCAGTAAGTAGTAATAGTTTAATATTCATGTGGTTCTCCTTAATTTCTGTTGGTTGCTGCTGCGGTTCCGAAATAGAAACCGACAATGCTTACAAGAATCTGTCGTGTTTCGGACGCATAAACGAATCCGTTAACTTCAACGAAGTACTTTTTTGCTGTAGTAGGTATCAAACCGAACAAACCCTCTGGTGTATTTGTGTCCACTTCAACAAATGTTGGTACACCAAAAAATGGGAGAATAAACGGAGCGAGAAGAGTTCCAAATAAGACAGAAAGCACGATAAGTTGACGAACTCCCTTGCCTACATCAATAGGCACTCTATACGCTGCTTTGTCTTGATTTTCAGTTGTTCTCTTGTTTGCCTCTATAAGGCGATTAAACATCTCTTTTTGGTCTTGTGCTTTTTGCGCCATGAACTTGAATAAAAATCCAACAGCGGATCCAGCGATTAATGATATGAGTTCGGGTGCGAACATATTAAATCTTTCTTTGAAGTTCCAATAGTATCTGATTATTTATGGATTCAAAACTCTCAAAGCAACAAAAGAATGTGTTCAATTTTTAAAGTAAATGTGGACATCTCATAGTATAAACACTATCATGTCTAAATCCACCCCTCCCAATAGACAAGTCATCCGAAAAGCAACATACAAACTCAACGATGAGTTTATGCCTGAAGTGCTTTGCAGAATATGCAAGATCGAAGTAGATCTAGCAAAATCCCAAGGATGGGACCATGTACTAGTAAGTATGGAGTATATGAACCAAATTTTAACTCTTAATCTTAGTGGAGTGAGAAAGAATGAAAAATAATTCTGAACTGATTCATTGGTTTTTGTCTTTACCTAAAAACGAAAGATCGGAAAAAATGAAATCTATGAAAGAGTTCTTTCAAAAAAACAATAAAAATATACTGGATTTGATTCAAAAATTTGAATCTTTCGAGGAAAAACCGAGCAAAATCATTGAAGAATCTGAGAAAATTCTTCAGAATAACATTATCTTAATTGAAAAAATTGACTCCATGGAAAGAGACATAAATGCCTAGAAAACAAAGTGTGATTAAACCAAAAAGACCGATTAAATCTGCAAAAGCAAGCGATGGAAGAACTAGAGGATCTCCAAAGAAACCGAAAAAACCTAGCCCTTAAAGATTAATCATAGTCGATGTATCGTATACAAAAGAAACTGTTGCTGTGAGAACCGCTGGCTCTGCCTCTGAATTACTCAAAGTGAATCCTGATAAATTAGTTGGCACTAAGTTTCTATAATTGATCATGTAGATTGGGTTTTTCTTATTATTCAGTAGTAATAACTGAGCATCTGATGGTTCAGCCAATTTGTCTGGAAGTTTTTCTCTGAAGTCTCTGTATGGCACACCTGATCTAAACCACCTAACCATCTCAATGTAGTTTTTAAAGTTTTCATCTATTATGAATCTTATGGACACATCTGTGCTGACTTTGCCGCCGGGTATTTTCAGTGGTGTTGCAGTTATGTAGTCTAATACCAATGGATTAGAATTAGATGCCGGTGTCGTTACGGATGTACAGAAGTAAGTGACTCCAGGAATTTTATGAAGAATAAACCTGAAATTTGTGTTTAAAGCAGGATTAGTATTTACATCCTCCGATTCAATTTTACTGAATCCCTCATACGATGGAATGAAATTTTCAGAATTTGGTGATGTCATCAGATATCATCCAAATCATAACTGCTGAATTGAAATGTTGCAGTTGCAGTTGCAATGCTTGCATCTGTAAGTGCACTATTATAGTCAATACTTGTTAAATTAGTTATAAACATACCGTTAAACCTAAATCTTGCAACTGGATTTTTTTTATTCGATAATATTAAAAGATGGCCGATATTTGTCATAGCAGAAAATCCCAAATCAGTTCCCGTTTTGAAGAAATCTTCATATACGAGTGTGTTTTTAAACCAGTCATTCATTTGATTGTAATTCGAATAGTCCTCATTTATTATGAATTTTACAGTCAAGTCTCCATGAGTTACTTTATCACCAAAAAACTTTAATGATGGTGCAAATGGAACTTGAAGTCGAACTGGCTCACATGTCATTTCAGGAAACCCCACCTCTGTGCAAAAGTATGTTCCTAGTCTAATTTTCGGTATAGAGAGATGAAAATTTGATGCGAATGCGTAATTCGTATTAGAAGGCTGTCTGTTTAATATTCCAGACTCTCGATCTGTAGGAACTGTGTTCTTGGGATTTATCGTAGACATCATTCTTATTTAGAATCAAATGAAAAGGGCTGTGAAGATTTCTCCTCACAGCCCCTAGCGAAATTCCCTGTGAAACAGGGTGACCTTTACCGATCAGAACAGGTTCGTGACCTTCACGATACGGTAGTAGCAGTTAGACCGCTTTGCTCCTGCGGCAGTCGGATCCGTAATCGATACTCCACCCGAGATCGTGGCGAACGGGTTGTTCACCAGACCGTAACGGGTCTTGAAGCCGATCTTCGGTTGGAATGACTGCTCACCGACAGCACGGACCATTTGCAGAGGAACATACGGGCAGTAGAACATACCTGCGTCATATGCCGACGATCCCTTATAACCAACCATGAAGAAGTCATGGGCAGTTGTCATCGATGCATAGGGATCGATGTACACACGGAGGCGACCGTTCAGCACACCAGCGAAGGTGTTGCCCGTGTCATCCACATTCAGGTTCGTTGAGAGGGCCGGTGCATAGTCGAGGATGCCTGCCATGCTGAGTGCCGAGGCAACATCTGCCGAGCAAAGGACGAAGTTGCCCTTGCCACGACGAGTTTCCTTAGCAATCATGTTGCATTCACGCTCAATCTGATACAGCAGACCCTTGAACTTTTCAACGCTCCAACGACCGTTTGAGTCAACATTCAGGTCAAACACACCAGCAGTTTGAGTGGTTCCCGAACGGGCACCCAACTTAGCGGTTTGATACAGAGTGCGAACAACTTCACGGTTGATTTCAGCGAGGATTTCGCTCGACAGAATGTTGGCAAGTTCGGTTTCAGCGTCGAGACCGTGGATTGCCTTCAAGTCTTGTGCGAGTTCCATCGTGTACTCAGCCTTCAGAGCACGGGTCTTTGCTTCGACCGTGGTCTTTTCGATGCTGAATGCCATCTGCGGGAATGGATTACCCGCAGCATCACCAAGGGCTTCACCCTGAAGCGTAGTTCTACCTGTTCCGCTCGATGTGCTTGGCTTCGTAGGACCGTTTGCAGTTTCGAACGGATCAACGCCCGACGAGTTTGCAGCGAAAGTCGAAGTGTCATAGACACCATCGGCAGTCACACCCGTTGAGCCTGAGCCACCAAAGGCGGTATCGGCTTCCTGATACAGAGCCTCAGCACCAACCTGATTGATGTAACGGCTACGCATGGCGAAGATAAGGCCAGTCGGTCCACTCATCGGCTGAACGCCACAGATATCATAGGCGATCAGGTTCGGCATTGCACGACGAACGAGCGAGATAAGAATCGGATCCCAACGAGCAACATTTCCACCGGCTTCAGTTCCTGATCCTGCAAGGCTATTGCTGAAGTTGGTTGGTGCTGCTTCTCTGAGATATTGCTCCTGATTTTCCAGCAGCATTGTTGTAACGGCCTTCTTGTATGCGTCCTTAATTTCTGGAAGGTCCGCATGCTCAAGAATTGGCTTCCACTTCTTTTGAAGTGCTTCTGAAATGGTTAGATCCATTTGTAATTTCTCCTTAATTGAGTACTATTTTAGTACGGTTTTTATTTATCGAATCTATCTTTTTGGTCAACGACGGTTAAGTCGTGACAATGTCTGTGCATAACTAGCCATTGACTCTGATAGCGTGTCCGTCGCCGGAGTTGCAACTTCATCAATGCTTCCTTCATCTGAGGTTGCAATTGCTTCCTCACGGAGTATGGGCTTCTTGTAATTGAAGTATGACTCCTTGATTATCTGTGCTTTCTTACGGAGATCATCTTCTGTTTCGAAAGTGATTCCTTCAGCAAGAACAGCAAATCTTTCTTTTTGTGTATCAGCAAGATCAGCAGAAGCCTCATCAAGGATCTGTGAACGACGATACTTTGCAATTTCCGACTTGAGTTCGATGTTTTTATTCATCTCTTCATCAAGTTGACTCTTAATATTTTCAACAGTTTCGGCAAGTTGATCTGTAAGATCAATCTTGTTTTCAGGAACTGAAATATCATGCTCAAGGAAAAGATTACGGAGACCTTGCATAAACTCCTCCGCAATCTCAGTACGAATTCCCTTCTCAACGACAAGACGGTTCTCTTCCATCCATTCCTCGACAACATAAGAAAGGTACGAATCAAGTTGTTCGGTGAGTCCCTTCTTCATATCATCAACTTCATCAACAAGGCGACTCTGATACTCTTCTTGGAGTTCTCTTTGAATGGTATCAACACGCTCCTGAAGAGCGGCCTCAAAAATCGTTGCTGCCTTCGTTTTGAAGTCCTCGGTGAGATCTTCACCATCAAACATTGCATCCATGTGAGTTTCAATGTCTTCACGCATCGACTTTTTTGCATTTACATTGGCATTCAACTTACTAGATGAATCTGATGTGTCGGTGGCTACAGGGTCGGGAATTTCTGCTCCCTTACCGGTGCCATCTCTGTAAAGACCAACATACTTACCTTTACCAGAACCTTTCTTCGAAGCGTTGGTAGCGGTTTGTTCGTGTGTTAGTTCTTCTTCCTCTTCCTCCTCAGCCATTTCTTTCTTGGTGGGTGGGACAGGCTTCTTTCCAACTTTTGCTAAATTTGCCTTTTGAGTGGCCTTTGATTCTTCTTCTATATTGATATCATCTGAATCTTCAAGCAACTCATCAATGATTTGTTCAATTTCTTCGTTAGCGTCAGACATGGATGTCTCCTTCGTAATAGTTATTTAGTATGGGTTAAAGTTTCGTTATAAATTTCTTAAATGCTTGCACACATGCTTCCTCTAATTTTCTTGAAGATGCTTTGCTGATCTCACGGCGAATCTGATCAATTTCTCTTTCTTTTAGTATCCCATTCTCGTAAATCCACTCTTTACCTTCCATAACTCCACGAACAAATGCTTCGGGAGCAGAAGGATCTGCAACAATGTCGGCTGCTGTTGAAAGACGGAAATCATCTTTGACCACATTTATTCCATTCTTTTCTTCAATTGAACCAACGCCACGGCTTGAAACGCCGAGTTTGGCCCCCTCATCGATTAGATTTTTTACAATCTTTCCATAAGGGGTGTCCATAATCTTGGCTTTACCGTAAAAGTTTTTACCGTCAGCGTGAAGTTCGGTTATCATATGTGAAACCCGCTCAAGGTTGATGGTCGGACCCTCTGGGTGACCAAGTTCACCGAATGCTCTTTTTTGATTAACGAACTCTTTGATGTAATCATTCACCTTAGACTTTAACATCTCAAAGGGATACTTCCTCTTATTCCGATTAGTAATATCTCCCTGAAGGAAAGTTCCCTCAATCGTGTACTTTTTGTCTCCATTTGCGGATGCTTCGCAAATGATCTCAATGCCTTCGTTTACTTCTGTGATTAGTTTCATGTGATTCCTTATAGTCCGAGGTAGCCAGGAGGTGTTACTGATCCTGATGCATGAACAAATTCCAGTAAAACAGTTCCACTTAATGAGGCTGTTGGAGTTATATTCAAAATTCCTGTCGGTGCAGTTGCGTTATTCTTTAAAGTGGTTCTCTCTAGATTCATTTCACCGTTTGTTCCATATAGTCTCATGGCAGTAGCACCGGGCGCACCAGCCCATGTGAGATTCAATCCGTTTCCACTTAGTGTCCATGTGATTCTCGACAATGCTGCTGTGTTGTTTGTAATTCCTGCAACAAATCTTTCGCCAGTAATACCACCAATACCATCAAAAGCCGAACCCGTAACGCCAAGTTCGTACATAGCAGTTTCTGATGAGAAATCTATTTTGGTCACATACCGCTTTTGCGTCTTGACTAAATCTTGTTTAACTATTGCCATTGGTTATTCCTGTTCTTTGAGAACAAATTGCATGGTTCTGTTGAATGAATCTTGACTTTCCACTGCGAGACTGAGAAGAATATTTCCCGCATCCTCATCAACGATTCCGTCATGAAAAGAAATGAATTTCTCCGCACAAATTGGAGTTATTGAAACAGTAGATTTATCCAATAGAACTAGATTAACATTATCTCTTCTCTCAGCGGATTCGACTATTGCATTGACGAATTTTTTCATAGCAGATTCCATCTTTACATCTGCTTTCAAATCTAAGACCATTTGTTTTACGAAATCGTGTGCCTTCTTATCTTTGGTAGTGATAGTTGCAGAAGAT